>JACCEC010734456.1_pt1 | contig 10817 bp, 8 predicted proteins | sample 7450121 | NCBI WGS metagenome assembly JACCEC01 (sample SAMN15323455, study PRJNA562643) | freshwater metagenome | isolation source: river surface water | place: USA:Blue River Watershed | collected 2017-08-18 | reverse complement strand
ACGTCGACCAATGTGTTCTTCCGAATACCGTCATTTATACTTCTACAGGACCGATTGAAATCCAGGATTGTGTGCCTGGAGAAACACAGGTGTTCAATATGACCGGCGGCGTAGAAACTGTAGAAAAAGTCCTGGGACATTACTACGCCGGAAGTATGCTGAGATTGAATTTCGACAGCATTACGTCATTAAATATCACTCCAGAACATCCGGTCTACGTTATCCGCGAAGGCGGCGGAGAACAGCCAATATGGGTTGACGCCAAAGATTTGCTGGTCGGCGATAAAATGTGGTTCCCTAATATGTTGTCCCCTACAGCAACGACATTTGAAAAGGATATCGCCTCCATTTCCGAAGACGACTGTTTTGTCTACGGTCTCCTTATGGCTCGCGGACAATTTAACAGGTCTACTGGGCATTTCAAAATAGAATGTGGAAGCGACGAGCAATACATTTTTATGTTAAGATACCTTGAAGGCAAATGTGTCAAATTCACGACGTATCCGAATCTCGCAGTAGAATGGAAACTGAATCTACAGTTGCCGTTTAATAGATCGGATATCTACAGTGATTCTGGCAAAAAACGATTACATTACCGCTGGCTCAATTTGCCGGCACATAAATGCGCGAGGGTGCTGGACGGATTTCAATGGGTGGAAACGCCTATTCCCGCCATCCAGTTCTTGAAACTAAAAACACGTCGCGCAAATGAAGTGGTCATCACCAGCATTGAAAAGAAGGATTATTCAGGAGTCGTGTATGATTTACAGATGACCGAAGAACACAATTATTTGCTACAGTGTGGATTAGTTCATAATGGCGGCGGCAAACGCAATGGATCGATTGCGGTTTATTTGGAACCTTGGCACGCGGATATTCAGAGTTTCCTGGAAATGAAAAAGAACCACGGCGACGAGGAAATGAAGGCGCGCGATTTGTTTTACGCATTATGGATCCCCGATCTTTTTATGGAACGCGTCGAGAAAAACGGAATGTGGACGCTGATGTGTCCGCACGAATGCCCAGGATTATCAGATGTCTACGGCGCCGATTTCGTTGACCTGTATACTAAATATGAATCCGAAGGTCGCGGTAGAGGAACTGTAGAAGCGCGTAAATTGTGGCTACAAATCCTGGATTCGCAAATGGAAACGGGCACTCCGTATATGCTCTACAAGGATGCGGTCAATCGCAAATCGAATCAGAAGAATTTGGGGACAATCAAATCGTCGAATTTGTGTACTGAAATCACTGAATACAGCGACGAAAATGAAACCGCCGTTTGTAATTTGGCGAGTATTTCTCTTCCCGCTTTTGTAGACCCTGTAGAAAAAACATTCGATTACACTAAACTGGCGGAAGTCGCCGCCGTTGTCGCAGATAATCTGAACCGCGTCATCGACGTCAATTTTTATCCTACAGAAAAAACCCGGCGAAGCAATATGGCGCACAGACCAATTGGTATCGGAGTCCAAGGACTCGCAGACGCGTTCATCCTGATGGACCTGCCATTTGAATCCGACGGCGCTAAAAAAGTAAACCGTCTGATCGCCGAAACCATTTATTACGCCGCACTAAACCAGAGTTGTCAACTGGCTCAACGCGACGGACCCTACAGTTCTTTTCAAGGGTCGCCCGCATCTTATGGTATTCTACAGTATGATTTATGGGACACGGAACCGACCCCTGACAGGTATGATTGGACGGGGCTGAAAGACCGTATTCAGACTTATGGGCTCCGCAATTCGTTATTAGTCGCACCAATGCCGACCGCGTCTACTAGTCAAATCCTGGGAAATAATGAGTGTTTCGAACCGCTGACAAGTAATATATACAGTAGAAGAACATTGGCGGGGGAATTCATTGTAGCAAATAAATATTTGATGAAAGAACTGATTGGACTCGGAATTTGGAACAATGATATGAAAAACAGCATTATTGCGAATGGAGGGTCTATACAGAATATCGAGGGCATCCCGCAACATTTGAAAGACAAATATAAAATCGTGTGGGAAATGTCGATGAAAACACTCATTGATATGTCGAAAGACCGTGGGGCGTTCATCTGCCAATCACAGTCGCTTAATTGCTGGCTAGCGGACCCCAATTATAAACAACTGACCTCAATGCATTTCTATTCTTGGAAGGCTGGACTCAAAACAGGAATGTATTATTTACGGAGAAAAGCAAAACACGCGGCACAACAATTCACTATTGTCCCCAAGAAAAATGAAACCGTCGAAGAAGAAGAGGGGTGTATTATGTGCTCGGCGTAAGAAAAAGGCTTAGGAGTTCAGCATAAAAATATGCCTATACATATATATAATGTGCCCCTACTGCGGAAATGATGAAGGATGTATACGTACAAGAATAGAGGCATCCGAATATTCGGTGGCTTACGATTTTGTAAAATGCGTATTCAGTAGAAAAAGAAAAAATATGTTCGAGGACCGCCGCGAACCCCAGAAAAAACAAAAAATTTGAAACCCAAAAATACATAAAAATAAAAACATAAAAATAAAAAATTGAACTCTTTTTTATTTTTATTGGTGCTTGTATATAATGAGCGACTACTTAAACTTTTTGAATAGTATTGATATTGATTCCCTTGAGTGTAGTGGGTGCGGAAATTGCGACCCATCTGAGTTTGATATAGTATACGAACCTAACCGCCGTTCTGTATGTAACGTTTGTTCTACAGTGTTTCGGGAATACGATGTAATAGATGAAAATGAAAATGAAACCGAGTGGCGTTCCGACGGGTATAATTCCGGGTATGAATCAGAGGACCTATTAGATTTTGAAGAGGATGACGTAGATACAGAAGTTCCTGAATTTGAAGATGTTTGTGATGAAGACGACGACGATGACGCCACTGTAGTGCCAGAATTAGATGACGACGATATAGAATTTATTGTATAGAATTTATTTGAATTTATTGTATAGAATTTATTGTGTAAAGTAATTAGTGTAAAGTTGAGAACATAATCCCTGTTCAATACACTTTTTTCTGCTACTTTTTTCTTTCTCATAAAAATGTATAATGGAACTTTCTCCTGTAGATGAATCGCCATACAAAACAACTCCGTTTCTTGACGCGGATTCGGAAAAACTCGATAAGAAGGATTTAGTGAAAGAGTCCGTATTTAATTACTTCGATCCTAAATGTGTCCGCAAGACATCTAACTGGTCAAAACCCCACGCTGGAATGTTGTTTGATTCGGCTATCAATAATGGATTAGTTGACTGGAAATACCACATCGATTGGAAATACAAGTCTCCTAAACTCGAAAAACTAGTCGATACCATCAAGAAACTCGACGAACACGATATGAAAAAGGACGGACACAAATACAAACACTTTATTTTTTCCGACCTCAAAAGCGGTCCTCACGGCGCTAAATTAATTGCTACAGCGCTTATGGAATCCGCTGGAATGAAACACGGCTATGATACTAGACAAACCACTAGTTCTGGAGATAAATGGTCAAAAATAAAACTAAAAGAAGGAAAAGATACTGATGGAAATATTTTCCACACCCTCGTTTCAGGTACTATGTACAAACAATCTCTCGGTGTCAAATTTAAAAAAGATGTCCTCAAACAGTTCAATTCTCGTCCAGATAATGTCTACGGGGACCTTTCGCGTATTATCGTTATGGATTCGGGATACAAAGAAGGCATCGATTTATTCGATGTCAAATATGTCCACATTTTCGAACCTCAGACTTCCCTCGCAGACCAAAAACAAGTTATTGGACGCGCTACCAGAACTTGCGGACAAAAAGGACTCGTGTTTCATCCTACAGATGGGTGGCCGCTTCACGTGTTTATCTACGATTTGAAAATGGATAGTAATATGTCGCCAGTATTTGCTAACAAACTTTCCGGCATCGACCTTTATTTATACTCACTCGGCATCGATCTTCGTCTTATTAATTTTACATCGGACCTAGAACATATTGCGATGATTGGTTCTGTAGATTACGAACTCAACAAAAACATTCACGAATTTTCTGTGAGCAAAAAGAACGAATTGACATTTATCGGTGGAAATGATTCTCATTTCATCGGTGGAAATGATTCTCATTTCATCGGTGGAAGAGGTGCTTATGACTTCGACGATACTTTAGATAAACCCGAAACAGCAGAAACTGACATTTCATCCTCCGAAGAAGAATCCTCCGAAGAAGAATCCCCTGAAAAAAAATCCTCCGACTTATTCCTTTCAGATATCGATATGGAAGGTGGCAGTGGAAACACTGAATTCTTGGGTATCGACGAAATAAATCACATGTCAATGTCCAGATTCGTGAAAAAACATTTCAACGAACATTCTTGGGGTGATATTAAAATGGAGAATCTCTGCGGCTACGACGGACCTCAAAAAGGCGGCGCAACCATTATGAACTATACTCCAACTCAGGCATTTATTAAACACTATTTCCGACCTGAAAACCCCATTAAAGGTATGCTACTGTATCATTCTGTAGGCACCGGAAAAACCTGTTCCGCCATTGCCGCCGCAAGTGACGCGTTTGAACGCCAAGGGTATACCATCTTATGGGTCACAAGAACCACTTTGAAAAATGATATCTGGAAAAATATGTTCGATCAAGTCTGTAGCGATACTATAAAAGAACGACTAGAATACGGAATGGATATTCCAGATGAACAAAACGCGCGTATGAAATTATTGTCCAAATCGTGGTCGATTCGTCCTATGTCATACAAACAGTTTAGTAATATGATCGTCGGCGGTAATAGTTTCTACAAGGCACTCGTCAAGAAAAACGGCACAGAAGACCCTCTCCGTAAAACACTGCTCATTATTGACGAAGCCCATAAATTATACGGCGGAGCCGATTTATCCACCATCGAACGCCCTGATATGGACGAATTTTCAAAAGCCATATACAATTCGCATATTGTTTCCGGCGAAGATTCGGTTAAATTAATGTTGATGACCGCGACACCTATTACAAATGACCCGATGGAACTTGTCAAATTAATCAATCTATGTAAACCGCTTGACCAAAAAATCCCAGACAGTTTCGAAAGTTTCAGCGAGAAGTATTTGAATGATGACGGCAAATTCCACACTTCCGGTAAATCCAAATTCTTAGACGAAATCGCCGGACATATTAGTTACTTGAACCGCGAAAAAGATGCGCGCCAATTTTCACAACCAATTATTCACCAGATTGATGTTCCTCTACTGTATAACACTCATAAAGAAATTGCTGACCTAGACAAAATCGTTGTAAGGGATATCGAAAATGAGAAAATATACAAACTCAATGATAAACTGGAAGAAAAATTGGCGACCATCACTGAAGATTTGACCGATTTAGATAGAAACCGTTTTAAATTTATGAAGAATAAATGCGATACGATCGAGAAGAAAGGTTCACGTAGACAATGTATTAAGATCGCAAACGGCTACGTAAAAGACCTTGTAACCGAAATGCGCAATTACATTAAAACTGTTAAGGCGGATATAAAAGAAGTTCGCAAAGATTTGGCGTTTACCAAAAAAGGTCGCACATCTATTCTTAAAACAGCGAAATCGAAATACGAACATAATCCTAAAAGAGACGAGTTTGAACATACCCCATTCTACACCTTAACACATAAATGTAAAAAGGTCATTAAAACAAAAAAGGAATTGGCGGAAAAACTAAAAGTCGATCCACTTATGATGAAACTTGATGCCAGAGAAGACGCAATGAAAGAGCATTTGAAAAATCTTATTGAAAACGAGAATATTCGTTCCAAAGGATTGAAAAACCAACTCTTAACCCTGAAGAAATCAATGAAAACAATGGACGCTGATCAAAAAAAATTGGTGGAACATGAGATTAAGAAAACAGAAAGGGCGTATTACGGAGGTATTCGTAAATTAAAAAATACTGTAAAACAGTTGAAACGCGAAAATAAGAAAGAAATCAAATCAATGAATAAACTCAGAAAGACCTATTCCCGTAAAGTAGTCAAAGCGTTTTCCGATGTGTCTAAACGTCACAAAGAAACCGCTAAGAATGAACTGAAACTGAAGAAACAACTTCGCAAAACGGAAGATATCGAAGAAGAATTCAAAAATGAGAAATTGAAGAACCTTGTAGAAGAAATCAGTGGCAAATTTGATAAAGACCTTCAAGACATCATCGACCGCGATGACGCCGAAGAAAAAGCCGTCAAAGCGCATAAAGAGGAACTGAAAGCCGCGAAAGAGGCGGAGAAATTGGCGAAAAAAGAGGCGAGAGAGGCGGCGAAATTGGAGAAAAAAGAGGCTGCGAAATTGGCGAAAGAAGCGGCGAAAGAGGCGAAAATGGCTGAAAAAAAACAAGGCACCGCGAAAACCACTTTAGCACGTTGCCCTAAAGGAACCCGTCGAAATAAAAAGACTGGCGAATGCGAAAAGGCTTGAACCCTTATGTAAAAAATGTAATACGCATTATATTTTTTACTGTGTTACTCCTTGTAGACTAATAAAACGAGCATTTTGCGGAGTCGGATGTATTTGTATGCCGCAACGAATTTGCTGAGTGCGAAATTAAGGGGCAGTTTAAGTAATATATATTTACAGCAGGGTTTATGGTCGAAGACCTTGTTCACGAAGGCATTGAGGTCTACAGCGCCTATTTTCAATTCCAATTCTTTGTGTGTTTTATAATCGGGACCGCCCCATTCGGGATCGAGAAATAGGACATCGTAGAATATGTCTGGTTTCAAAGCATAAGTCAATATGGATTCGTTGGTTACAGTTACATTATCCGATTCGACTAAATTGCGAACATTGTTTTTCAACATAACATATCTGGTAGGATTCAATTCATTGCTAATTACCTTTTCGAAATATTTCGCGAACGAGAATGTGTTCCCGCCAATACACGCCATACCGTCTAATATTACGGATTTACTTGCGTCGATGTCCGTAGATTCAATCAAAAATTTGGAAATTAAGTCCGCACTTTCAGAATCCGTTACAGAATAATAACTTACATTGTCCATTTCTACAAGTTGCCGCTTTTTATCGGGGAAATTCTTAAACAAAAAATCGCGCTGTCTCATTCTTGATTGTATATACTATAAATGTTTATGTTGGGACCACATGCCATTATGCCAATATCGGTCTCATCATTTTATTAATATGTCTGTTTTTCTCTATTATATCCTCCCCCGTTTCGAGTTTGTAATAGCACCGTAGACATACTAATATATCATTGAACGAATTATGTAGATTGCGCAGTTCTACAGTTCCAAACAAGTGGCGGTGAAGTTCAAGTAGCGTAGGAAACTTAATGAATCTGCGTCCATTTGCGCTAGTATGTTCAAGTCCGCACATTTGAGTCGTTGTTCGCATTGTACAGATGAACTTGTAAGATATATGCGACAATTTGAAAATTTGGTCGGTCCATCCCAAACGACTGAGTTCCGCGTAGACGCAGTTAATGTCGAAATGCATGTTATGCGCTACAATTTTGTCCGCGCGGTCGCAGGCTACCATAAACACTTCTAGCGCGCATTTAATAGGAACGCCGCGTTTTTCACACATTCCAGCCGTTATGCCGTGGATTTCAGTGCTCTCTGTAGGAACATCGATTACTACGCCATTGCGATTATTCGAAATGACCTCATCGTATTCTAAAATACATTTCTGAGTCTCGGTGTTGAAAAGTATGAAACTGAACTGGACAATATACGCCCACGCATCAGGGTGTTCGGCGCCGTTCAGTTTATAATCGGTTGGTAAACCTGTTGTTTCTGTGTCAAATATTAATACTAGCATTTTGTTTTTGATTCCCTGTATTATGGTTCTACAGGGTTTCAATTTTGTGTCTCTGACTCCTCCGGTTCCTCCGGTTCCTCCGGTAGAATAAATTCCTCCGGTAGAATTTTATTCCTCCGCATTTGTATATAGAATGATCGACATCCTAAAATCTCGTCTACAGGATTATTTGACGATTCTGTTTGTACTGGTCGCTGATTTCATTTGGATTACAGCAAACACCAAAATGTATATGCCGATGTATGAAAATGTCCAGAGGTCTCCTGTAAAAATGAACTATGTCGCCGCGGCAATCGCATACGTCTTCATACTTGCCTCCGTATTTTTCGTTGCGGTTCCATTAACTTCTGCGCTAACTGACCCAGTAGATATATTTGTTCGCGGCGGAATGGTCGGATGGACAATGTACGGCGTATACAATTTCACGAATTTAGCGGTATTTAGTTATTATCAATTGAAAACCGCGTTAATAGATACCGCGTGGGGAGGCGTCCTATTTGGTTTGGCGACTCTCTTGTATTCACAACTCCGTAATCGCGGTAACTAATTACGACATAAATATGGGTTAAAGACATTTCTACCATATTAGACACAAATGAATTATCTACTTCGCCAACCAGAAAATGCCGAATTGAAAAATAAGATTTACAATAGTGCCGCCGAATTTATTCCTGAGTCTGCCATTGTAGATCTCGAAATTAAGGAAAAGGCTGCCCCTAGTGGTCGCCCGGCATTTCTTCCTCCAACAGCATCGAAAGAAGACGTCGATTTTTTCAATGGAGTCATCGATTATTTCAGTAGAAACCGCACAAAACTCTACATTTTGACACCTGTCTATGGTGGAATGGTCTACTTGAATTATATGACCCGCCTTTTTCAAACACGCGATTTATTCTCGCATTTGAATATTCAAATCGAATTGAAGTTCACCCGTAACGAAAGTTTAATTACTCGCGCCAGAAATAATTTGATGGCGAAATCGTTGAGCGACCCTGAAATGACACATATTCTTTTCATTGACGCAGATATTACTTGGGAACCTGTAGACATCATTAAACTCTTGATGTCTGAGAAGGGTCTTAATGGCGGTATTTATCCGATGAAACGCTACAATTGGAAACTTCTGAATAAGGATGCGATGTCCGATGTCATCAACCGAAAGAACAAGAACGCGTATTTGAAGAATTTGACCGACGAGCAAATGGTTTATCACAATATGCTCAGTTACAATTTCAATTTCAATTCGAATGTTCTCACCATTGAGAAGAATGTGACCGAAGTCAAGTATTTGGCTACAGGGTTTATGATGATTAGGCGCCAGGTTTTATTGGATATGATTAAGGAGTATCCGGAGACCAAATACGTCGACGACAGCCACTTTTTAGAAGTCCACGAAAACAAATACGCCTACGCGCTATTTGACTGTATTATTCAAAATGGGCGCTACTTATCCGAAGATTTCACCTTCTGTGACCGCTGGAAAAAAATGGGCGGCAAAGTTTACGCCGATGTATCCATCAATTTGACACATACAGGACAAGAAGACTTTAATGGTATGGTTTCATCCATTTTATTTTAGACGACCTCCGTCCAAGACTTCCCCCGTCCAAGACTTCCCCCGTCCAAGACATAAACAAATTACAAATAAATAGTATAAATGGAAGACCCCAGATACATTACACCTACCGAAGAAACACAACTGAATCTAATTCATACTCGCGCGGAATCGCTTGGATTAACGCGTTTGAATTCAGATGATTTGTTGTATACCCACACACCTTCATCAATTGTATACAGGGCATATATTGATGATTATACTGGATACGTAAAATTCATCATTATGCGTCCTGATGTATTATGTCCTCTATCAGTTTCCGTATAATTCGCATCAATTCATATTTCATTCTACAATGTAATATGAATCACCACTTACCTTTCCGCCGCCGCAAATTTCGCGGTCCAGAACCCCAATTTAAGTTTATCCAATTTATGGAATTCAGCGCCGAACCGTAATTTATATTCTTCTACAGTTTTGGTCAACAGGTCCTCTGTAACATCCTCCCATTTCGCCACTATCAATACCGGAAGTCCTTCATACAATTTGTCTATTCCACTTGTTTTCACTACAGGAATACATCCCAATAAAAGTGCCTCCCACGTGCGATGACAGTCCAATCCATTTCCGTGAGGCGACAATACAAACGCGTATTCCGCCTGTTTAATCCACGTTTTCGTTCGCGTCGTCTTTTTAGGTTCGTAATACACTAATTTAGAGGGGACGTTCTTAATCGCATCGCGTCTGTCATCCGCAAAACGGGTGTTCATCAAAAAATGAAAATTGGAGTAACACATCATCTTTCTACTGTAAAAAGGCATTGACAATTCAATAATGCTTTTCAACTCATTTTCCTGTTTTACAGGGGACATTATAGTAGATGTATGATAATCCATACCTATTGGCATTCGTGTCACTTTAGGATGCGTTATACAACAATTCTGCGCAAATATGTGGAGTATGTTCGGATTTTGAATAAATTTCACCATTTCATTTTCACTGTAAAAACAATCTTGCGGAAAAATTATATCGGTGTCGCCTAGCACTAACACAATTGGCACAGTAGGAATACTAAAATGTCTTAGCGCCTTCGTACAAATGTATACAGATTCGCCGCGTTTATATACGTGATTGGCGTCGTATCCTTGTAATGTCTTCGCACACGATACAGGGGTTTTACTGTGTACATCTGTAGATTTCAATAATCCACGACTACAAACATATTCGCATTCGTTTTCCATAATAGTTATGTAGCGCAACCCTTTATATAGAGGAACTTGCGACCCATACATATAAAAAATAGAGGACCCGATGCCCCCCATTTTTTATAGCGCCACCACATTAGACGTAGTCACCCATCAATGTGAACAAATGTTCCGAGTGATACATATCGTAGCCTTCTAATATATTATGCGCCGTTTTCGCTACTGGGTGTATCATCGATACAGTTTGTTCTATACATTTTGAGTT
>JACCEC012188769.1_pt1 | contig 10818 bp, 7 predicted proteins | sample 7450121 | NCBI WGS metagenome assembly JACCEC01 (sample SAMN15323455, study PRJNA562643) | freshwater metagenome | isolation source: river surface water | place: USA:Blue River Watershed | collected 2017-08-18 | reverse complement strand
GCGTGGAGCAGGGATTTCACCCCACCGCCGGTGCGGTTGGCCTCGGCGACGATGCGGTCGACCGGGTCGCGGTCGGCGAAACCGAGGGGTCTGCCGGTCGCGAATACGAGGAGGCGCCGCACGAGGTTTTTTGCGAGGGAAACCTCATCGTGAATCAGGAGCGATCGGAGTCCCTCTACGTTGGTGAACGAGCTGCCATCTGTGAGTTGGCCGCTGGAATCCACCGGTTTGCCCAGCGTGAAGCGGATGGGGATGAACGGGTCGATGTTGCCTCGCGGCGCGGGGTCGCCTTCCCCGATGGACCGGTAGCGCGTGCGCTGACCGCCGATGACATCGAACGCTTCAAGCGCGAATCCCGGTGGGTCAAGCTTGGCATGGCATCCCGCACAGTTTGAATCGGAGCGATGTTTATCGAGTAACTCGCGGATGGTGTTGGTCCCAGAGACATCAGGTTCAACGGCAGGCACATTCGGGGGAGGGGGATCCACCGGCTTTCCGAGGAGGCGGTCTGAGACAAAGTTGCCGCGGGGCACGGGGGAAGTGGTCGTTCCGTTGGCGGTGATCTTGAGAAGCGACGCTTGCGTGAGGAAGCCGCCGCGCGCGCTACTGGAAGGAAGTGCGACGCGCCGGATTTGAGGACCCGACACGTCCGGGATTCCGTAGAGCGCGGCGAGTTTGCCGTTCAGCATCGCAAAATCGGATGCGATCAAATATCTGGGGTTGAGATTTTTGTCGATGAGTTCGCGGAAATAGGCCTTCGTCTCCAACACCATGGAGTCTTGCAAGTAGCTACTGAACTCTGGGTAGAGCTTTTTGTCGGGGTCCGTCGCCGCGATCTCCTTGAGTCGGAGCCATTGTCCCAAAAAGTCGGCGATGAATCGGTCCGAACGTGGATCGGCGAGCATGCGCTCGACGTGCTCGCGGCGCGCTTGCGGTTGACGCAAGGTGCCCTGTGAAGCGGCCGTGCGAAGCGTGTCGTCGGGTGCGGAGCGCCAGAGCCAAGCGGCAAGCCGGTTGGCGATTGCGTGATCACCGAGGCTTTTTTCTGGTTCAACGTGGAAGAGGAAATCGGGTGAACAAAGTGCCGCGCGGTAGGCCCAACGCATCGCGGTTTCGAAGCAATCTCCTGCCCCCAATCGAGCCAGCGCTTTTTCTGCGTAACGGTGGACCTCCTCGGAGGTAACGGGACGGCGGAACGCTTTTGGGAGGAAGGAGGCGAGCAAGTGTTCTGCGTCCTTTTCGGGATTCGTGGAAGACACTGTCCAAACGCCAGGCTCGGAGTCGGGCCGATTCATTCCGGCGCCGAGTTGCCTGATTTTGCGTCGGATAGGGAGTTTGGCGGAGGTGTCTTTTGGGAACTCGGTGAGCGGTAGCTCACCAAAAAGGGTTCGGTGAGAGCGGGGCGGCCAGATGTCGTGAAGGGGACCCTCGATGTCGAGCCAGTCGACTGCGATGCCTGGTCCGGTGAACTCCATGGCACGTCCTTTTCGGCTGTAGTTGGCGACAGGTGCAAGGGAGGCGGTGTTGAACCCGATGAGCTCGTTGTGGTTCAGCCAAGTGAGGAGTTCGTGCTCGGTGGGTTTGAGCGAGGGCGCGTCGAAATAGCCAAGGGTGTAGCTGGGGTGGCCGCCGCCGCGTCCGTCGCCTGTGAGTTGGACGACCGACAGGCGCGCCGCCTCGGTGTCCCGCGCGGGCAGCACCTTACCTTTGTCCCATTGGAAGGCCCAGAGGGAGGTTCTGACACGGTACATCCCTGGGTAGATGGTGACGTGCTCCATGAAGTACGGGCTGAGGGATTCGTCTTCATGACGGAAGAGGCCAACCGTTGAACCGGTGTCGAACGAGCCAATGCTTTCGTGAGCCCCCTGATCGATATGGTTGAAAGTGCCGGCTGCAGGGAAGGCGGGGTCGGGCTTCCCGTCGCGCAGCAGAACGCCGTCGCCATTCATGACGACGTGGGCGACGAATCCGCCACGGTTCATGAGCGAGATGCGGCGCTTTTGAGGAGTGGGAGGTTCGGGACGGGTCGCAACGGCGAGATCGAGGATTTTGTCTGCGGCCTCGAGGTACTTCGCGAGATTGACGTGGGAGAGGTCGAGGGCGTCGGCGTTCGTGTCGAAGCCGTGAGCGGATCCGTCGGCGGGCAGGTCATCTTTGAGCGCGAGGCCTGGCATGGAGAACAGGTCGCGAATGGTGTTTTCGTATTCGACACGGGTGAGGCGACGAATCCGTGTTCGGCCTTCGGTTGCGGCGGAGCGCTGGGTTTCCTCCGCGATGAGGTGCGACTTTAAGGTATTGAGAAAGGCTGTCTTGGATTCCGCACTCGGAGCGGTCTTTTTTTTCGGGGGCGGCATTTCTCCGGAAAGAAGCCGATCGAAAACTTTGACCCAGCGTGGGGCGGTTGCGGGTTCTGCGCTGACGTCACGCAGCGCCGCGAGGTCGAGGCCACCTTTCTTATCCTCGCCGTCGTGGCATTCGGTGCAGTGGGTTTCGAGGAACGGGCGCAACGGCGTTTCTGCCCGCGTGCACGGTCGTTGCAGGAGTGCGACGACCGCCAAGAGTAGGGTGCTGAGACGTTTCGAGGTCACGCGGAGCCGTCCTTATGCTTTGGGTTCCCAGCCTGTGCGATAGGCGCGCTTCCAGAGCTTCTCGGCTTCCGCATGGCCGGTGATGCGGCCGGTTTTGGGATCGGGTTGGAGGACGGAGCGCGTGCGGTAGGCGATGTTGCCCAAGTGACAAAGCATGGTGCTCTTTTGTCCTTCGTCGATGGGGCTATTGAGTTGGGCCTCGCCTCGGATGGCGTCGAGGAAGTTCCCGAAGTGGGCGGGGTCACCGCCGCCGGGGCCCTTGCCTTCGGAGACTTTGACGCCTTTCGGATCGTAGACGGTCCAAGCGGGGCCTGAGATCACAAAGGTGCCGCCTTCGCCGTAGAAAACGCATTCGCCCACAGGCTTTTCTGCGGCTCTGGGGTGGGTGCTGCTTTGGACCCATTCCATGCCGACTTTGCCGAAGTCGAACAGAGCGGAGCCGGTGTCGGGGCTTTCTTGGGTGTCCTGGAATCGGTACCTCGAGCCGTGGTAGGAAACGCGGGAGGGGTAATCGACGCCGAGGCCCCAGCGGAGCACGTCGAGGGTGTGAATGCCGTTGTTGCCGAGTTCGCCGTTGCCCCAGTGCCAGAGCCAGTGCCAGTCGTAATGCACGTAAGGTTTGATGTCGCGTTCGTTAGCGACGGGTCCTTGCCAAAGGTCGAGGTCGAGGTCGCCTGCTGGTTTGATGGCTTGTTGGGCGATGGCTTTGCGTGAGGCGTAATAGAAGGAGCGGGCGAAAAACACCTCACCGATGGGTTTTTCGGTGCGCAGGTGTTGGATGGCTTCTTTCATCCACGTGCGGCGTTGGTTTCCCATTTGCACGAGGCGTTGATGCTTTCGCGAAGAGGCGACGATGAGTTCTGCTTCGAAAGGGTTTTGGCTGCCGGGCTTTTCGACGAACACGTGTTTACCGGCTTGCATGGCGAGCACTGCGGCGGGCGTGTGCCAGAAGTTGGGGGTGGCGATGAAGACGGCGTCGAGGGATTTGTCATCGAGGAAGCTGCGGAAATCTTTCACGCCCTTGCAGGGGGCGGATTGTTTGGACGCGATGACTTTCAGCCCATTTTCAAGCCGACCAGAATCTACTTCTGCTACGTAGGCGATTTCGGTGTTTGGACACGCGAGGATGGCGTTGACGTGGGCCATACCGCGACCGAGCGCGACGACGGCGCAGCGGATTTTTTTGCTGGGTGCGCCGGCCGCGCGGATGGCGGGGAAGGACGAGACAAGAGAGGCCACGGAGGCGGCGGCGGACGTTTTAAGAAGCGAGCGACGGGATAGGTTCATGGGTGGAGATGTTGGGGTGGGGTGCAGATTGTGTGCCCTTGGAATCCGGACGCGTCCCGGTTGAGCAAGTCAGGTTGGGCCGCTTGGATGTGGGGGAAGGGCTTGCTTTTGAGGCGTTGCGGGGCTTTTTGGAACCATGCGTGCGCGCCTTGAGATGCTTCGTTGGTTGGTTGGGATGGCGGGTTGGGTGATGGCGTTGTGTGTGGCGCGAGGGCAGGTGGGCGGGGAGGAGACGCGGTTTGAGCGGTTGACGTATCGCAGCAGTGTTGATGGCACGTCGCCGTTGCATGCGGATGTTGCGTTTCAGCCGGGAACGGGGCGCAAGCCGGTGTTGTTGGTCATGCACGGCTATACTGGGACCCGAAAACACGTGACGGCCGATTTGAAGCAACTCGCTCCGAAGCAGTTATTTGTCATTGCACCAGACATGCGTGGGTGCGGCGATTCGGCGGGGAAGTGGGATTCGGGCGGCTTGGATGTGCACGACATTCTCGATGCGGCGCGGGCGGCGTTGGAGCGGTGGCCGGAGGAGACGGATTCGGCGCGCGTATCGGTTTTGGGGTATAGCGGAGGTGGCGGGAACGCGATGAGTTGTGCGGTACGGTTTCCCGACTTTTTCAGCACGTGTGTGTCGTTTTTTGGGATTAGTGATTACGCGGAATGGCATCGGTCGAGGTCTCGAGCGGACATGATGCGAAGATTGGAGGCAGCGCTCGGGGGTTCTCCGGAAGTGGTTCCGGATCAGTATACCGCGCGAAATGCGAATGCGGCGGCTGGGAATGTGGTGGCGGGGCGCGTGCACGTGTTCTGGGATGTTGAGGAGCGGAACTGTCCTCCGAAAATGGTGGAGGAGTTCGTTCGAAATCATCACCTTGCGGGAGGACGTCGGGTGGAGGCCCACATTTCTCGTCCTGGTGATCCGGCGCGCTGGAGGCACGGATACCGGTCGGGGATTGATGATTTGGCGAAAGCGGACGCAGTCTTTTTACCGTCAGTGACGCGCGTGGTGGAGGGAGGGTTGGAGTTACCGAAGCGGGGGCGTTTGGTGGTGCCGGGGTATTTGGTGACGCGCCGGTTTTCGGTGTGGGTGGAGGATGGGACGCGTGGTGCGGTGACGGTGGAATACGATCAGAGTGGCGAGGCGGTGCGGGTCGACGTGGTGGAGAACCGCGGAGATTGGAAGGTGCGTGTTGGGCGCGGTTGGGGCGGGTAAGCCAAGTGGCGCATCGGCTTTCCCCTTGTGCGCATGGCGAGCGTTGGTTTCTGGGCGGATCACCGCACGAACTGAATGTCTAATGTGCGGAGGTACGTGTGCAGGCCGGCGTCTTGAATGGGGAGAACCACGGCGTCGTGTCCCGTGTCGTTGTGGTGCGAATGCCAGAGGCCGGGTGGCGTTACAAACACCGTCCCAGGCACCCAATCAGCCTTGATGGGGTCTACGATGTTTCCGTCCCCGTCGAGCTTGTCGCCAATGAGGGTGTACGTGCCAGGTTTGGCGTCCACGCAAAGATCGATGGCCACCGAGTTGTGCCGGTGGGGTTTCTGCACCACTCCTGCTGGGAGCACGTTGAGGAGTGACCAAAGGACGTGCGTCAGCGTCAGCGTCTGCGGCGTCGCCGTGTTGCCCAACAGGATTCCCATGCGGTTGCGGTTCACCGCTCCCGGTTGGTTGCGAACATCGGTGAGTTCCTGCTGAAGCCGTTCCCGCGTGAACAAGGTTGGACGAAACCGCGGCTCTGATGGTTTTACCCCAAGGTAACGCAGTAGCGGTTCATCGTGCACCCAGTACAGCGCAGCGTCCTCATCCGCGCGGTGGATCAACGTTTCGTCCATCGGAAGCACGAACAGATCGCCCGCAGACCACGCGACGGTGCCCGAGGTACCGGACGTTTGCCCCCTTCCTCGGATCACGTAAAAAATTTGCGACGTGGGTGTCGACCGGGTTTCCAGTTGTTCGCCTGAGAGAATGCGGAGATACGAGGCCATCAGGCTTGGGGAGGTTGCTGGAAATGCGGTTCCAATGCGGCTGGAAAGATCGAAGGGAATCACGCGGGTGGGACCGGTTTGGTGCTCGGACGCCGGAAGCACGTCCACTGGGATAGCGGGAACGCGGGGATTAGCGGCTGACGTGTACTCGAAAAAGCGGACGTTTTCTTCCCAAGAGTGGCGGGGTGAGATGGGGGAGGAGGAGGGGTTCATGAGAAATCAGTTTAGCGGAGCGAGGTAAGTCGTGCCAAGGGCCCGAGCGCCCGTTCGCGGCTTGCGGTGTTGAGTGGCATCCGCCTTGCGCTCAGTCGGGAATGAAACCATTTCCATCACTGCTCTGTCTCCTCCTGTTGGGTTGGGTTGCGTGCGGTGAGGTTCTTGCGGCGGACGTTCGCGAGTGGCGAGCGGGAGCAGTCTCCGCGCGCATCACGCCGGAAAAACCCATGTGGATGGCGGGGTACGCCGCACGGACCGGGCCGTCGGAAGGGGTCGAGCTGGATCTATACGCGAAGGTGCTGGTGCTGACGGATGCGGATCAACATCGGGTGGCGTTTGTGACGTTGGACTTGATCGGGGTTCCGAGGAGTTTGCGTCTTCGTTTGGCGGAACAGGCGGAAAAGCGGTTTGGGATCTCACCGGCGCATCTGGTCGTGAATGCCTCGCACACGCATTCTGGGCCGGAGCTCAAGAGTAGTCGGCTTTACGGGGTGGATGACGTTCCGTTGCGCGAGCGGGAGGCGGCAGCTTACGTTGATGCGCTTGAGGCAACTCTGCTGCGGATGATCGGAGAAGCCATCGCCGGTAGTCGATCGGCGACCGTTGATTTTTGCTCGGCGCGTTGCGGCTTCGCCATCAACCGACGCACGCCCGATGCGAAAGGCGGCTGGAAAAACTTCCCTAATCCGGCGGGCCCTGTGGACCATCGAGTGCCGGTTTTGCGCATTCAAGGCAAGGAGGGTGGCGAGATTGCGGTGATGTTTGGTTATGCCTGTCATTGCACCACGTTGGGGCATCAGAAGTTCAGCGGGGACTATGCAGGCTATGCGAAGGAGCGGATTGAAGCGGCGCATCCTGGCGCGGTTGCGCTTTTTATGAATGGCTGCAGCGGGGATCAAAATCCGTATCCGCGACGGACGGTCGAGCTAGCGGAGATTCACGGAACCACGCTAGCCACCGCAGTAGAGGCTGCTTTGAGCACGACGCTGCGTCCGCTGGCCCCGACCGTGCGGGCGGCGTACGGGGAGATTCCTTTGGAGTACGACCGCGTTCCGACGCGCGCAGAGTTGGAGGAGGAACGGAAGTCGAAGGACAAGTGGACGGCGGTGCATGCGGAACGGGTGTTGGGTCGGCTGGAGGAAGATGGGTCGTTGCCAAAGGATTATCCTTATCCTGTGCAGGTGTTGCGCTTGGGCGGAGAGCTGACGTGGGTGACGTTGGGGGGTGAGGTGGTGATTGATTACGTGTATCGGATTGAGCGGGAGCTGCGGGACCCGCTGGTGTGGGTGAGTGGGTATTCGAACGATGTGATGGGTTACATTCCGAGTCGGCGCGTCTGGGATGAAGGCGGCTACGAGGCGGGGGGCGCGATGGTGTATGGAACACATCCCTCGCGATGGGCGTCCTCCGTCGAAGAGCGGATTATTGACGCAGTTCGGTCGCTGCGATCAGCACTGCCGTAAACCAATCACGTTATCACCTGCACACTCGATGCTTGAGCGGCGGGCGCTGACCGTTGCTTGGATGCCGTTCGACTGAAAAAGCGGGTCTATTGGCGCGGTTCACTTCGGACTTACGAGGGTGCCATCTTTCCCGTCTTTGACGGACCAACCGAGGTGGGTGATGGCGTCGCGGAGGCGGTCGCTTTCGGCCCAGTTTTTGGCAGCGCGCGCGGCATTCCGTTGCTCGACGAGGGCGAGCACTTCGGGGGGAGCGGAAGCTCGCTCCGCTTGGAGTTGGAGCACTGCGTTCAGGCGTTTCCATTCGGCGAGCGCGGTGACGGCGTGGAGCGGGTTTCGCTCGGTGTCGAGCAGCCGATTTGTTTCGCGAAGCCAGTCGAACAAACAGCCCATTGCCCCCGAGATGTTGAGATCATCGTCGAGGCATTCGAAGAACCCTTCCACAAGCGGGGTGGCAGACGTCGGGCTCGGCGAAGCCGTCGCGGTGGCGATGGCGGATTCGCGTTCGAGTCGTTCCACGAGCGCGTCAATCCGTGTGAGTGCGGCGCGCGCGGCATCGAGACCGGACAAGGTGAAGTTGAGCGGGAGCCGGTAGTTAACGGTGAGGAGGGCGTACCGGATTTCCCGGCCGGAGTACCCTTTGCCGAGCAGATCCCTGAGGGTGTAAAAGTTTCCGAGCGACTTGCTCATCTTCTGGCCTTCCACCATCAGATGGGCGCAGTGCAACCAATACCGGACGAACGGTTTGCCTGTGCAACATTCCGTCTGGGCGATTTCGGCTTCGTGATGCGGGAAGATGTTGTCAACGCCGCCGCAATGGATGTCGAGTTGGTCACCGAGGATGGCTCCCGCCATTGCGCTACACTCAATGTGCCAACCCGGGCGACCCCGTCCCCAAGGGCTTTCCCAAGCGACGTCTCCGTCCTGTTCGTCCCACGCCTTCCAGAGCGCGAAGTCTCCGAGCGATTCCTTTTCGAACTCGTCCGACTTGATGCGTCCGCTAGGGCGGAGTTCGTCGAGGTTGAGGTGAGCGAGGCGTCCGTAGTTTTTGAACCGAGCGATTCGAAAATACACCGAGCCATCCTCTGCGAGGTAGGCCTGACCCTGTTGCTCAAGCTGCAAAATCATCGAAATCATTCGCGCGATGTGAGCGGGGTCGGTCGCCTCGGGAAAATGCTGGGCGCGTTTGATCCGGAGTGCGTCGAGATCTTCGAAGAAGGCTTGTTTGAAGCGAGCGGTGAAGGACGCCAGAGGGATGCCTGCTTCGCGGCAACCGCGGATGGTCTTGTCGTCGACATCGGTGAGGTTCATGACGCGTTGGACGTCGAAGCCGCGGGCTTCGAGATGCCGTTGAAGGAGATCCTCGAAGATGTAGGCGCGAAAGTTCCCGATATGGGCGAAGTTATAGACGGTGGGTCCGCAGGTGTAGAGGCGAACGGTCCGGCCTTCGGGATCGAGAGGGGCGAAGGGCTCGAGAGAGCGAGACAGCGTGTTGAGGAAGCGCAGAGGCATGGTAGCGGGCGATTCGACGGGATGGTTAGACGGTATCGGGGAGGAGAACAGAGGCAACGGCGAGCGCGGCGATGCCTTCACCGCGTCCGAGGAACCCCATGCGTTCGTTGGTGGTGGCCTTGATGCCGACGCGGGCGGCGGGGATGCCGAGTGCTGCGGCGAGTTTGTCGCGCATGGGGGTGAGGTGAGGCCCAATTTTCGGTGCCTCGCAAATGAGCGTGGAGTCGATGTTCACGAGGCGAGCGCCCCGGTCGGAGAGGAGGCCGACGGCGTGCGAAACGATGCGCAAGGAGTCGATTCCGCGGTACCGTTCGTCCGTGTTTGGAAAATGGAAGCCGATGTCGCGTTCACCGATTGCGCCGAGGATTGCGTCCGCAATGGCGTGGCAGAGGACATCGGCATCGGAGTGTCCGTCCAGGCCTTGGTGATGAGGAATGGTCACGCCGCCGAGGACGAGTGGGCGACCGTCGGCGAAGCGGTGGACATCGTAGCCGATGCCGGAGGCTGGCAGGGAGGGAGCGGACATGGGCGCGTCAGATGTTGATGTCAATCAGCCCGTTCCACGCGCGGATTGCGATTTTGTCGGGATTGCCGGTACTGGGGGTTATCTCGATACGGCCTCCTGCATTTTCGAGGAGGATTTTGCCGGCGGCGATGTCCCAGAGATTGACGGAGGACTCGATGTAGGCGTCGAGGCGTCCTGAGGCGACGTAGGCGAGATCGAGGGCGGCGGAACCCATGAGGCGGCATTTGCGGACCCGGTGAACGAACTTTTCGAGGGTTGCGGTTGCGGTGGACATCCGAGAAGCGTCTTTGGTCATGCCGACGGAGACGGCGGCGTCTTCGAGGCGGTTGCGGGTACTGACGCGGACGGGGTTTCCGTTGAGGAGGGTGGGTGCACCGAGATGGGTTTCCCAGAGTTCGTTGCGCATGGGGTCGAGGATGACGCCGACTTGGATTTCCTCGTTGAGCCGAGCGGCGATGGAGATGCAGAAGTGGGGGATTCCGTAGAAGTAGTTCACGGTGCCGTCGATGGGATCGATGATCCATTGCCAAGGGCTGGATTGGTTTCCGGAGACGCCTTCCTCGCCATAGATGGCATGGTCGGGAAATGTCTTGAGGATGATGTTAGCGATGAGGTCTTGGCATTGAACGTCGAGGTCGAGCTTGATGTCGTGCTGGTATGCGGCGGCGACGTCGGGAGCGGAGCCAAAGTTTGAGCGGAGAAGTTCGCCCGCCTCACGGGCAGCTTGGATGGCGGTGGCGAGAATGTTCTGCATAGGGGGACGAGGATAGGAGCGTGCGCGGTGAAGCGTCAGTAAATTCGCGAGTCAGCGAGGGGAACGGCCTTGCGGGTGGTAGTAAAAAAGCAAACGCGGAAGAGGAGACCTCTTCCGCGTCGTGGACGACTCCTCGCGGAGCGTCATGCTTTGCAAGTACTTACTTTGCAGCTTTTTTAGCTGGAGCCTTCTTTGCAGCAGCAGGCTTTGCAGCGGGTTTCGCTGCAGCCTTCTTCGCAGGGGCAGCAGCTTTCTTCGCCGGAGCCTTCTTTGCAGCTGCGGGTTTCGCAGCGGCTTTCTTCACCGGAGCCTTCTTCGCAGCAGGCTTTGCAGCGGGTTTCGCTGCAGCCTTCTTCGCAGGGGCCTTCTTTGCAGCCGCGGGTTTTGCAGCGGGTTTAGCCGCAGCTTTTTTAACCGGGGCTTTCTTCGCGGCTGCGGGTTTCGCAGCGGCTTTCTTAGCGGGGGTTGCCATTCAACAAGCACCTCCTC
>JACCEC012431638.1_pt1 | contig 10821 bp, 8 predicted proteins | sample 7450121 | NCBI WGS metagenome assembly JACCEC01 (sample SAMN15323455, study PRJNA562643) | freshwater metagenome | isolation source: river surface water | place: USA:Blue River Watershed | collected 2017-08-18 | reverse complement strand
TGGCGGGTGCGGCGGGAGTGTCCGCTTGGGCGCTTGCCGTCGCAGTTGCAGAGCTTTGAGCCGCCTTGTCCGCGCGTTTTTCAGGATCAGCCGCTTGCGCGCTCAGGATCGCGCTCAGGGATATGCAGGCCACGAAGGCGGCGCCGTTGCGCACGAAGGCGGTGCCATTGTGCAAGGTGAGGCGTTTGGATCTGAGCGGAGTTGAAGCGGTGGGTGGAATGAATTGCGGTTTCATGTTGGGTTGGGCGGCGTCAAAAAAAGTGGGGTGATCCTTTGGAATGACTCAAAGACTCAATGTGATACGGGTTGAAAATTGACTCATCGAAATTTTCAAAGCGTTGCGGTTCGCGGGTGAGAGGGGAGGATTAATTTTGCTTCGACGCTAGCACTCGGTGGCTTTGAGAGTGCTTGTTGTTTCCAGCGGCTGAAGGTTGGGCGGGGAGCGCGGGCGTGCGGTAAATCGCCCCGTCGGGGCAGCCTGACTCAGTGTGCTGTGGATGCCAAGCTGCTTTCATCTGTTTGAACCCTATGACACGCGGGCCAGTGGGTATGTTCAAAGAATGCAGCGCGGTGACAATCTTTGGTATGGGCGCAGCCGGTAAGTTGCTTGCGGGCAGGCTGCGCCGTGAAAAGCATGGGGCTTACGCAGCCGCAGGAAGGTTATTTCCCGCGCTCGTCTTGAAGCGCGTCTCCAATGAAGTTGAGGGCCAGCAAAGTGAGGCTCATGCAGGCCGCGGGAAAGGCGAGGAGCCACCAGTGGCTCTCCACAGGGTTGAGGGCCTGCGCACCGTCGCTCAGGAGCGATCCCCAGCTGGCCTGGGGCGGCTGCACACCGAGCCCAAGAAACGACAGGAATGATTCATCCAGCATGACTGCTGGAATCGTCAGGGTGAGGTACACGATGATGATGCCCGAGAGGTTCGGCAAAAGATGGCGTAGCAGAATTTGGGTATGGCTTTGTCCCAGCGCGCGGGCTGCCTGGACAAAAGGGAGCGTTTTAAGCGTGAGTACCTGACCACGCACGATTCGCGCCATGGTGAGCCACTCGATGCATCCGAGGGCGAGGATGAGGATCAGAATTTTGCTGTACCCGAGCCAGATGCCGTCTTGAAAGTTTGCCAAACGCGCCTGCAGATAAGGATCAAATACGAAGTTCGCGAGAATGATCAAAATCAAGCGTGGGATCGCGTATAGCACGTCGACCAAACGCATCAGCAGCGCATCAATTCTGCCGCCGCAGTATCCGGCTACGAGTCCAACAGCCGTGCCGATGAGCAGGCTGACGATTGCTCCGCTGAATCCGACCACTAGTGAGATCCGTGCTCCTTGGAGCGTTCTCGAAAGAAGGTCCCGTCCGTTGAGATCTGTGCCGAACGGATGGCTGGTGCTGGGTGCGAGAAAAGTTTCGGGGGAGGTCGCGTGCGGAGGCGTGTTGAGGAAAAGCGGAAGAAACAGCGCGGTTGCGGAAACGAGAACAAGGATTCCAAGGGCCAGCGCGGAGGACGGGCGGGCGAGGATTCGCGCGAGCAGGCCTCGGCGTTGCGGGAGTGCGGGTTGCATGGGTTAGGATTCGAGCCTGATGCGCGGGTCGATCCAGGTGTAGGCCAGATCCACCAGCAGGTTCATGATCACCAGCAACGCGGAGTAGACCAGCACGACACCGCCGAGCAGGAATACGTCCCGGTTGACGATTGCGTTGACGAAGAACGAGCCTGTTCCCGGCAGGTTGAAGATGGCTTCCACGACGATGGACCCGGTGAGCAGGTTTGCAGCGAGCGGTCCAAGATAGGAAATCACGGGAAGAATCGCGATCTTGAGCGCGTGGACGTAGAGCACACGCGATTCGCTGACGCCCTTTGCCCAAGCGGTGCGGATGAACGGTGATTGGAGCACCTCGAGAAGGGATGTGCGCATCAGGCGCGCGATCGAGGCGATGGCAGGCCCCGCCATGGTGATGGTTGGCAGGAGGAGGCTCGATGGGGAGTGCCATCCGCCAACTGGAAGCCATCGCAGCCAAAGCGCGAAGCATAGTACCAGAAGCGGCCCCGTCACGAATGTCGGCACGCTGATGAGCGCGAGTGCCGAGAGCATGGCGCCGGTGTCTATTCCCGATCTGTGGCGAATGGCGGCGAGGCTACCGAGCCAGACGCCGAGGAGGGTTGAAAGCAGGAGGGCGCAAAGACCCAGAGTCGCGGAGATGGGAAGGCTTTGGGCGAGCAGCGCGTTGACAGAGCGGTCCCTGAATTTGGTGGAGAGTCTCAAATCACCGCGGAGAACATCGCGGAGGTAGTGGGTGTATTGCTCCCAGAGCGAGCCGTCCAGGTGGTACCGGGCGAGGAGCTGTTTCTCGATGGCCTCGGGGATCTTCCGTTCGCGGGTGAACGGACCTCCCGGGGAGACTCGCAGCAGCAGGAAAGTGACCGTAAGCACGCAGCACAGAACGCCGGCAACAGAGAGGAGGCGTCTGAGAAGGAAGGCAAACATGGGGCGCCCGAGTGAATCCCAAACCAGAGGGGGCCGCAATTTTGATTCTTAATGAAGGCCTGCCGTTGCGCGGTATCCGTTGGAGTGGGTAGGATGGGGGATTAATGGCTGTGCAATACAAGGACTACTACAAGGTGCTGGGTGTTTCGAAAACTGCCTCGCAGTCGGAAATCCGGAAGGCGTTCCGTGCCCTGGCCCGACAGCATCATCCCGATGTGTCCAAGGACAAGAAGGGTGCCGAGGCGGCTTTCAAGGAAATCAACGAGGCGTACGAAGTGTTGGGTGATGAGGAGAAGCGCAAGAAATACGATGAGCTAGGGCAGGAATGAGCGCATCGGGGTGCGGGCGGGATGCCGCAGGGGAACTGGGGTGCGGGCGGCGGAGGCAATGGGTTCAGTGATTTTTTCGAGGCATTTTTCGGAGGCAACCAGTTTGGGGGCGGGCAGTTTGGAGGGGGCTTCGGGCCGCGTGGCCGAGGGCACAGGCCGCCGTCTGCTGCGTCCATGGCAAGGGATATCGAGGGCGACGTGCAAGTGACCATCGAGGAGATCCTTTCAGGGACGCGCAAGAGGGTCAGGGTTCAGCGGGGCTCGGGTCCGGCCGAGTCGATAGAGGTGGGGATTCCCAAGGGCGTTTGCGCTGGGCAAAAAGTGCGCGTGGCGGGCAAGGGAGAGGGAGGCGGGGATGTTCTCCTCAAAGTGGTGATCGCAGACCATCCAAGGTACCGTGTGGAGGGGGAGGATTTGGTGAGTGAAGTCACGGTGCCGGTCTGGATGGCAGTGCTCGGTGGCGAGGCGGAGGTGGAGACGCCGGAGGGTTCGGTTCGCCTCAAGGTGCCGGCGGGGACGCAACCAGGTCGGCGCATGCGCATCAAGGAGCGGGGTTTGCCGACGCGGCAAAAGGGGCGCGGGGATTTCTATGTGCAGATCGGCGTGAGTTTGCCCGAGCACTTGGGCACGAAGGAACGCGAGATTTGGGAGCAGCTCCGCGCGATGGCCTAGGAAGGCTCCGGGAGGCCCCGGGCCCGACTCAGGCTAATGCTTGCAGCGCTCGGGGCGAAGGGGTATCGCATCAGGGGCGCTCGGGTTTTCAATCGTGCGGTTTGATTGCAGTTTGGCAGCGGGTTTGCCCGCTGGTGGACTGCTGTCAGTGTTGGTTTGCTTGTAAATTTTTGTGCTATGCCCCTCTCTGCCCCCTCCAGCCGGATGCCGTTCCGCGGCCCTCTCGTGTTGCTTTCCTCTTTTGTGGTGCCGTTTTGGAGGTTGGTTTGTCTTTTGGTTTGTCTTTTGACGCCGCTTTTCCTGCGCGGGGATGGGAAAGAGGATGGAGCGCATTCGTCCTACGGGGAGGCTTTTGACGAAGGGCCTCGCCGCAAGGGACCGTTGCTGACTGAGGCGGAGGTTGGACGGGTCCATTTCAAGGTGACAACGGATTCACCTGATGCGCAGCGTTTCTTCGAACAGGGGGTGGCGCAGTTGCACGCCTTTTGGATTTACGAAGCGGAACGTTCCTTCCGCCAGGTGCTGCTGCATGATGCGAAATGCGGGATGGCCTATTGGGGGCTTGCACTGGCGAATCGGAGCACGCCGGAGCGCGCGCGGGAATTTTTGAAAAAAACCGAGGCGCTCCGGCCGGTTCTTTCCACGAAGGAGCGCCGATGGGTGGATGCCTATGCGCCTTTTTTTGCAAAGGACGGACCCAACCGCACCGAGCGTGGACGCAAGCTGGTGGAGGCCCTTGAAACCATGGCCTTTGACTTTCCATCGGACATCGAGGTGAAGCTTTTCCTGGTGCTGCACCTTTGGGAGAATAGCTACGAGGGAATTCCGCTCACGAGTTACGAGGCATTGGATGCGCTCTTAAGGGAGGTTCTGGCGGTGGAGCCGATGCATTCAGGGGCGCATCATTTGCGGATTCATTTGTGGAATAAAAGGGACGACAGGCGCGCGTTGAGCTCTGCTGCGTTGTGCGGTCAAAGCGGGACGCGCGCGGCTCATCTCTGGCACATGCCGGGCCACACATGCAGCAGTTTGAAGCGCTATTCGGACGCCGCTTGGCAGCAGGAGGCTGCGGCCCGGGTCGATCACGCGTGGATGGATGCAAACGGGTTGATGCCGGACCAGATTCACAACTACGCCCACAACAACGATTGGTTGGTGGAGAATCTCTTTTTCCTCGGCCGCGTGGAGGAGGCCGTGAAGCTTGCAAAGAACATGGTGGAGCTTCCCCAGCTTGCCCCGCACACAGTGGTGATTGGAAAAGCGAAGTATGACGCGCAGCGCTCGAGTTACGTTTTTGGAGCGCGGCGCCTGGTACAGGTGCTTCTTGAGAACGAGCTGTGGGAAAAAGTGCTGCAGCTTCGTGGCACCCCGTATCTGCGGGAGCGTGTCGATGTCATCGACGAAGCCCAGCGTTTGAACGCTTTGATCTGGGCTTGCAGTGAAACGGGCAGCCCCGAAGAGGCGGCGCTTGAAAACGGTCGGCTCCAGGCTCTGAAACACAAAGTGCGCCATGAGCGTTTCGACGCGGCTGATCAAGCAGAGAAAGACGCACGCAAGAACTCGAAGCCTGCCGCTGAGATTTCACGCGTGGTGACGGACACATTGGCTGCGCAGTTGAAGCGTGTTGAGCGGGTTGACGCCTTGATTGCGGAGGGAGCGCTCGCAATCGCGCTCGCAGCTGGCCAGAATGACGAGGCGGGTGCGCAGTTGGTGTACGCGACCGAGATGAGTAAAGTCCGGCGGGCGCGCGCACAAGCGCGGCTTGGCAGTGGGGCTGACGCGCTCAAGACCATTCAAGATGCAGCGAAGCAGGACGGGGCGCAGCTTTTGGTGGGTGCGGCGTTGGTGGAGCACCTTTGGCGCGAGGGCAAGCACGACGAGGCACGCGCCGAGTTTGCGAAAGTCAGGAAAGCTGCTGGGGTGGCGGATCCCGGGCTTCCTGCGCTTGAGAGGCTGCGTCCGGTGGCGGACTCCGCGGGCATCAGCGGGGATTGGCGGGTCCGCGATTCGGCTTCCAAGGATGTAGGCATCCGACCGGACCTCGATACGATGGGGTCCGCTCGCTGGCTGCCACGTCTGGCGCCTGCTTGGGTCATGGGCGCGGACCGCGGCGGTTTCATGCGACTTGATGCGATGCGGGGCAAGCCGGTGCTGATGGTTTTTTATCTTGGAAGCGGGTGCATACACTGCATTGAGCAACTCAATTTGCTGGCGCCTTTGGTTGAAAAATACAAGGAGGCTGGAGTCGAGATTTTGGCTGTCAGCACCGAGGCGTTGAGCGAGCTTCCGAAAACAAACGAGCAGGCCAAGACCGGATCGGGGTTCCCTTTTCCGCTTCTCGCGGACCCATCGCTTTCGACATTCAAAGCATACGGGGCGTATGATGATTTTGATGAGCAGCCGCTCCACGGACTTTTTCTCATCGACGGGAATGGATACCTGCGATGGCAGAACATCTCCTTCAAGCCGTTTGCGCAAGTCGACTGGCTTCTGGGCGAATGCAAGCGATTGCTAGAAATTCCCGCGCGCAAGAGCGGTGAATAATCGGCAGGTCGGCATGTTTTTGAATCGAAGCGCGAACCGAAGAAAGAATCGAGGATCAGCTGATCATCAAAATGCGGACAGCGTCCTCAGGCTGCGTCGTGGGTGCCCGATGGATGCAGGGAGGCACCTGGCTGCCAGGGTACTCAACGGCGATTCTCCACAGGTTTCCAATGCCGAACGAAAAGGGTTCCGCATTTTCTGCAGGCGTGTAATGGAGGTCATAGCAGCATTCTGACAAATACTCCCGGAAGGATTCGTCGTCTGCGCCGCCGAACTCGGCGAGCAACGCTGCGCGGATGTGCGGCACATCAATTTTGCGGATTGCTTGGTCGTTGCAAAGACCCTCGCTCGTCGCGCCGTGATAAGTGCAGAGAAAAGTGTCGGTTTGAACTGTGGCGCTGTCGGCGTGAAATGAATAAACATCTGTGAGAACTGGTCCGGATCCATCATCTCGCACGTATCCGTCGACGCATTCCAGAACCGGGTCTAGGTTTGCCTCCTGAAGAAGGTGAAGGTCCCCCAGCATCGCATTCACAGCGGTTTTTCCGGAAGCGCTCAGGGGCAACGCGCGAAGGGTGGGCGCATCCAGGCCTGTGATGCCTTTCCCCGGCTTAAGACAGCGGAGAACCTCAGCGAAATCGCCTTCCAATTCACGCTGCCAGCAAAGCGCGTTGATTCCATTTGCGAACGGAGTACTCATCAGCGCAGTGAAACTTTTGACCACCTTGATGCGTGGGTAGTTTCGTGGGAGTGAAAGTGCGCCCATGGTACGCCGGCTTCGCTTTGGAATAAAAAGAGAGACTGCAAGCCTTGGACCTGCAGTCTCTCTTAAGGTTGCCCGCAAAGCGCCCGTGTCAGCACGGGAGCGTCGAGGGGTATCTTCTTATCTACAGCTTGGCTTGGATGACCTGCTCGAGCTTCACGATGTCTGCCGCGAATTTGCGGATGCCTTCAGCAGTTTTCTCGGTCGCCATCGCATCTTCATTGAACAAGAAACGGAATGACTTCTCATCGCAGTGAATCTTTTGGATCGACGCTGCCTTTGAATCCGCTGCATCCAGCTTTTTGGTGATTGTTTCGTTTGAAGCGGCGAGTTTAGCGAGCAAGTCTGGTGAGATCGTCAGCAGGTCGCATCCTGCCAGTTCGATGATTTGGGAAACATTCCGGAAACTGGCTCCCATCACCTCGGTCTGGTAGCCGAAGTGTTTGTAATAATGGAAAATCGATGTGACGGATTGCACGCCGGGATCCTCTGCACCGGTGTACTCACGTTTGTTTGCATTCTTGTACCAGTCGTAAATCCGGCCCACAAACGGCGATATGAGCTGCACTTTCGCCTCGGCGCACGCGATCGCCTGCGGCAGTGAAAACAGCAGGGTGAGATTGCATTTGATGCCTTCCTTCTGCACGACCTCTGCGGCTTTGATGCCTTCCCAGGTTGAGGCGATTTTAATCAGCACCCGATCACGTGAGACGCCTGCTTTTTCATAAAGAGCGATGAGTTCGCGCGCCTTTTCGATGGTGCCGTCCGCGTCAAAGGAGAGGCGGGCGTCGGTTTCGGTCGAAACGCGGCCCGGGACGATTTTCAGGATCTCCAAGCCGAATGCGATCAGGATGTTGTCAATGATGTCCTCGACTCTTTTGGCGCCCGTGAGCCCGCTGTTTTTGCGGTCGGCGATCACCTTGTCGATGATGTGCGCGTACTGCGGTTTGGTGGCGGCCTGCAGGATGAGTGAAGGGTTGGTGGTTGCGTCCTGCGGCTTGAACTCGCGCATGGACTCGAAGTCGCCGGTGTCGGCGACTACTTTGGTGAAATGTTTTAGCTGCTCTAGTTGTGAAGCGGTGCTCATGGTTTGGTCGGAGTTGTTTTCTGGATTAGATGTGAATCGCGTGGCCGTGCGCCTGCGCCGTTGCCTCGTGGATCATCTCACTCAGGGTTGGGTGTGCGTGGATGGTTCCCTCGATCTCGTCGATGGTGGCTTCCAATGTGATCGCAAGACCGAGTTCGGCGATGAGTTCGGTTGCCTCTGAACCGATGATGTGCGCGCCCAGGACTTCGCCGTGGGGCTCGCCCAGAATCAGCTTCACAAAACCCTCCAGTTCGCCGATCGCGCGCGCTTTGCCGCTGGCCATGTACGGGAATTTGCCGACCTTGTATTTGAGCCCCTTTTCTTTCGCTGCCCGCTCGGTCAAGCCAACGCTGGCGACTTGGGGCTGGCAGTAGGTGCAACCTGGGAAATTGGTGACTTTCTTCGGCTTGAACCCGGGCTGGAACATCCCGTTTACGGCTTGGATCGCCTCGAAGCTTGCGACGTGCGCGAGCCACGGCGGGCCGATGATGTCGCCCGCGGCGTACACTCCGGGGATGTTGGTCTCGTAGCGGTCGTTGGTCTGGATATAGCCGCGCTCGGTGAGGGCGGGTTTCATTGCGCCGCCCGGCAGCAGCGGGCTGACCCCGATGGCTACGAGACAGACGTCTGCTTCGAGCACTTGCGAGGCGCCCTTCGCATCCTCGACCGTGATTTTCACGCCGTTCGCCGTGGTCTCGGTTTTCGTGGTTTTATGGGAGGTGAGCACCTTGATTCCCTGTTTTTGAAAGGATTTCTCAAGCGCCTGCGAGACTTCGGTGTCCTCGACGGGGAGCAGGTTCGGGAGCATCTCCACCACGGTGACTTTCGTGCCGAAAGTGTTGTAAAAGTATGCGAACTCGATCCCGATCGCGCCCGCGCCGATGACGATCATGCTCTTGGGCTGCTCCGGAAGAATCATCGCCTCTTTGCTGGAGATCACCGTTTTGCCGTTGAAAGGGAATCCGGGCATCGGGCGGGAGATGCAACCGGTTGCCAGCATAATCTTGGGCGCCGTGTGGGTTTCCACTTTCCCGTCGGCGGCTTTGACAGTGACTGATCCAGCCTTCTCCACGGAGCCTTCGCCGCGGAGGTAATCCACCTTGTTCTTCTTGAAAAGGAACTCGATCCCGCCCGCGTTCTTGTCCGAGACGTCCCGTGAACGGGCGATGATCTTCGACCAGTCAAAGGAGACGTTGTCCGCCTTGAACCCGAATTCCGCGCTGCGGTGCGCGAAGATATGGAAAAGTTCGGCGTTGCGGAGAAGGGATTTGGTGGGGATGCAGCCCCAGTTCAGGCAGGTTCCCCCGGCGCGTTCTTTTTCGACGCAGGCGACTTTTTTTCCCAGTTGAGCGGCGCGGATGGCGGCGACATATCCAGCGGGCCCGCCTCCGATGACGATGAGATCGTAATTCATATCAACTCCGAGGATGGACGCCTGCTTTGGAAGGGTCAACCCCAAGGTATTTCCGAGGCTGCAACGTTCCTGTTCCGGCCCGATCAGCGTCCGGGGAGGATCGATTTCAAGGCGTCCAGTGCACCTTTGACGGCGTTCGGCACGTTTTGTGGGTTTTTCTGGATGTTCTGGAGGGAGTCGATCACAGCGCCCGCCGCTGCCTGGACGAGGCGCTTGGAGAGGTCTTCCTGCGGAAAGTCGGTGGTCCCCGACACGCGGACCGGCGTCCAGATGTAGCCGTCGCGGTTTTCCTCGAACACCTTCCCACGGCCACTCGGCAGCCATTGGATGAGGGAAGGGGAGATGCCCACCCGCAACACTCCGTCCAGCTTGCCTTCGCGGACGGTGATCGCCCCCTCGATGCGCAGCATGCCGTCCGCGTCGAGTTTGATGTCTTTGAGTTCGGTGACAGCCCCTGCACGGTGGACTTTGAGCGAGCCGCTGCGGATGGGCAGCGTTTTGAAGCGAGGCGTTCCGAGAAACGCATCGAGTTCGGCGAGCAACGGCAGCGATTCCAGTCGGCCGCCCTTCAATCGTAGCAGAGCGTCTAGTTCTGGCTGTTTTCCTGCGGACTGAAGGATGTTCAGAGTCCCGTCGATGTTTCCAAAAAATCGCGTCTGCCACCAGTTTGGGAGGAAAGGCTCGATGTTGATATTTTCCAAATCCGCATGCACTTCCGAGTTGCCCTCAGTCGCCCATTGTCCGGTGACGTTTGATTGTCCGCCTGAGGCAAAAATCAGGTGTGCGTTTTTGAGGACGGTGAGCTCCTTTTTTACGGTGAAGTTTGCGGACTTGAGTTGAATCGGTTTGGAGAGCGCCAATGCGGACGTGGTAAATTCGCCGTCCTCTGCGAGTATTTCCCAATCTTTGCCGGCAGGCTTGGATGTAAGCCGCGTTTTTTTGAGTGCTGCACCCGCCTTTGAAACGTCTGCGCGCTCGGCATTGATGGATTGGATTTCCGTACGATATGGAAGAAGTTTTGAAAGCAGACCGGGGCTGGTGCGGGCCGTGTGCGCTCCGCTTAAGTCCGGCGCATTAGACGGGTTTTCGTTTTGGGCGGGGCGGTCCAGATCCAAATCCAAGCGTTGCATGGAAAGTCTTTCGATGCGCCATGTGCGCTGCAAAATCGCCATCAGATCGAGTTCAACCCGCACACCCTGCATTTGCACGGAGCGGAAGCGGGCGTCAGCGGTGTCCGGGCGCGAAGAGTCAGCTTTGAGTCCGGTCGCTGCCAGCGAGTCGACATACAAAGAGCTGCTCGAGTGCTGTGGAAGACTGAGTTGTGCGTTTGCATGGAACGCCTTGCCGAGCGCGGTTTCTGTTCGTAACCGGAATGGTTCGCTACGGATGTAGGAATGAATCCAGCTTTGTGCCGCAAAGATACCAACCAACAACAGCACGCCAAGGACGGCGCCGGTCCTCAGCAACATCGCGACGGGGGATGTATGCCGCGGCTGACGGTGGCGTGCGGTGGTTTGGGTGGGGTTGG
>JACCEC012377175.1_pt1 | contig 10824 bp, 9 predicted proteins | sample 7450121 | NCBI WGS metagenome assembly JACCEC01 (sample SAMN15323455, study PRJNA562643) | freshwater metagenome | isolation source: river surface water | place: USA:Blue River Watershed | collected 2017-08-18 | reverse complement strand
GGGTGGTAGGTGATGATGGGCTCCGCTGCCAAGTCTTCCAAGGTGATGCGCACTTTGCCTGCGAGCGGGTGTGACTTGGGGATGACCAACATGTGCTCCCACTCGTAGCAGGGCAGGGTTACGAGCTCGGGGTATTCCGACAGCGACTCAGTGGCAATGCCAATTTCGGCCACTTCGTCCATCACCATTTGCGCGACTTGCGCAGGTGCACCTTGGTGCAGGCTGATGTTGACGTTGGGATAGGTGTCGCGCAGCTTGGCCACGGGCACGGGCAGCACATAGCGCGCTTGGGTGTGGGTGGTCGCGATGGAGAGGGTCCCGCTGTCTTGAGCGCTGAACTGTTCGCCGATGCGCTTCAAATTGCCCACTTCGCGCAAGATGACTTCGATGCTGCGCAGCACGTGCTGCCCAGGCTCTGTGACGCGTTTGAGGCGCTTGCCGTGGCGCGAGAAAATCTCAATTCCCAACTCTTCTTCCAACTCGATGATGGCTTTGGAAACGCCGGGCTGGGAGGTGTGCAGCGACTTGGCAACCTCGGTCAGGTTGAGGTTGCGGCGGACGGCTTCTTGGACAAATCGAAATTGATGTAGGTTCATGGCGTGGCGGTGTAATTTGCCATCCATTATGCCTTAATCATCTAATTAATCGTTTCTTTATGTCTTTTGAGTGCTTTTCCAAGGTGCTCACTGCTCAAGTGCGATGTCCGCAAGCAAATCGAGCAGGCGCTCTTGTTCCCCCACAGCGGGTTGGCAGGTGAGGGTGATGTGGGGGTGTTGGGTGCGCAGGTCTTGGATCAGCGCTGGCAAGTCTTCGCGCGCATGACGCCCGACGCCTAAGAACATGGGAACGATGGACAAGCTGGTGGCACCCTCGGCAACCAAGGCGCCGGCCACATGCGGTAAGTCTGGCTCGGTGAGCTCCAGATAGGCGCAGCGCACCGGCGTGTCAGGCGCACGCTGGGCGATGCGCGCCGCCACCGCTTGAATGGGTTTGTGCCAGAGTGGATCACGCGATCCATGGGCAAACAAAATGATGGCGTGCATATCGAGGACCTTATTGACGTAAGACCAGCCAGCCAAACGCAGTCAATGAGGCCAGGGTATAGAGCAACCCGGGTGCAGCTGCTGCAAACCAAGGGGCCCAATTATTGATGTTGCCCATGTAGCTGAACACGTTGTTGAGCAGAAAGAAACTGATGCCCGCCAGCACACCGCCAAATACGTGACTCGCGATGTTGCCGCTGCGAAAGTGCAGGTAAGCAAAGGGCAAGGCCAGAACCACCATGACGAGGCAGCTGAGTGGGTAGAACACTTTTTTCCAGAACTCAATTTCAAAGCGCTGGGTGTTTTGTTCATTGGCATTCAAGTGCCGAATGTATTGAAACAAATCAATGGTGCCCATGCGTTCGGGCTTGAGCAAGGCCACCGACACCATTTCCGAGGTGATGCCGGTGGGCCATCGTAGGCTCTCAGAATAGCGTCGTTCAAGTTTGGATTCAGTGTTGTTGCGCGTGAGTTGGTCGCGTTCGACTTGGCGCAAATCCCAACTGTCGTCACGGGAAATCAAACCCAAATCGGCTTTGGTCAACGCAACCCATTGGCCTTCTTGGTTGAATTCAAAAATGCGTATGCCTTTGGGTTGGCCTTCCGGTGACAGGGTGGTCACGTTGACGGCAAAGCTGCGCTCGTCTTGGCGCTCACGCAGCCACGCACCAGTTTGACCGACCGTGATCTGGCCCAGGTAGCGGGATTTCAGCAGTTGGGCATAGCGGTCACAAAACGGGGACAAGTAATCGCCCACAGCAAAAGTCAGCAGCACGAATGCAAGCCCCAAGCCGATCAAGTTGCGCAGGGCCAGGGTGGGTCCGAGTCCGCTGGTGCGCAAAATGGTGAACTCTGAACTTTGCGCCAAACGGGCCATGACAAAGATGGTGCCAATCAACACCGTGATGGGCAACAGCTCGTACAAATGGCTGGGCACCATCAGCAGCACATAAGTGAAAGCATGCTTGAGTTGGTAGGCGCCGGCGTTTTGCCCGACGTTTTGCAATTCATCGACAAAATCGAAAAAGAAAAACAAGGCCAAAAAACTAAGGGTGACAAACGTCACGGCCACCAGCACTTCGCCATAAATGAGTCGTCGCAGTGTCTTCATGCGATCGTCTCCTGCCGTTGGCCCAACAACTGACGCCAGCTCCAGTTGTTGTGTCGCACCATCAGCCAAGTAATGGCGAGCAGGAATACGCCGCCATGGAGGACGATGAAATAGGGAATGAATTGAACTTTGTTGGCGCTGATCCAACTTTGTCCCAGGTTGATGAAGTTGTAATAGACCACAAAGATGAACAGTGCGAGCCCTAAGTTGCCGCCACGACCCACGCGGTGGTTGGCACTGGTGATGGCCAGGCCGATCACCAGAAAGTTAAAAGCAGCCATGGCCAAGCCCATCCGCCAAGCCAGTTCGCCTAAATTGCCGGGCGTTGGGCGTTGAAGCAGCAGCCAACTTGAGGTGGCTTTGGGGGGAATCAAGTCCGCGGCTTTGACATCTTTGTTGATGCGTGTGCCGTAGACCTTGAACTCGCTGATTTTGAGCTCGCTTTCTCCGTTGGTTTGCTCAAGACGCTGTCCGGTGTTCAAAATCAAAAAACGGTCTTCCTCTCTGATCTCGATGTGGCCGGCTTTGGCCGAAGTCATGGCTTGTTTGCCGTGTTCGCTGGAAGAGATGAACACGTTTTTTGCGAGATCGCTGGTCGAACTGTCTTTGTCGACAAAAAAGACGCGCAGACCATTAGCGGATTCTTGGAATTGCCCCGGAGAGACGCGTTCTAAATCGCCGCGGCGTTCAAATCGTTGTTTGAGGTCGCTGATTTGTTGGTTAGACCAGGGCCAGACGATGAGCACCAACACGGCCACCGTTATCAAAACGGGCCAAGCAAACCGAAAGATGGGTGTGAGCAAGGCACGCAGTCCTCGGCCACTCACGAACCAAATGACCATTTCGCTCTCCAGGTACATGCGAGACAGTGTGCCTACGGTCGCAATGAACAGGCTCATGGTCAGCACCGTCGGCAAATGTCCCAACATGGTGTAACCCATGACCAAGCTCACCTCAGCCGGATTGACCTTGCCTGTGGAGGCTTGGCCCAACGTGCGGATGAGCATCATGGTCATCACGATGGTCAGCAAAACAATCAACGTCGCACCAAAGCTGCGTGAGAGTTCTTTGCGAATGGAGGAATGGAATAACATCAGCGACAGAGGAAAACCGCAATTATGAACTTCGAGCTCAAGACCCTAGATTTACACGCTGCAGCCACGCATAAAACCGATGCGCTGATTATCTTGGTAACGGCCAACGATCAGCCGAGCAAAGGCGTATTGGGGCAACTTATTTCGGATGCCCGCAAGAGCGGTGATCTGGATGCGTCACCTGCCAAGTTGCTGAGTATTTGGCGTCCGCAAGGGGTGACTGCAGCCCGCGTGCTGTTGGTTTCCAGTGGAGATGGCACGGCGCGCGTGGTGCGCCAAGCTGTGACAGCGGCCGTGACTTCACTGAAAACCGCTGCTCCCGCCCATGTGACGGTGTGTTTGGCCGATGCGTCACAACACCGCTTGCAGGCCGCCGCGCAAGCCGTGGCCGATGCCAGCTATGTCTACACAGCCACCAAACCCTCGGCCAAAGCCTCGGGCCTGAAGCGTGTCGTGTTGGCATTGCCCACGGCTGAAAAAACCAAGAGCGCCAAGCCGGAGTTTGAGTTGGCACGTGCCCAAGTCGCCGGCGTGTCCTTGGCCAAAGAGTGGGGCAATCGCCCTGCGAATTACGCCACGCCCACGCATTTGGCCCAAGTGGCCAAGGACTTGGGTAAAAAGTCTGGCATCCACTGCCAAGTGTTGGGGCCTAAGGAAATTGAAAAACTCGGCATGGGCTCGTTTGCTGCTGTGGCCCGAGGCTCGGTGGAACCCTTGCGGTTCATCGTGTTGCAGTACGCCGGTGCCGCCAAATCAGTGGCGCCTACGGTGCTGGTGGGCAAGGGCATCACCTTTGACACAGGCGGTATTTCGCTCAAACCCGGCCCTGGCATGGACGAGATGAAGTTCGACATGTGTGGCGCCGCCAGCGTGCTCGGCACGTTTGAAGCGCTGTCGCACTTGAAGCCAGCGATCAACGTGGTGGGCCTGATCCCCACCTGCGAAAACATGCCCGATGGCACCGCATTGAAACCCGGTGACGTGGTGACCAGCATGAGCGGCCAGACCATTGAGGTACTCAACACCGACGCCGAAGGCCGCTTGTTTTTGTGCGACGCGTTGACTTACGCGACCCGCTTCAAGCCACGTGCAGTGATTGACATTGCCACGTTGACAGGTGCTTGCGTGATTTCCTTGGGCCATGTGCGCAGTGGATTGTTTTCGCCCTCCGATGAGTTGGCCAATGCGCTATTTGCAGCGGGAGAAGCTGCCCTGGACCCTTGCTGGCGCTTGCCCTTGGATGAGGAATATGCCGAAGGCCTCAAGTCCAACTTTGCCGACGTGGCCAACGTGGCCGGGCGTGAAGGGGGTTCGATCACGGCGGCGAAGTTCTTGCAACGCTTTGCCAAAGATTACCCTTGGGCTCACTTGGACATCGCTGGGTCTGCTTGGAAAAGCGGTGCAGCGAAAGGGGCCACGGGGCGTCCAGTCGGCTTGTTGCTGCAATACCTGCTGACGACCCAATCCAAGAAAAAGGCGGCATGACCGAAATCGCCTTCCATTTCAACGCGCCAGACAAGCTGGCTTACGCCTGCCGCTTGTTGCGCAAAGCGGTGAGCAGTGGGGCTCGCGTGGTGGTGACCGGCGAACCCGCCTCGCTGCAAGCACTCGACACGCTGCTGTGGACTTTTTCACCCTTGGAGTTTGTGGCGCACTGCCGCGCCGGAAGTCCAGCTGAGCAGTTGCTGGCATCCCCCGTGGTGTTGGCGGCGCAAATCGATGGCGGGCCTGAGCTACCGCATCACCAGGTGTTGTTGAATTTAGGCCAGCGCGTGGTTCCGGGTTACGAGCGCTTTGAGCGCACGATTGAAGTGGTGACCCTCGACGAGGAGGATCGACAGCTGGCCAGACAGCGCTGGAAACACTACGCCGATCGCGGGTATTCCATCATCCGGCATGATTTGAAGTTGAAAGAAACTTCGACCTGATTTTTGTTCTTCGTTTTTCATCCCTAAGGAGTTCTTGCATGCGTATCTCTCTTCAATTGACGGCCGTAGCAACTTTGGTGGCTTGGAGCTGTGCCGGTAGCCAAGCGTTGGCGCAAGACCAAGTGGTCAAAATTGGCCACGTGGGCCCTGTCAGTGGTGCCATTGCCCACTTGGGTAAAGACAATGAATACGGCGCGCGTTTGGCCATCGAAGAGCTGAACGCCAAAGGCGTCAGCATTGGCGGCAAGAAGGTCAAGTTCGAATTGGTGGCAGAAGACGATGCCGCGGATCCCAAACAAGGCACAGCCGCCGCACAAAAATTGGTCGATGCCAAAGTCAGCGGCGTGGTGGGGCACTTGAACTCAGGTACCACCATCCCCGCGTCCAAGATTTACAGCGATGCCGGTATTCCCCAAATTTCTCCCTCATCCACCAACCCCAAATACACGCGTCAAGGCTACAAGACAGCCTTCCGAGTGGTGGCGGATGACGTGCACTTGGGTGGTACCTTGGGACGTTATGCAGTGAACGAGTTGAAAGGCAAATCAATCGCTGTGATCGATGACCGTACAGCCTACGGTCAAGGCGTGGCTGAAGAATTTGAAAAAGCAGTCAAGGCTGCAGGCGGCAACTTGGTGGCCCATGAGTTCACCACCGACAAGGCCACTGACTTCATGCCCATCTTGACCACCCTCAAAGGTAAGAAGCCAGACATCATCTTCTTTGGTGGCATGGACGCCGTGGGCGGCCCCATGATGAAGCAAATGAAATCTTTGGGCATCAAAGCCAAGTTCATGGGGGGTGATGGCATTTGCACCAACGAGATGATCAAACTCGCGGGTGACGCCATGGCCGATGGCCAAGTGGTGTGCGCCGAAGCCGGTGGCGTGGACGGCGCCTTGAAGAAGGGCATGGACGACTTCGGTGTGAAGTTCAAGAAACGCTTCAACGACGACGTGAAGCTGTATTCACCCTATGTGTATGACGCGGTGTACGTGATGGTGGACGCCATGCAACGCGCCAAATCCACCGAGCCTGCCAAGTACTTGCCTGAGTTGGCCAAAACCTCGGGTTACAAAGGCGTGACAGGCACGATTTCTTTCGATGCCAAAGGCGATATCAAGAACGGTGCCTTGACGCTGTACACCTTTAAAGCTGGCAAACGTGACCAGATTGCGGTGGTTCGTTAATTCTTCGTAGATTGGCGGATGCTGAAAAGCCCCCTTCGGGTGGCTTTTTTTATGGTTTAACCGGTAAGTATTCAAACACCATGTACGAAAAGGGTTTGTTGAGAGGGAAGCGAAGACCTTCGCGGTTAAGCGTGATCGTGATTGGCTCCATACCTTGCTCATGTGCTTGAAGCCAGACGCGCATGCGTTTTGGACATTCCGCTTCAACCGCGTTGTCAGCTTGACCAGGACCAAGTGGGCACAACAACAAACCCGCACGATATTTCCAATCTGTCAAAGGGTTCACCGTTGCTGGGTATTGATCGGGTACCCCTGGAACGACACGGATTTTGGCATCACCGTAGAACGCCAACAAGGCATTTTCTGCCCACTGGCCGCCGACCCATTGCAGTGCCACATCTGGATGACGCAATTGCCACGTTTGAAGCAGGGCTTGGGCTGCCTCTCTTCGAGGTAGGTAGTAGTTGACTGTACCTTGTTGCGCTTGATACCAAGCGTACCAGGGACTCGCCAGCAGGACGAGCAGCCACCAGATTTTGAGCGCCCACATCAAGCGTCGTATTGCTAGCAATAAGTTATCGGCATCGGGAGCTAGGTTGCGAAGCCAGAGCAGAGAAAAACCAAAACCAATCGGAATGGCCCATGGCATAGAGAGTTCTACGAAGCCACTGGCGCCAAACATTAACGTCAGGGCCCAAGGCAGCATCGCAAGCCAAAACAAGCTGTCGCCCCATCCATTAGGGCGCCACGATTGAATCATTCTCAGCGGCCAAGTACGCAGGATGCGTGTCCATGAGTCGCCTGTCTGAAATAGCAAACCTGTGCAAAGTAGCCATGGAATTAACCAATAAGCTATGGGAGCCACTGCGAATTTGAACAACATGGGCCAGTTAGCCCCTTCTTGCCCGCCTTGCTCACTTAGATAGTGAAGGGTAATAAATTGATGTGATTGCAACCAATTCCAATGCGGTACCAGCGCAACACCACCCACCAGCAAGCTGATCCATGGCTTAGAAGTGCTGAACCACCGCCTTCCTTTTGAGAAGGTTAATGCTGTTAAAAAAAGCGACAGTAACAACACTCCGCTGTAGTATTTACCCAACATGGCCAAGGCTGCCAAAACACCTAAGCCCACACTCCAGAAGAAACCATTACGCCCTGTAATGCGAATACTTTGAACCCATGCAACAGTAACCCATGGCCAAATACTCAATAGGATTGCATTCGCATTGAATTTGACGGCCAAGGTGCTGTAGGGGAAGCCCATGCTCAGCAAAATGATTGCTGGAAGTGCCAGGTCGTGGCGATCGAGGGCAGTCGCGAGCCGGTACACACCAAGTAAGCCCACAACGACGTTGGTGTATGACAAGAGGTGGTAAGCCGTATCAATGTTTGGAAATACGGTGAACCAAATGCCTGTCACCCAAGCGAACAAGGGGGGGTGCTTGGTGCTTCCCCACGAAAAGTCCTGACCCCATGCATAGTTTTCCAGCATGTCGCCGTAACCATCAAGGTTGGTGTCTGTTATCCAATGGGCAGTTACCCAGACCAACAAATGGAAAGCTAAGACCACCCAAACACCATTTTTTGCTAAATCTTGGTCTGGCCTAGGTTTTAAAAACGTATATTTTTTCAAACGAATTTCATTAAAATTAATTAAAAAATTATAAATAAATTTATTCAATTTCAACAAACATTAATTTTTTTAAAAAAACTGTACACCAAATGGAAGTCTGTCACGTTGTTTCCTGACTAAGTTCTCAGGAGCCTAAATTGGACAAATCAGTTGTGCAGATCGAATCCCCAGACGTCGCTGTTGAGCGTCGCTTCAAAATTGTCTCGACGGAGAAGGCGGGTATCAAAGCAACATTCGATCGCATTCGTGCCCAATTGGCGCAAGAAGCCGAGCAGCGAAGCCGTCCAGCTTCCCGTATGTATTCCGGTTTCAGAGCAGTGAAAGCTTAAATTTCATGACTTTTCAAAGGCGCCTCAAAGGCGCCTTTTTTATTTGAATCTTAAATAGTTAATTTTTTGCGTCATTTCTATATTTGTACGTCTTCAAGCGTATCGACGAGCGGGGTGTAAGTGTTGATAATCCTCCGCGGATCATGCACAGAGAGGTTATTTTGTTCCCCAAATTCGCTAAGTTTTTTTCCACTGATATTGCCATTGACTTAGGAACAGCCAACACGCTGATTTACACCAAGGAGCAGGGCATTGTGTTGGATGAGCCGTCGGTCGTGGTGATCAAAAAGGACGGCAGAGATTCCGGCAAGACCTCCGTGTTGGCTGTGGGGAACGAGGCCAAGGCCATGTTGGGGCGCGTGCCCACCGGGATTGAAGCCATTCGCCCCATGAAGGATGGTGTGATTGCCGACTTCACCGTCACCGAGGTGATGTTGAAGCATTTCATTCGGTTGGCGCATCCGCCAACTTGGCTGAAACCCAGTCCGCGTATCGTGATTTGTGTGCCTTGTGGCTCGACCCAAGTGGAGCGACGAGCCATTCGTGAATCGGCATTGGGCGCTGGCGCCTCAGAGGTGTATCTGATTGAAGAACCCATGGCAGCTGCGATCGGTGCAGGCTTGCCCGTGACGGAGCCATGCGGCTCTATGGTGGTTGACATTGGCGGTGGTACCACCGAGGTGGGCATCGTGTCGCTGGGCGGCATGGTCTACAAAAACAGCGCGCGTATTGGTGGAGACAAGTTTGACGAAGCCATCGTCAACTACATCCGCCGCAACTTTGGGATGTTGATTGGCGAGCAAACGGCTGAGCGCATCAAGAAAGAAATTGCCACTGCCTTCCCCAATGGTGAAATCAAAGAACTTGAAATTACCGGCCGAAACCTGAGCCAAGGTGTGCCGCAAAGCTTCACCATCAGCTCGACAGAAATTTTGGAGTCACTGACCGACACCCTCAACAACTTGGTGTCTACCGTGAAGAGCGCCTTGGAGCGCACGCCGCCAGAACTGAGCTCTGACATCGCCGAGCGCGGCATCATGTTGACAGGGGGCGGCGCGTTGCTGCGCGACTTAGATCGCTTGATTTCGGAGGAAACCGGTCTGCCCGTGCTGATTGCCGAAGACCCACTCACGTGTGTGGCGCGGGGCTGCGGCATGGCCTTGGATCAGTTGCAAGGCGTGACCAGTATCTTTACCGACGACTGATCGCGACGCCTTGCGCGGCGTCAACGATTAAGCCAATTCGGCGATCAGTTCGATTTCCACACACGCGCCCAAAGGCAGTTGCGCCACGCCAAAGGCGCTGCGGGCGTGTGCGCCTTTGTCTCCAAACACTTGGCCGATCAATTCGCTGCAACCGTTGGTCACCAAGTGGTGTTCGGTGTAGTCGGGGCTGGAGTTGACCAAGCTCATCACCTTGACAATGCGCTTGACCTTGTTGAGGTCTCCCACAGCAGCATGCAAGGTGCCAAGCAAATCAATCGCGACCGCACGGGCAGCGGCGGCGCCATCAGCGGTTTGCATGGTTTTGCCAAGTTGGCCGACCCACGGCTTGCCGTCTTGCTTGGCAATGTGGCCACTGAGAAACACCAAGTTACCGGTCTGAACAAAAGGCACATAGGCCGCTGCGGGCACCGCCACGGGGGGCAGGGTGATGTTCAGGGCTTGGAGTTTGTCGTACACGCTCATCAGAAATTCCTTTGGTTTGAATCGCTGAATTTTAAGAGGGCTGCAACTCCGAGGCGGGTTGCACGGTGACCCCCACCTCCAAGGTGTGGCTGGCGCCGCCGTGGATCACACCCCGCACGGGCGACACGTCGGCGTAGTCGCGACCGATGGCGACAGTGACGTAATCCACCCCGGGGGACTCTAGCCCCCAACGGTCGTTGGTGGGGTCCAAATCAAACCATTGTCCGTGTGTGGCGAGCGTGCCGTCCTCTTGAATATCAGGCACATACACCGAGACCCACGCATGCGAAGCATCGCTGCCAATCAAACGCGTTTGCCCGTCCGGTACTTCCGTCACCAAGTAGCCGCTGACGTAGCGTGCCGCCAAACCTTGCGTGCGTAAGCAGCCGATCAAGATGTGGGCGAAGTCTTGGCACACCCCTTTGCGGTGCTTCAGGGCCTCCAGCGCGGGTGTGTTGATGTCGGTACTGGCCGTCTCGTAGGTGAACTCTTGGTGAATGCGTGACATCAAGTCGCAGGCTGCAATCAGCACCGGTCGGTTCGCTGTGAAGCTGGCACGTGCGTATTCCGCAAAGTCAGGATGCGGCTGCACGTAGGGTGAGGCAAACACAAACTCGGTGGCCGCATCCCATGCGGCACCGGAGTGGTACACGAAATGCTCGCGCACTTTTTCCCAAGCGGGCGTGTCCAGGGCTTGCTCGGGGGGGTACGGCATGAAGTGGGTCTCGACCACGCTGGTGGCGGTGATGCTCAGACTGTCGTGCGCGACGGGCAGTGAGAAGAAAGTGCGGTTGTTGCCAAATGC
>JACCEC011969277.1_pt1 | contig 10828 bp, 7 predicted proteins | sample 7450121 | NCBI WGS metagenome assembly JACCEC01 (sample SAMN15323455, study PRJNA562643) | freshwater metagenome | isolation source: river surface water | place: USA:Blue River Watershed | collected 2017-08-18 | reverse complement strand
GGTGGGCGGCGGTATTCGCTTTGGTCAGCGATCGGTTTGCCTTTGGTCGTGGCCATAGGACGCGACGCTTATTTGCAAATGCTGGCCGGCGCGCAGGACATGGATGCACATTTTCTCAACACGCCCGCAGCGCAAAACATGCCTTTATGCATGGCGTTGCTAGGCATTTGGAACCGCAATTTTTGCGGTGCTACCACTCACCATGTGGCGCCCTACCATTCAGCGCTTGGCAAACTGGTGCCGTTTTTACAGCAGCAAGACATGGAGTCCAACGGCAAGCGGGTGCACATAGACAACAGTTGGTGTTCGGTGGCAACCACGCCCGTGTTGTGGGGCGGTTTGGGCAACGACGGACAGCATGCGTATTTTCAGTTGATACACCAAGGCACCCAACAAGTGCCCATCGATTTCATCGGTGTGCGTCAAGCCCATACCGGCTTGCCTTATGCCGAGGAACACCAGCGCGTGGTGCTGCTCAATATGCAAGCGCAGGCGCAAGCCTTGGCGGTGGGTCGTACCGAAGAAGAAACCCGCCAGTTATTGCTCGCCGAAGGTCTGAGCAAAGAGCATGCAACGCAACTTGCACCTCACCGCAGTTTTGCAGGCAACAGCCCGAGCAGCTCGCTATGGATGGACGAATTGACGCCTTACAACTTAGGCGCGTTGATTGCGCTGTATGAGCACAAAGTGTTTTGTCAGGCAGCCATCTGGGGCATCAATGCGTATGACCAGTGGGGTGTGGAACTGGGCAAAACCATGGCGCTGGCGATTGAGCTCAAAAGTACATCATGAAAAACACGCCGACATGGTCGGCCTGATAAGTTTTTTGTGTTTTCTCAGAGGTGAATTTCTCCGTCACATAGCGCAGGCCCAAGCCTGAGCTGATTTCTTCACCTGCATTTTTGAAATTTTTATACGGCTTGAAAAAGTACGCGACCTGCACCACCGCGCCCGGGTCAGCTTTGAATTTTTCATTGCCTAAAAATGCAGCAACGCCGGTGTTGTATCTCTTGCTATTGTAGGACTGGTGCCAACCGCCACCTAACCGCAGCCTGCTGCTGATGTTGTAGGTCACCATCAGCTCTACGGGCATTCTTTTGAAAGCCACATCCCCGTTTAAACCATCGGTGGTGTCCACCAAGTAACCCACTGTCATCTGGCTGGACCACTCGTCACTGAAGGCGTATTGCAGACCTAAACCGCCTTGCAAGCCTTTGCCAGCTTTCACATCCCAACTTGTCCCTGTGTTGGAGTAAGTGCCTTTGGCAATATTGTCGCCACCGTGGTTGTAGCCACCTTCCAGAATCCATTGGTAGGCTTTGGTTGCCTGCGGGTTCATGTTTTGTGCGCTAACCGCACTGACACCAACGGCCAAGCCCAACCCCAAGACCATCGCCATGTATTTGCTGAACATATCCAAACCCTTGGTAAAAATCAGCTAGGGTAGTTATTTTTAAGTCAATAAAGGCGCGGTTTGGGTTTTAAAAGAGTATTTAATGCCGACTTTTGACGGTCGTGCTTGATCAGGCGGCTTGCGGGTAACCGGCTCCTAAGTGAACGCCACGGGGTTGCAGCGGCATCACGGCGTTGGCAATGGCCTGGATATGTTCAGGCGTGGTGCCGCAGCAGCCGCCGACGATGTTGACCAGGCCTTCAGCGGCGAACTCGTGCAATAAGCGGCTGGTGACATCCGGTGTTTCATCGAAACCGGTTTCGCTCATGGGGTTGGGCAATCCGGCGTTTGGGTAACAGCTGATGAACGTGTCACCGGCCACCTTGGCCAGCTCTTGTATGTAGGGGCGCATCAGCGCCGCGCCGAGTGCGCAATTGAGGCCAATGGCCAGCGGTTTGGCATGGCGCACGCTGTGCCAGAAAGCGGTCACGGTCTGGCCGCTCAAAATCCGTCCGGACGCGTCTGTCACCGTGCCGCTGATGATCAAGGGCAGGCGCTCGCCGCTTTGCTCGAAATACTCATCGATGGCGAACAAAGCCGCTTTGGCATTCAAGGTGTCGAAAATAGTTTCCAGCAGCAACACATCCACGCCGCCTTCGACCAGCGCTTTGACCTGCTCGAAGTACGCCACCCGCAGTTCTTCAAAATGGATATTGCGCGCGCCGGGGTCGTTCACGTCCGGGCTGATGCTGGCGGTTTTCGGCGTGGGGCCGAGTGCGCCGGCCGCAAAGCGCGGCTTGTCGGGTGTGGAATATTTGTCGCAAGCGGCACGGGCAATGCGCGCCGAGGCCAGATTCATCTCCATGGCCAAATCCGCCATGTCGTAGTCGGCCTGGGCGATAGTGGTCGCGCCAAAGGTATTGGTTTCGATCAAGTCCGCGCCTGCAGCCAGATAGCCTTCGTGAATGTCGCGGATGATGTCCGGGCGGGTCAGGCTGAGCAATTCATTGTTGCCTTTGATGTCACGCGGGAAGTCTTTGAACCGCTCGTACTGGCTGTCAGCCCCGGCGTAGCCTTGTCCTCTGTATTGCGCCTCATTGAGTTTGAAGCGCTGAATCATGGTGCCCATGGCGCCGTCCAAAATGGCGATACGGTTTTTCAAAATGCCGGGCAAGGCGGTTGCGCGGGTAAACGGGGGGTGGCTTGAGGTGGGCATCGGTCTGGGGTATCTGTGGCTATGGCGGGTTGAAATAGGCTTGGTCTGGCCGGCCTAAAACCGTATTTTCGCCGACAGTTTACGGTCAGCCTCATTGTTTTAGAATGCGGGTCTGTAATGAACCCAAGGTAAAGCCATGTCAGACCATTCACACAACACTGAAACCACCGATGTGGTTGAGTCCATCGTTCCGCTGATGCCCATCATTTTGCCCGTGGGCGGCGCTGTTCTGATTTTCATGTTGTCTTCCATTGCTGTTTTCATGGCTTGATAGCTTCAAGCCTTTGAATTCAAAAATCAGTTTGTAAAAAACGCCCGGCGGGCGTTTTTTTGTATCCGACACAGGCTAGCGTACACACCATGGATGGTCTGTTCAGACATTCATAAAATGCCCGGCCCGAGCTCAATCAAAGGATTGAGGTCAGCACCTCCAAGCGGGATGCTGGCCTTAATTTTTTGAATGAGGAGTGTCAGATGAATTCACCCGCTTATGTCAAGCACCCCCGGCTGATCGCCTGGGTAGACGCCATGGTTGCCTTGTGCAAACCCGACCATGTTCACTGGTGCGACGGCAGCCAAGAGGAATACCAGCGCTTGTGTCAGCAATTGGTCGACGCCGGTACTTTCAAAAAGCTCAACCCGGCCAAACGCCCCAATTCTTTCCTGGCTTGCTCAGACCCCAGCGACGTGGCCCGGGTGGAAGACCGCACCTACATTTGCTCTGAGAAAAAAGAACAAGCCGGTCCGACCAACAACTGGATGGACCCCGCCGAAATGCGCAGCACCTTGCAGCCCTTGTTTGACGGCTGCATGAAAGGCCGCACCATGTATGTGGTGCCCTTCAGCATGGGCCCGCTGGGCTCGCCCATCGCCCACATCGGCATCGAGTTGAGCGACAGCGCTTACGTGGCGGTCAACCAGCGCATCATGACCCGCATGGGCAAAGCGGTGTTCGATGTGCTGGGTGAAGACGGCGATTTCGTGCCTTGCGTTCACACCGTTGGCGCACCGCTGGCCGCCGGTCAAAAAGATGTGGCCTGGCCTTGCAACAGCACCAAATACATCGTGCATTACCCGCAAACACGCGAAATCTGGTCTTACGGATCAGGCTACGGCGGCAATGCGTTGCTGGGCAAAAAATGTTTTGCACTGCGCATCGCCTCCAACATGGGGCGCGACCAAGGCTGGCTGGCCGAGCACATGCTCATCCTGGGCCTGACCAACCCGCAAGGCAAAAAATACCACGTGGCAGCAGCCTTCCCCAGCGCTTGCGGCAAAACCAATTTCTCCATGCTGGTGCCGCCCGCCGGTTTTGACGGCTGGAAAGTCACCACCATCGGCGACGACATCGCCTGGATCAAACCCAGCGCCAATGGCGAGTTGCGCGCCATCAACCCCGAGGCCGGTTATTTCGGCGTCGCGCCCGGCACCAATTTCCACACCAACCCCAACTGCATGGCCAGCCTGGACAAAAACGTCATCTTCACCAATGTGGCTTTGACCGACGACGGCGACGTCTGGTGGGAAGGCATGGAAAAAGACACCGGACATGTGCCTGAGCATTTGATCGATTGGCAAGGCAAAGACTGGACTCCGGCGATTGCCAAAGAAACCGGCGCCAAAGCCGCCCACCCGAATGCACGCTTTACTGTCGCTGCCACCAACAACCCGGCACTTGACAGCGCATGGGACGACGCACACGGCGTGAAAATTGATGCGTTCATTTTTGGCGGACGCCGTTCCACCACCGTGCCATTGGTTACACAAGCGCGCAACTGGACCGAAGGCGTGTACATGGCCGCGACCATGGGCTCTGAAACCACAGCTGCGGCCGCTGGTCAACAAGGCGTGGTGCGACGCGATCCGTTCGCGATGCTGCCGTTCATGGGCTACAACATGAGCGACTATTTCCAGCACTGGCTGAACATGGGCGACACACTCAAAAACACGGGTGCTACCTTGCCAGCGATTTTCTGCGTCAACTGGTTCCGCAAGGGCGAAGACGGCAAATTTGTCTGGCCAGGTTACGGCGAAAACATGCGCGTGCTCAAGTGGATGATCGACCGCGTCGAAGGACAAGCCAAAGGCAAAGAGAACGTGTTTGGCATCAGCCCGGCCTACGAGGAAATCACTTGGACAGGTTTGGATTTCACACCTGCTCAATTCCAGACTGTGACCCATATCGACAAAGCCGCCTGGATCGAAGAGTTGAAGTTGCATGAAGTGTTGTTCACGCAACTGGCTTACCACTTGCCTTCAGCCCTGACTGAGACCAAAACCGCCTTGTCACAACGCTTGGCGGCTTGAGCTGAACGCCGTCACTGCGACGGCTTCCGTTTTGATTCAATGGCACAGAAGGATTCAGCATGAGCACGTGGGAAGTGAATTGGCCGGCACAACAAACGGAGACTCATTTTTCACCTGAGCGTGTGTTGCGTTGCTTCAGCCAGCGGCCTCACAGTTTGCACGGCTTGCTTGAAAACGCAGTGCGTGCCCATCCTGACGGCACGGCTTTGGTCTGTGAGCACACGCGTCTGAGTTACCGCGATCTCGATGCGCAAGTCGGTCGTTTGGCCGCCGGATGGCATGCGCTGGGCTTGCGACCCGGCGACCGTGTGGCTTTGCTGGTGAGTAACCGCATCGAGTTTGTACTGTGCCTGCTGGCCGCTACCCGCTTAGGCGCTATCACCGTGCCTTTGAGCATTCGCGAACAAACACCGGGCTTGCATTACATGTTGTCGCATTGCGAAGCGGTCATGCTGGTGCATGACGCGGCTCTCGCCGATGTGGTTCCTGTCAAAGACACGCTGCCTGCGCTGTCATGGCAAATCAGTGTGGGTGCTTGTGCAAACTCGCTTGAGTTCAGCAGCTTGTTATCCGATAAACCGCACACTGATGTGGCGGCTGTGAACGAAGAAGACACCGCCGTTATTTTGTACACCTCCGGTACCACCGGCAGACCCAAAGGCGCGATGCTGAGTCACTTGGGGATCGTGCATTCATGCATGCACTTTCAAGCGGGCATGAAGATGGGTGCAGATTCAGTGGCAATTGCTGCAGTGCCGCTCAGCCACGTCACCGGTTTGGTGGCCTTGGTCACCACCTCGTTGCATGTGGCGGGCACGCTGGTCATTTTGCCCAGCTTCAAAGCAGCGACTTTTTTACAAGTAGCCGCCAAGGAAAAAATAACGCATTCCCTCATGGTGCCTGCCATGTACAACCTGTGTTTATTGCAACCGGATTTTGAGCACACAGATTTAAGCCACTGGCGGGTTGGTGCCTATGGTGGCGCGCCCATGCCAGTGGCCAGCATAGAGGCGTTATCACGCACCTTGCCTACGTTGGAATTGATGAACTGCTACGGTGCCACCGAAACCACGTCACCGGCCACGATGATGCCCCCCGGCATGACAGCCATGCACAACGACACGGTCGGTCAACCTGTGGTGTGTGCCGAGATACACGTGGTTGACGACGAAGGTCAAAGGGTTGCACCTGGTGAATTGGGCGAAATCTGGATCAAAGGTCCCATGGTGGTGGCCGGATATTGGAACAACCCGCAAGCCACCGCGTCTGAGTTTGTCGATGGTTTTTGGAAATCAGGAGACCTCGGCAGCGTAGATGAAGAGGGCTATGTACGCATCCTGGACCGCAAAAAAGACATGCTGAACCGGGGTGGTTACAAAATTTATTGCATCGAAGTGGAAAACACTTTGTACCAACACCCGGCAATTACTGAATGCGCGATTGTGGGCAAGCCTTGCCCGGTATTGGGTGAGCGGGTACATGCGTTTGTGAGTTTGCGCCAACCGGTGAGTGCACAAGACTTGATCGATTTTTGCAGTAGCCGTTTATCGCGCGAAAAAGTCCCAGAAACTTTTACTTTGAGTAACGACCCTTTGCCACGCAATGCCAACGGCAAATTGATGAAGCGCCAAATGCGCGAGACTTTGCTGGCAAGCTTATCTGCTTGAAAAAAGCACACCACCAGCAAGGCTGTGGGTTTGGACTTACCCGCCGGTTCGCTCTTTTGACAAGGTCTGTGCAAGCGCCAAATATTGCTGCACCGGCACTTCTTCTGCGCGGCGCTGCACATCAAATTCACCGCTGAAACCACGCTCGATTAACCAGCGCCCCAGCGTATGACGGATCAATTTTCGTCTTTGACTGAAGGCCACTTGAACCAGTTCGCTAAGCAATGCCTCGTCCACCTTGGCCGGCACGTCATGCGGCAACATGCGCACCACGGCACTGTCCACGCGCGGCGGCGGATCAAACGCCTGCGGGCCAACCAGCAACACCATCTCCATGTCATAGCGCCATTGCAGCATCACGCTCAAGCGTCCGTAATGCGCGGTAGATGGTGCGGCAACCATGCGTTCCACCACTTCTTTTTGCAACATGAAGTGCTGGTCATGGATGGCGCTGACGTGTGAGAGCAAGTGAAACAGAATCGGTGTGGAAATGTTGTAGGGCAAGTTGCCCACTACACGCAAGCGTTGCGCTTGCAGGCTTTCAGATAAAGCCGTGAAGTCCACTTTCAAAACATCTGACTCAATGACTGTGAGTTGCGGGTGCTCGCGCAAACGCTTGGCCAAATCGCGGTCAAGTTCAATCACCTGCAAATGACCTAGGCGCTCGACCAAAGGTTGGGTCATGGCGGCCAGGCCGGGGCCAATCTCGACCATACAGTCGCCGGGTGAAGGCGCAATGGCTTGAACAATTTGGTCTATCACTGCGCCATCGGTCAGAAAGTGTTGACCGAAGCGCTTGCGTGCCTGATGTTGCGCCATCAGTCAGTGCGCCATTTACTGAGGCGGGTCACGGTATTCCACATAGGCACGGCCGCGCATTTCGCGTTCCCAGTTTTTCATGGTTTCGTCGAATTTGCGCTCGCGCAAAATATTGCGCGCCATGTCTTGTTTGTCGCGCATGGAGAGCGGCGCTTCACGCCGCTCCAGCACTTGCACCAAATGCACGCCGAAACGCGACACCAAGGGGTCGCTGATTTCACCCGGGTTCAAACTGTCCATGACTTTTTCAAACTCAGGCACCATGTTGCCGGGGCTCGACCAGCCTAAATCGCCGCCTTGGGTTGCACTGCCGTCTTGAGAATGCAATTTCGCCAACTCTTCAAAACTGGCTTTACCAGAGGCTATTTGTTGTCTGAATCCGGCCAATTGGGCACGGGCCGCATCCTGACTTAATTGGTTACCAGGGCGCAACAAAATATGTCTGGCATGGGTTTGGGTAATAGATGATGGCAAGGCGTCGACGGACCTGCGTTCAATCAGCTTCAATATGTGAAAACCTGCGCCTGAGCGAACCGGTCCGGCCAAACCTCCTGGCTGTAAAGGTTTGACGGCATCCACAAATAGCGTGGGGTATCTGTCGGGACTGCGCAAACCGAGTTGCCCGCCATTGGCGCGGTCAGGTGCTTTAGAAAACTCCGCCGCCAGCTTGCCAAAATCTGCCCCTTTTTTGGCCTCACTCAGTATGTCATTGGCTTTGTTAAACGCTTGGGTGACTTCGTCTGCGCTTGCGTTTTCTGACAATGCGATCAATATATGTGCAATATGTATGTCGGATTTGTTGATATCCGTGGCTTTGCTGCTTTCTTGTAAAAAAGTCTCCACCTCATGGTCTTGAATTTTGATGCGGCTGGTCACTTCTCTTTCACGCACGCGCTGCAACAACATTTGGCGCTTGATTTGCGTTCTGTAACGCTCCCAAGAAATGCCTTGAGACAACAAGCGTTCTTTCATCACATCTAAACTGATTTGATTGCGCTGCGCAGTATTTTCAATCGCCTGTTGCAATTCAGCAGGCGAAATTTGCATGTTCAATTGACGCGCGACTTGTAGCTGCGCCGATTCATTGATCAAGTTTTCCAGCGCTTCTCGCAACAAGTTTTCCCGGCCGATTTTGTTGGCCGCCGGGTCCACCATGGATGCCAGGCTATTGACTTCGAGGTTAGTGATCGGCTCGTTATCCACCACGGCGACGATGTAGTCCAAGGCCTTGAGGCTGTCATCTGCCGGTTCGATGTTGATCAAATTCAAAGGCCGACGCAGGTTCAAAGATTCTGATGCTTTAGGCGAAACAGGTTTGACCAACTGAGCATATACAGACGCACTGATGGTTGAGAGCAATAGCAACGACCAAGCAGATATAAATAACCGGATAACAAGACGCATGGTGTCAATCATATTGAGCAAAGGGGCTGGGTGAGAACTTGAAAGGCTCGCGCAAATTCTGGTAGCGGGAAATGCTTTCTTTGGCTGAACTCATGCTGCCAAATCCAAGCCGGGAAAAATCATTGAATTCCAATTGGAACATCAAACTCGTTGTAGCGGTTGTCAGAGTCAATTGTGTTCTTTGAAATGCAAAACGGCTTACCCAACAACCCCCATCGTATTCAATGCCATACATTGACTCCACCAGTCTTTGTTCCAGCAAACTGTAGTTGAGTTTGCCGATGCTGTAGATTTTGCCGTCTCCAAGACCTTGGCCTTGCTGACTGTCGAAACCGAAATCCCGCCACAAATCATTGATCGGCCACTGCCAGGCCAGATCCGCCACCTCTGATGATGATCTTTGGTAGCGGTAGGAAGTGCTGATGACTCGGTAAGCGCTGGGGTTGTAACGCGCGCCAAATGACTTTCTTTCTGTTCGGTTGTCTTCATTGTTGTAATCGACCAAACTGTCCAGTGTGAGTTTCGGTGTGACATACAAACTGGCGCCGGCCAATATATCGCTGTTGCCGCTTTTCAATGCGTCGGTGGTGGGTGTGAGTTGTACATTCTGATCGCTGTAGCGATAGCGCTGAGCCACACCGAATCTCGCGCCTTCAGCGCCAGTTTGCGGATTGATGAATCTTGAAGTCGCACCAAGCGTCAACGTATGAGAGTCTGAGAATCTGTCTTGTCCTGAAAACGTGTTTTCGGTAAATACAGATGCAAAGTTAAAGTCATTGGTGCCTGTGTCAAAGTTAGGTAAATCACTTTGATTGCGGTATGCCGTGTTGACATAAAACGCGCGTGGCTCCAAAGTTTGAACCCAGTTCAATCCTAAAACGGACACCGGTCTCTCCAATGTCGCGCCCGTGTCTAAGCTGAATGAAGGAACTACCACGGAGTTGGAATCGACGCCTGTGGTGTTTTGGTAATAGGTGCCGTAATACGTATTGTCATACTGGTATTGGCGCGCATTCAAAATGACCTTGGGCGTGAAGTAACCATAGGGCGTGATGAAAGGTCTGCTGAGTTGGTTGTTCACCACCATGCGCGAGCCATTAGGTTGGTAGCAATACGCGCTGCTTGAATAAAACGAACAGTAAAAATCGCGGTCAACCGTGAAACGGGTCAACTCACTGTTAACCGCCCAGTCAAAGCCACCAAAATCCTGCCGTAAATAATTGACATTGATTTGCGGCAGTCTGTCGTAGGAAGGTGCAATGGCTGTGCTGGCGTCTGTTCCTTGCAAGGTTTGAAGCTTGATCACACTGAAACTGGTGGACCAATTACCGATTGCATAACCCAGGCTGGCATTGTTGGTTAACGCCCTTTGCACCAACGGGTCAGCTGTGTTGGTGGTGAAATCCCGCCAATAATTGTTGTCACTGACGCGGTTGATATTCAAAGACAACGCGAGAGGCAGGCCTGGATTGGTCAAGCCAGTGTGCTGGTAACTCAATCCCCAACGCGCCGATTGCCGCAATTCATCTGTTGGCATGACATCAAAGCGCGCAATTCCTCTGAAGGGCAGTTGGGGCTCTTTTCTTTCCAAATACCTGAATTCATTACTGAACAACAAACCGCGTTGCGTCATCGGCGTGGTGGTGATGGTTGCGTCACGATTGGGTGCAATATTCCAGTAATAGGGAAGACTCATTTCCACACCACCAAGGTTGTTGACAGCAAAAGTAGGCGGCAAGAAACCAGAATGTCTTTCACTGTTGAGCGGAAAGCTGAAAGACGGCGCAGCCAAAATGGGTACGCCGTAAAAAAGCAGTTGGCCATTGGTGGCCACGCCTTCATTTTCATCTTGATCGAAAGCGATTTGATCGGCTTTCATGAACCAATCGGGTATCCAATCGGGTCCCGGTTTTCTTTTACAAGTACTGAAGGTCGCTTTGCTGGCAACGGCTTTTTTGTCGTTCAAAAACTGCATGCGCGCAGCCTTTCCTTCCCCGTTTCCTTTTAAAAAGAAAAAAGTTG
>JACCEC010600968.1_pt1 | contig 10829 bp, 11 predicted proteins | sample 7450121 | NCBI WGS metagenome assembly JACCEC01 (sample SAMN15323455, study PRJNA562643) | freshwater metagenome | isolation source: river surface water | place: USA:Blue River Watershed | collected 2017-08-18 | reverse complement strand
TGAGGAGGCAATTGCAGCCTTTGAAAAAGCCAAACAATTGCAACCTGATGAAGAGGAAATTTAACCTCAAACCCTAGGGTGCGGCTATCTCCGCACACTTCTTTTTGCCTGTTTCTTGCTCAATTAACAGTCAGGTTAGGTTTCCTCTCGTTCTTCATCTTCTAACTCAAAATTTACCTCAGAATAGCGTTCCAAGCGTTGCATATTTCGCTCTCTAAACCGATGAGAATTTCGGCTATTTCCTGACAATCGATGATAGTCACGACGTTGCAACTCAGAGGGGTAAGTTTTGCGCGTAAACGTTTTCCAAGCCACATGAATTCCAGTCAAAATACTTCCTGTGGTTGATTGTAACTTTTTCGCTTGTTGTTTAGCAGTATCTAAGCCTTGATCAACTTGTTTCACCACTTGACTCGCGCTTTGCACCCCTTCACTCACATCCTCTGTCAGTTCAGTAATTTCTAACCCGGTTAAACGAATCGATTCTAAAGTCGGTGGAAATTCACGGGAAAGGGTATCAGCTAATTTTTCCACACTTCTTGCTGCCCGTGCAATCGCTTGCAGAGCAGGTAAGGCAACAGCAACAACAGCAGTTAGGCTGACAGCAACCAAAAATAGCGATAATGCCAGCCAAAACAAAGGTTCAGTCACTTGATTTCCATCAATAACAGCTTGGGATTTATTCGCCTTCAAAGTATAGCGATTTTTAGGCGCAATCCCCGATCATTAACGTTCCCGTATGATTTTTGGAGACTCTGGTAGATGGTTTTCAACTTCTAACTTCTGTTGGGTTTGTCGCTGTTGTTGGCTGGCCTCTAGTCCGGCTGCAATGGCTTCTTTAAGCCGAAGTAGAGTTTCATCCCAATTGCGTCGTGCAGACCCTGACAGTTGATAGACCTGTAATTGAACGCTAGTGGATAGATCTTCTGCAAGTTCAGGTAAAGCATCGGCTGATTTTTTGATTAACTGTCTCGTTTCTTTCCCAGAACGAGGTGCTACCAACAAACCCGCCACCGTACCCACGACAGAACCTAAGACAAAACCACCTAAAAATTGTCCTAACCGTTGATTTGACATATTGAACCGCAGTACAAATTCTATCCCCGTACTCTATTTATTTTAAGCAATTTTGTTCCTAGAAGGTTGATCTTTTTCGGGATCTGCCCCGATGCAACCATCTCACCGCCAAGGAAACTAACGCCATTGCTTGGTTAAGTTGTTCGAGTTGTCGCTGAAGTTGATAATAGTTTTGCCTCAGTTGATCACTCCCTCGTTGTCCAGAATCAACAAAATTTGGAGCTCTTTCTAAAACAAATCGGGTGTTACGTTCCATTAAAATTAACCGTTTATCTAAGCGATTAATCATTAACGTAAATTGCCAAATCTTTCGGGCTAGATACAAGCACAGGCCAGAAATTAAAAGATTGATGATAATAACGGTAATCAACATTCTGATACTTTGATTATAATCAAGGATTGTATAATCTGATTCTATCCTACTAACAACCCATCGAATTAGAAATCTTATGTTCAATCGTCAACTTAGTATAAGTTATTCAGTGATTAGAGATAATCACCTTTGCGGTACGGTTGGGGATTTCTTAAAAGATGAAATTCAGCCCGGATCGCAGTTGTCTATTGTTTCAGCTTATTTTACAATTTATGCTTTTGCTGCTTTGAAGAATGAACTTTTACAGATTGATCATCTCAAGTTTTTGTTTGGTGAACCTGAATTTATCCTCGATCCAAGTAAAACTGAAAAAAAATGGTTTCTACTTGAAAGAGAGGGATTAAAGATACAAAATCAACTGCAACAAAGACCCTTAGCTCGTGAATGTGCAAACTGGATTAGAGAGAAAGTACAAATTAAGTCAATCCGTGAAACGAATTTACTGCATGGCAAAATGTACCATATTGCGACTGAATTTGAGGAAACTACCGACCCTGGTTATCAATCTCATGAATCAGCAATTATGGGGAGTTCTAATTTTACGGTTAAAGGGTTAGGATTAACGGGTAAAAATAGTAATATTGAAATTAATTTAATAGTTAAAAATCAAGAAAGCATTTCTGATCTAAAGGTTTGGTTTGATCAAATCTGGAGTGATGAAAATTTAGTGGAAGATGTCAAAGATCAGGTGTTGCTTTATTTGGAACAGGTTTATATTAATTATACACCAGAATTGATTTATTATAAAACATTATTCCATATTTTTGAGAAATTTTTATTAGAACAGCAAGAAACAAGTTTACTGGCTGAAAAAAGCCAGATCGTGGAAACCAAAATCTGGAACAGTTTATTTGAGTTTCAAAAGCATGGGGTGATAGGCGCGATTAATAAAATCCTGAATCATAATGGGTGTATTATTGCTGATAGTGTTGGTTTGGGTAAGACTTTTGAAGCCTTAGCCGTGATTAAATACTTTGAAATTAAGAATTATCGCGTGTTAGTTTTATGTCCGAAAAAGTTAAAAGATAATTGGACAATCTATCAAGCTACGAATAATAGTGAATTAAATCAATTTGTTAGCGATCGCTTCAGTTATACGGTATTATGTCACACGGATTTAAGTCGAGAATCTGGTAAATCTGGAGATACTGATCTCGCTACTTTTCATTGGGGAAATTACGATTTAGTTGTTATTGATGAATCCCATAATTTCCGTAATAATACGAAAGGTAAGCGAGATGAAGAAGGTAATATTATTCGGAAGAGTCGTTATGAGCGACTGATGGATGATATTATCAAAACAGGGGTAAAAACTAAGGTTTTATTACTGTCTGCTACTCCAGTTAATAATAATTTAACGGATTTACGACATCAACTTGCCTTTATTAGTGAAGGTCAAGATAATGCTTTTAAAGAATCCATTGGTGTCGTCAGTCTTAAGGATACTTTAACGAATGCTCAACGGGCTTTTACGAATTGGGCTAAAAAAACTAAAAATCGTCAAACGAGTGATTTATTAAATTCTTTAGATTCAGGGTTTTTTAAACTGCTAGATGAATTAACCATCGCTCGTTCTCGCAAACATATTCAAAAATATTATAAAGATGTTGTCGCTCAATTAGGCGGGTTCCCAGAACGGTTGAAACCTGAGTCTATTTTTCCTCAAATTGATTTAAAAAAGAGATTTATGTCCTATGATAAACTCAATGATGAAATCTCTAATTATCAACTTTCACTTTTTAATCCTTCTCAGTATGTTTTAGAACAGTATAAATCACAATATGAACATCAATCTAAAGGAAAGTTTAAGCAAAGCGATCGCGAACATTTTTTGATTGGGATGATGAAAGTAAACTTTCTCAAACGCTTAGAAAGTTCGGTGAATTCCTTTGCCATTACAATGAGTAGAACTATCGATAAAATAGAAGCTTTACAGACACGAATTGAACGGTTTAAAGAGTTCCGAGATCAAAACCAGAATATCGATATTAATCAATTTAAGCTGGAAGAGATAGATGATGAAGAATTGCTGTCAGCGATGGAAGTAGGGACAAAGCTAATCTTTAAAATGGCACATCTTGATATTGATCACTGGCTGAAAGATTTAGAACGAGATAAACAACAACTGAATATTCTTTATAGTTCAGCTTTGCAGGTTGATCAAAAACGGGATGCTAAATTAGCAGACTTAAAAAAGTTGATTGAAACGAAAGTAAAACAGCCAACATTTAATAAATTAGGACAACCTAACCGTAAGGTTTTAGTCTTTACTGCTTTTGCAGATACAGCCGAATATCTTTATCAAGCATTACAGGACTGGATAACTTCTAATCAGTTAAAAATTCATATTGCTTTAGTCATCGGTGGAAGCGGAAGAAATAAAACAACATTGGGTAAGAATGAATTTAATCAAATTCTAACCAATTTTTCTCCGCGCTCTAAACAACGGAATAAAATTAAATCGATGCCCCAAGAGGAAGAAATTGATTTATTAATTGCAACTGATTGTATTTCTGAAGGTCAAAATTTACAGGATTGTGATTATTTAATTAATTATGATATTCACTGGAACCCCGTTAGAATTATTCAAAGGTTTGGACGGATTGATCGAATTGGTAGCATTAATAAAACTGTGCAGTTAGTTAACTTTTGGGCAACAGATGACTTAAACAAATACATTAATCTCAAAAATCGGGTAGAAGCAAGAATGGCATTAGTAGATATTGCGGCTACTTTTGAGGATAACTTGCTAGAACCTGATGAAATTAAAGAGTTAATTAAAAGCGATTTAAAATACAGGGATAAGCAGTTATTACGCTTACAAAATGAGGTTTTAGATTTAGAAGATTTTGAGGATAATGTGGCTTTAAATGAGTTTACTTTAGATGATTTTCGGATGGAACTGAGTAAATATTTGGAAAAAAACCGCAAACAATTACAAGATGCACCCTGGGGTATTTATACAGTGGTTCCATCAATTCCCGAACATCAAATGATTGCCCCTGGGGTGATTTTTTGTTTACAGCAAAAAGGTGATTCTTCGGGGAATGAAACGGTTAATCCTCTGCAACCTTACTTTCTGGTTTATATTCGTAATGATCGGGTTGTGCGTTTGAGTTTTGCTCAACCTAAACAGATTTTAGATATATTTAGATTATTATGTTTAGATCAAACGAAAGCTTATGATTCTTTATGCAATCTATTTGACCAACAAACCAATCATGGTACTGATATGACTTTTTATAACGATTTGTTACAAAAGGCGCTCGATTCGATTACAAAAACTTTTAAGAAGCGCCTACTCAACAGTTTGTTTAATTCTGGAAAGGGGGCAATTATGCCAGAACATCAAAAACAGGTTAGTAGTAAAACGGATTTTGATTTAATTACATGGTTGGTGATTAAAGATGAATAAACACCGGATTTAAGATCATGTTAAAATATCTATAAAAGCAGGAGATTAATTAACAATGACAATCAAAGAACGCATAGACGAAGAACTCAACCAATTTACAGAAGATCAACTGTTAGAAGTAGCGAATTTCATCGCTTTTATTAAGTTTCGATCAAGATTAACAAACTTGCCTCAAAGTAATTTTAACCAAATGGCTAATCTTTACAGCAAATTTGCCGAAGAGGATAGATTATTAGCCGAAGAAGGAATAAATGAATATGCAGAGTTACTTCAGCAAGAGGACTTAGCATGAGGATTAAACGGGGTGAAGTTTGGATCGCTATTCTAAATCCCACTCAAGGATCTGAACAAGCTGGGGTTCGTCCTGTAATTATTTTTCAAGATGATACTTTAGCTCAATTTACTACAACTGTTATTACTATTCCCTTAACGACTAATCTCGAACGTAGTTCGCTGCCAAGTTGTTTATTAATTTCCAGTAATGAAGGCGGTTTACATCAAGATTCCGTCGCTTTATGCCATCAAATTCGAGTTTTGGATAAAACTAGGTTACGCAGGAAGTTAGGTGAATTATTACCAGAAACAATAGCTAGTTTAGAAAATATAGTCTTGTTTACTTTAGGCTATAAGTTATGAAGAATAAATATAACGTGCAACTCTCTTTGGGTAATCAAAAATGAACGAACAACAAATTAAAGATAAAATTAGCCAATCTATCCAAAATCTATCTACTGGTAATTTAGGGGAAAAGGTAGAAGCGTTATTTCAAACCCTGGGTTATTCAACACAAAAAAAGTTTGATTTAGCCGATAATAACCCTGAAGATTTTCTCGAACTCTGGGAAGGAATTGATAAACAAAGAGCAATGTGTTCTGAATGGCGTTCGGTTGATTTTCTGTTTCAATTGACAGAAGAGGAGATTCGTGCTAATTATTCCCAACTCGGACTTTTTGGCAATACAATTGATCTGGATTATCTGAAATCTTATTTATTTTTATCTATTAGTTTGCAGGAGAATAATTACACCCGGACACAACTATCGAATATTACTCGTGAAATTAATAAAAAATCTAATATTCCGATTTTGGTATTATTCCGACAGGGTGAGTATTTGACTTTATCAATAATTAACCGCCGCCCTAATAAACAGGAAAACTCTAAGGATGTTTTAGAAAAGATTACTTTAATTAAAGATATTTTTATTCCTAATCCCCATCGCGCCCATATTGAAATTTTATTTGATCTTTCCTTACCTCAATTATATAAAAAATATCAATTTACTAATTTTGATCAATTACACGACGCTTGGCAAAAAACCCTTGATACTTCTGAACTGAATAAGCGGTTTTTCAAAGAAGTATCAAACTGGTATTTTTGGGCGATTAAAAATGTTACTTTTCCCGAAGGTGCAGGGGAAAATATCGAAATTCGGAATGCAACTAGCGTGATCCGTTTAATTACTCGATTAATTTTTGTTTGGTTTTTGAAGGAAAAAGGATTAGTACCCGATGATTTATTTAACTTTCAACGGGTGCAGCAATTCCTGATATCAACTCAACCGGAAGAAAGCACCTATTATAAAGGGATTTTGCAAAATTTATTCTTTGCAACACTTAATCAGGAAATGAATACTACTCATAAACCTGATCAGCGTAAGTTTAGAAATAAAGCGAAGCAAGCAAAGGGAAGGGATCAAAATTATATGATCCATAATGTTTATCGCTATGAAGATTATTTTCAAGATTCACAAACAATCCTCAGACAATTTGAAAATATTCCGTTTCTGAATGGGGGTTTATTTGAATGTTTAGATAAATCTGATGAAGATCATTCTAAACAGATTATTCGGATTGATGGATTTTCAGATCGTCAGGATAATCCTTTAGTTGTTCCTAATTTTCTATTTTTTACTGAATCTGAACAAGAAGTTGATCTGAATAATATTTATGGAACTCGGAATAAACGCTATAAAGTTCGGGGTTTAATTAATATTTTCAATTCTTATAAATTTACGATTACTGAAAATACCCCGATTGAGGAAGAAATCGCCCTTGATCCTGAGTTATTAGGAAAGGTATTTGAAAATTTACTCGCAGCTTATAATCCCGAAACGAATACAACCGCTAGGAAACAAACGGGTTCGTTTTATACGCCGCGTGAAATTGTGGATTATATGGTGGATGAAGCGTTAATTGCTGATTTAGAAAGTAAGTTATTATCGCTGTCAAAGGGTGATACAGGAATTAATCAAAGGTTGCGTCATTTGTTTGCTTATCATCATGAATCCCATCAGTTTAATGATGCAGAAGTAGAACGATTAATTGCAGCCATTGATAACTTAAAAATTCTCGATCCCGCTTGTGGTTCGGGTGCATTTCCGATGGGAATATTGCATAAATTAGTGTTTATTTTAAGTAAGCTTGATCCGCATAACTTTCGATGGAAGGAAAAACAAATTGCTAAGGCGAGTGAGATTCCTGATAGTACGATTCGAGAAAAGGTGATTGAGGATATTGAGCAAGCGTTTGAACGCAATCAGTTAGATTATGGACGCAAGTTATATTTAATTGAAAATTGTATTTATGGGGTGGATATTCAGCCAATTGCTGTACAAATTTCTAAGTTACGTTGTTTTATTTCTTTGATTGTTGACCAAAATATTGATGATAATCAGGAAAATCGCGGGATTCGTCCTTTACCGAATTTAGAAACTAAGTTTGTGGCGGCTAATGCTTTGATTGGAATTAAAGGTGCTGGTGATTTTACGTTACGAGATCCTCGCATTGAAGAAAAGGAAAGGGAATTAGCGGAAGTTCGTAGAAATTATTTTATTGCGCGTACTCCTAAAACTAAAGCGAAGTATCGAGAGTTAGATCATCAAATTCGCAATCAGATTAGCGAGATTCTTAAAAATGGTGGTTTTCCGAGTCAAAGTGCTGAAAAGTTAGCGAGTTGGAATCCTTATGATCAAAATTCTTTTGCTGATTTCTTTGATTCTGAATGGATGTTTGGAATTAATCATGGGTTTGATATTGTGTTAGGAAATCCGCCTTATGTACGCCAAGAACAAATTAAAGAATTTAAACCCATCTTTAAAAATCAATATGATTGTTATACAGGTGTCGCTGATTTATATGTTTATTTTTATGAGCAAGGGTTAAAACTATTAAAAAATAAAGGCATTCTCTGTTATATTTCATCTAATAAGTATTTTCGTTCTGGCTATGGTGAAAAGCTGCGTAAGTTTTTAGCTAATGAATCAACGATTTATCAATTAATAGATTTTGGTGATGCTCCGATTTTTACTGCGATTGCTTACCCTAGCATTATTATTGCGAGTAAAGAACAAATAAAAAATCATCAAACTCGCGTTTTAAATTGGGAATTAGAACAACCTATAAATCAGTTTTCTGCTGTATTTAAAAATAGTAGTTTTTTCATGCCGCAAAAAGAGTTAACTGCTGATGGTTGGCGATTGGAATCTAACTCTGTTTTAAAATTATTAGAAAAGCTTAGAAAAGCGGGTAAACCTTTAGGTGAATATGTAAATGGACGATTTTATCGAGGCATTTTAACAGGGTTTAATGAAGCTTTTGTTGTTGATCAAGAAACACGAGATAGGCTAATTGCTGAACATCCATCATCAGCAGAAGTTCTTAAGCCTTTTTTACGCGGACGGGATGTTAAACGTTGGTGTGTAAATTTCTCCGAACAATACTTGATAAAAATAGAATCTTCGGAAAATAAACAACATCCTTGGTCGGGTAAATCTGCAAAAGAAGCTGAGAAAATATTTGCTAAGACTTATCCAGCTATTTATACCCGATTTGATAAATTACCAGAACAGTTATCTAGGCGTAGCGATCAAGGTAAGTTTTTTTGGGAGTTGCGATCTTGTGCGTATTGGCAAGAATTTGAACAACCAAAGATTATTTATCCTGATATTGCTATTCGTTGCGAATTTGCCTTTGATCATAATGCACTTTACCCAGATTGTACTTTATTTTTAATTCCCTTAGCTTCAAAATATTTACTAGGGTTTCTTAATTCTGGAATTATACAATTTTTTATCAATCAAATTTGTCCTGCTGTGCGTGGAGACTTTAGACGCTTTAAATCAATCTATGTATCTCAAATTCCTATTCCCAATGCACAACCCCAAGAAAAATTAGCAATTGAAACCTTAATTAACAAAATCCTCACCGCCAAAACTGCTAACCCTAACGCTGATGTTTCTAAACTCGAAACAGAAATAGACCAAATTGTATATCAACTTTACGGACTAACACCGGAAGAAATAGCGATTATCGAGGAAGCAACTAGCACTCGATAAACTTATAACAAACTGTTAATTTTTTGAGTCAGGAGAAAAGAGCGATCGCATTTTATTCAGAAGTAGGCTATTATAGGAATAAAAGAGATAATTGTTCAAATAAGCAGATAGAAATAATTTAATTAAGAGGTAAACAACGATGCAAAGTATTAAAGTAAAATCTCATATTGGCAATGATGGAATGTTGCACATTCCTTTACCAGAAATTCGAGATACAGAAGTAGAAGTGATTATTGTTTATCAAACAATACAGAACCCTTCAAAGCGTCAGTGGTCGCCTGAATTTCTCAGCACATTTGGAGCTTGGCAAGGAGAACCATTAGAAAGAGCAACTCAAGAAGAACAACCTGATAGAGAGGCATTTCTATGATGTATTTGCTTGATACCAATACTTGTATTGGCTATATTAATCGGCGAAATATATCTATTTATCAGCACATTATTTCTTTGTCTCCAGAAGAAGTATGTATCTGTGATATTGTCAAATTTGAGCTTTATTATGGTGCTTATAATAGCTCTCGTTCGCAAGAAAATTTAGAAAACTTACAAAAGTTTTTTGCAGACTTTATTAGCTTACCTTTTGATAGTCAAGCAGCCGCTATATGCGGATATTGGCGTTCTCAATTAAAAAAACAAGGAACGCCCATCGGAGCTTATGATTTACAAATTGCTGCTATTGCTCTAGCTAATAATCTAATATTAGTGACACACAATACCAGAGAATTTTCTCGCATTCCCCAATTACAACTTGAAGACTGGGAAAGCGGATAAAATCGCATTTGATTCAAAAATGCGCTATTATTGGAATAAAAGAGGCAATTGTTAAAATAAGCAGATAGAAATAATTTAATTAAGAGGTAAACAACGATGCAAAGTATTAAAGTAAAATCTCATATTGGCAATGATGGAATGTTGCACATCCCTTTACCGGAAATTCGAGATACTGAAGTAGAAGCAATTATTGTTTATCAACCCCTGCAAAAAATTGAAAAACCCTCATTAGCATCACTCTATGGAGTTTGTGCTGATGATCCCATTATTATTGACGATGATAGAACACAATTGAGCGATCGCTTTTATGGATGTATTCAAGATGAAACATTTGTCAGACATCCACAACCAGAACAACCAGAGAGAGAAAAGTTCTGATCAGTTAAAATATTAATCATTAGGTAAGTCACCAAAAGCAATATCTACAATATCCGCAGCAAAATATATCGTAGGACGAGCTTGGATCTCCGATTCAACAAGAATTCCTGCCTCTAGTAAACGTTCTATAGGCGTGGCATAAGTCCCTTCCAGACTCGACGATCGCAGTGCTTCCCTTCGCTGTAACGGACGCAGTAAAAGATTGTATGTTGGCATATACCGACCAACACCATCCAGTCTAGCCAATTCTTGGTGGGCTTCAACCAGCAAAGGCCAAATTTCATTAGGGATATCCCATTTCTCCGGTAAGGGGTTAGGAATAAATGCCCAATCCCTTGTTCCCTGTACAATGATTTCCCTAAGCTGACCTGGCGCATCGGGCGTAAATAAGGTTTTGTCCATACAGAACTATTTTGTATAGAAATTTTAATTCATGTGCGCGAATTAAAATTTTAGCCATTTTTTTTTAATTCGCTTCCCTT
>JACCEC012633211.1_pt1 | contig 10830 bp, 10 predicted proteins | sample 7450121 | NCBI WGS metagenome assembly JACCEC01 (sample SAMN15323455, study PRJNA562643) | freshwater metagenome | isolation source: river surface water | place: USA:Blue River Watershed | collected 2017-08-18 | reverse complement strand
CGCCGCGCCATGGGTAAGAAAAAACCGGAAGAAATGGCTGAGCATCGTCAGTTGTTTAGAGATGGTTCTGCAAAGAGTGGTATGAAAACCGACAAAGCAGATGAAATCTTTGACTTGATGGAAAAGTTTGCTGGTTATGGTTTTAATAAATCTCATGCTGCTGCTTATGCTCTATTGGCTTATCACACAGCTTGGTTAAAGGCGCATTACCCAGCTGAATTTATGGCGGCCAACATGTCACTCGCTATGGATGACACGGACAAGGTCAAGATTCTTTACGAAGATGCCAAAGCTAATAAGATCAAAATCTTGCCGCCAGACGTCAATACCAGTGTTTATCGCTTTATGCCTTTGCGCGAAAACCCACAAGATCCAACACAAGCAGCCAGCATGATTCGTTATGGATTGGGTGCTATTCGTGGAACTGGTGAGGCTGCTATTGAACAAATCATTGAAGCTCGAAAAAATGGGCCTTTCATCGATTTATTTGATTTCTGTTCACGATTAGATCGACGTGTTGTCAATCGCCGCACCATGGAAGCATTGATTCGCGCGGGAGCTTTTGATTCTCTTTATGGCGGTTTTGATTCTCGTTCTACTTTATTAGCCTCCTTGCCAATTGCGATGGAAGCTGCTGATCAAGCGGAAGCCTCTGCACAACAAGTGAGCTTATTTGATATGGCAGGTTCTGCTGATGAACACAAGCCTGAGTTAGTCAAGGAAGCTGTCTGGTTTGAAAAGCGTCGCCTCCAAGAAGAGAAAACAGCATTGGGTCTTTACTTAACTGGTCATCTATTTGATGCGTATCGTGATGAAGTGAGTCACTTTGTTCGAACAAAATTAAATCAATTAACTGAAGGTAAAGATCGCTTGATATCAGGCATCATGACTTCGACAAGAAGCATGATGGGTCCGCGTGGCAAATTAATGATTGCTACTATTGATGATGGTAGTGCTCAGATAGAAATGACTATTTATAGTGAAATTTTTGAGCCTAACCGTCACTGGCTCAAAGAAGATGAACTCATCATTGCCAAGGTGAGTGTGACACCGGACAAGTTTTCTGGCGGTATGCGTGTTGTTGCTGACTCCATTATGGATGTCACCAGTGCGCGTTTGAAGTTTGCAAGAAGTTTGCATGTTCAATTGCAACCAGGTATGGATATTCAGGGCTTCAAGCAGCAAGTGGGTTCTTATGTCGGTAAACAAGGACAGGGCTTACTGATGACGGCTGACGTTATCTCAAACGGCACTGTTTGCTTGGTTCAATTCCCTGAAACTTGGAAGATATATCCTGATGACGATAGCATCAGGGGTCTCAGTCAGGCTTTAAATGGTGCTGGTGGTCAGGGTGCTGTCGAAGTGAAGTACGCGTAATCATTAGCTAAAAGTTCTTAATAGAGTTACTTAAAGAGTTACTTAAAAAATTATTTAAAGAATTACTTGAGGCTTTTAATAAATTTCAACACTTCATCCTTGTTGGCTTCTGGTGCGCCCATGTGGCTGGCTTGACTCACCATAAAGATGCTGAGTGGGTGAGCTTGAAGTTGGTTGAAAATATAGTACTCACCTTTTTTAGAAATATTATCCTCTGTTGAATTAATCAGCATGACAGGGATGGCTTTCATTGATTTTGAAATGCGCGCTGCCGATTGAGGCATGTTTCCTAGGCCCTCTGGATCAAAGTAAGATAAATAGATATTGGCAGTGGAAGTCTGTGTTCGGCTTCTGTTTCCGCTATTGGGATCGGTAAAAGAAAAAGCCTCATTGCCTTTGCCGCTAGCAACCATATCTCTTGCATTAACAACCTCTCTCGTAGATCGATTGAATTCATAAAAAATTTCAGGCACGTGACCAGGAGCAATTAATACGATCGCATCAACGTCGTGATATTGGCTGGTATAGGCCAGCACGCCGTTAGCGCCGAAGCTGTGCCCCACTAAAACTATCTTTTTGTAACCGCGTGATTTGAGTTGTTTTACCCTGGTGTTTAGCTCTAGCAGTCCATCCTGATAGGTAACATCATAGAGTCGCAAACGACTCCAAGGCATGGTTGGAGATTCAACTGTAAAACCTGCATCTTGTAAAAAATGAGCGAGCGGACCTGGAGGGGCACCCCATTTGCCATGCATAGAAATAATGGCAATTTCTTTTTCTTGTGCCCAACTAGGGTTTAAGAAAAACAAAGAAAAAACAGTCATGAGCGACCAGATGATTTTCATCATATTTAAACCGTCCTCAGGAACTTGATGACTTCAATCAAGTTTGATATTAAAGAGATTTACTGCTTCAAGAACTTGTTGGACTGATAGATTCACCAAGCAATCGCTGCGACTATCTGCCTTATCTTCACATCCTGCTTTGCGGCAAGGTACGCATTCACCAGGCCCCTGAATAATTGCAACATTACCAACCTTTTGAATCTTTGCTCTCAGTTGGTAGGGTTGTTTGTCAATAAAGCCATTTGGCCAAGGGCCAAAATTAGTTGGAGGGGTTGCTCCAAATAAAGTAATGGTTGGTGCATCACAGGCTGCGGCCAAGTGAGTGACGGAGGTATCTACACCAATGTAAAGCTGCGCTTTTCTTAAGAGGGTACCTAATTGATCAAGCTTTAAAGCGCCATCTAAATTCAAAACCTTCGTTGCTGCTTCTGGTTGAAGAAGTGAAATGATGGATTGATTTAATTCTCGATCTTGAGGAATGGGCGCGCCACTCAAAACTATTTGATAGTTTTTGCTAAGCTGATTAATCAGTTCAACCCAGTTACCTAAAGGCCAGCGTTTATAGGCTGTAAGCGGTGTTGGGTGAATCACAATAAATGGCGCCACCAACTGCTTTTCAATTTTCTCAGGAAGAGCTACCGCGAGCGGAGGTCTAACTGAAATACCTGAACCAAACAATTCTTTTTCATCAATCAGAGTTTCAAGCAATCGAAGTTTTTCAGTGATGACATGTTGATGAAAATAATCTACCTCAACGGTATGCAAACAAACTTTCTTTTTCCACCAATTTAATTTTTTCTCATTGGGAACAACCCCGACTCGATGCCTTGCTGCCACAAGCCCATAAATATAGGCGCGGTCACTGGGTTGTGTGACTATGGCTAGATCGTATCTTTGAAATAATTGAAAAAACTGCTTGAAGTAATCTTTTAGTTTTAATTTTGGTTTTGTTGAGATGAATTTGTGAATGTCTGGATTCCCAGATAGCATAGATGCACTATTTTCAAAGCCGAAAAAATCAATCTTTGCGTTGGGCCATTTTTTCTTCGCCGCCGCTATTAGTGGTGTTGTAATCAGTGTGTCGCCAATTTGTCGGGTGGCAATTACTAGAATTTTATTCACGCGCATATTAATTTTTGTTGACTGCTTTGGCTAATATTTTTTCTTTGACAATGGCAGCATTTTTTTCAGCAGTTTCTTTGTTTGCCATCTTGTGCCATAGGTGAATGACCTCTGTTGCCCATGCCCCTGATTTTCTGATGACCCCTTTATTTTGGAGTCTGAATACAAAGTCGGCATCCTCATGCCCCCAGCCTGTGAGGGTTTCGTCAAAGCCATCAATGGCAAGCGCATCTGATTTCCAGCAGGCCATATTGCAGCCTTTAATTCTGCGCCACTCGAATCGTTTGTATAGACGCATAGGGTGATCAGGAAGTTTGATATACAAAGGTAAGTATTTATTAATGAGTCCTTTAAGACCCCATATGAGAGCCGTCACCCCTAGAAATTTTGAAGACCATATCCCTTTTGAACATAGATCTTTAGTGATGCTCTCTTTTGAAAGGATTCTGCTTCCTGTTACAAGATGGTTTTCTTGAGATAGTTTTTTATGTTGAGCGATAAAGTCTGTTTGAGGGATGCAGTCTCCATCTAAAAAAACTAAATAATCACCTTTAGCAGCATTAATACCTTTGTTTAAGATGAGCGTTTTCCTGAATCCGATGTCTTCTTGCCACAAGTGATTAATTTTTACTGGATAGTCAGATTGAAATTTCTCAATTAGGCTCTTGGTATCTTCTTTAGACCCATCATCACAGATAACAATTTCAAAATCATTATCAGTTTGTTGTTTCAAGGCTTGAAGACATAGTGATAATGCTTCCGGCCAGTTGTAGGTTGCTAGTAGGACGCTGATCAATTTACTTATCTAAGCCTTGTTGAAGATGCCAAATTTTAATGTAACGGTAATAAGTACCTTCAGCATTTGAAATGGCTAGAGCTAATCCTTGAGGGCCATCCAAAAAGCCTAAGCGTAGAAAATAAGTTCTAAAGAATGCCCAAATGGCGTGACTAACTGCTTTGCCAACAGATGAGCGCTTCCCTTTTTTGAATGCTTCGTTTGCTGATGCTGTTGAGTAAACATCAATTTTCTTTAAAACTTGAGAGAAATCTCTAAAGCTGTAATGCAAAAAATGATTCTTGAGTTGAGCCACTTCGCCATTAGGCAATAGTCTCTCGTGAACAAGGTGATCAGAGAATTTTGCAGTGCCTCGTTTAAATAAGCGATCTACATAATCTGGATACCAGCCTGAGTGCTTCATAAAGCGACCGCAATACCAAGATGATCTAGGGATGGCGTAGCAATCTTTGCTAGCGCTTGACTCCATAACATCCAAGATCTCTTGTTTAAGCTCTGGAGTCACTCTTTCATCGGCATCGATTGATAAGACCCAATCTTGGGTAGCTAAATTCAAGGCACGGTTCTTTTGAGGGCCAAAACCAGGCCAATCAGTGGTGATTTCAACTTTGGCGCCATAGGATTTAGCAATATTTACCGTTTGATCAGTGCTCTGACTATCAACGATAATGATCTCATTCGCGAAGGAAATACTCTCAAGACAGTCCTTGAGGTTTGCTTCTTCATTTTTGGTAATTAAGATAACAGATAAGCCCATGATGGGATGTTAGCACCGGTGTAGGTTACGATTCAGGTTATGGACTCAAATAGTATCAATATTAGTACTCAAACGGCATTAACTCGCATCCTTAAATATGCCTTGCCGCATAAAGTGGCTGTGGCCCTGGCTTTGCTCGGTTTAGCCATCGTGGCGGCCTCTGAGACGGCTATTCCAGCCCTTTTGAAGCCATTGCTAGACAGAGGCTTTACTGGCAAATTAGATAACAAGCTATGGCATGTGCCTGCATTTTTAGTGGGTTTAGCGTTTATTCGAGGTTTTGCTCAATTTGGCTCTAACTACGCCTTAAGTCACATTACTAATTCTGTTTTATTTAAATTGCGTGAGCAAATGTTTAATCGTTTGCTCCAGGCGCCTGCCGATTTATTCCAAAATCGCTCAGCAGCATCACTCATCAATGCAGTTGTTTTTGAGGTGAATGCCGTATTACAAGTCATTACGAGTATTGCGATGAACTTGGTGAGAGATAGTCTGACCGTCATCGGTTTAATGGGGTATCTGTTTTATCTCAATTGGCGCTTAACACTCCTCATTTTGATCATTTTCCCAATCATCGGATATATGGTGAAGGTGATTAATTCACGCTTACGTAAATTGCATAAAGTGAGCCAGGACATGACCAATGAACTTTCGTATATTGTTGAAGAAAGTGTTGGCGGCTATAAGGTTGTGAAGTTACACGGCGGTGAAACTTATGAGAAACAACGATTCTCCATGATCGCTGACAAATTGCGTCGCTATTCCATGAAGATTGCTGTGGCAGGTGGCTTAAATCAGCCTATGACTCAGTTTGTTGCTTCTATCGCCTTATCTGGCGTTCTCTTAGTAGCTTTATTCCAATCATCCATGGCAGAAACAACTGTGGGTGGTTTTGTCGCTTTTGTAACAGCTTTGATTTTGATTATTTCTCCCTTGAAGCACTTGGCGGATATTAATCAGCCGCTGCAAAGAGGTATCGCCGCTGCCGACATGATCTTTAAGTTAATGGATCAACCAATTGAAGAGGATCAGTTGCGTCAATCAGCAGCCATCAGATTGAATAAGGCGAAGGGTAATCTTGAGTTTAAGGATGTTCATTTTGCCTACCAAGGATTAGCGAGCCTCAATCCTGAAGATGGCTTGGTGAGCAAAGATGTTTTAAAGAATATTAATTTAAGTATTCCTGCTGGTGAAGTGGTTGCCTTTGTTGGCCCATCTGGTAGCGGCAAATCTACTTTGGTTAATTTGTTACCAAGATTCTTTAACCCAACAGATGGTGTCATCTCTTTAGATGGCATTGATATACAAAATATTGATTTAAGAGATTTGCGTCATCAAATGGCTTTTGTTAGTCAGGATGTGGTTTTATTCAACGACACTATTGCAGCTAACGTTGCCTACGGTGCGAAGAGTCCTGAAGAAATTGATCGAGGCAGAGTTCATGAAGCTTTGCAGGCGGCTAACCTAGCAGAGTTGATTAAAGAATTGCCACAAGGTATTGATACAGAGGTGGGTGATAACGGTAATCGATTGTCAGGTGGTCAACGTCAGCGTTTGGCTATTGCAAGAGCGATTTATAAAGATGCCCCAATTTTGATTTTGGATGAGGCTACTTCAGCCCTTGATTCAGAATCAGAGCGTCAGGTGCAGGAAGCCTTAGAAACTTTGATGCAGGGTAGAACAACCTTGATGATTGCTCATCGTCTCTCAACTATTGAAAACGCTAATCGCATTGTGGTTCTTGATCATGGCAAGATCGTTGAGAACGGAGCGCATGCTGATTTGATGGCTCAGAATGGCCTTTACGCGAGCTTGCACCGCTTGCAGTTTTCTCAAGCTTAATAGCCCAACTTTTAGCTCAAAACAATATCGTATTGTTCTTGATTAAAAGTTGATTCGGCTTGAAGTCGAATAGGCTTGCCAATAAATTCAATGAGCTGTGCCAGGTGACCGCTTTCTTCTTCTAAGAAGCGGTCAATCACGTCGGCGCTCGCAATGATTCTGAATTCTTTAGGATTAAATTGACGATGCTCTCTTAAAACTTCTCTTAAGATTTCATAGCAAATACTTTGAGCAGTTTTGACTTGTCCTTTGCCTTGGCAAACCTCGCATGGTTCGCAGAGCAGATGGGCTAGTGACTCTCTTGTTCGCTTGCGAGTCATCTCAACTAAGCCTAATGCTGAAAAAGGATTAATGGATGTCCTTGTTCTATCCCGAGCCAAGCATTTGCTAAGCTCTTCTAGAACAGCTGTCTGGTGTTCCTGGCTATGCATATCAATGAAGTCAATGATGATGATGCCACCTAGATTTCTTAAACGTAATTGACGAGCAATCGTTTGAGCTGCTTCTAAGTTCGTTTTATAAATCGTATCGTCAAAAGTCTTTGCCCCTACATAACTGCCAGTATTGACATCAATGGTTGTCATTGATTCTGTCTGATCAATCATCAAATAGCCGCCAGACTTAAGGTCAACACGACGACCTAGGGCGCGATTGATTTCTGATTCGGTATCGTACAAATCAAATAATGGTCTCTCACCACGATACAAAACCAATTTATCCAATTGGTTAGGCATGAAGTTCATGGAGAACGCTTTGAGCTTTTCTAAGTTTTCACTTGAATCAATTCGGATCTGACCTGTTCTTTCGCTAGCTAGATCTCTTAATACGCGTTCAGATAAGCTTAAGTCTTGATGCAACAAGCTTGGGGCTGGCAAGCGAGCGCTGGCCTCTTTAATCTTTTTCCAAGTGGTGCCTAAGTAAGTGAGGTCATTGAGTAGCTCTTGATCGTCAGCATCTTCAGCGCTAGTTCTTAAAATATAGCTACCTTGCTCACCTTCAGGCATCAAAGCTTGAAAGCGCTTCTTTAGAGAGTCTCGTTCTTCTTGGTTTTCAATTTTCTGTGAGATGCCAATTTGATTGCCATTGTCTTCTTGTGGCAAATAAACCAAGTTTCTACCAGCAATACTAATATGGGTGCTGAGGCGAGCACCTTTTGTGCCCAAAGGATCTTTTAGAACTTGAACCAAGATGGTTTGGCCATCAAACACTAATTTTTCAATAGGGGTGTTATCAGGTTTGGAGTTCTTGGGCATCCAAAGATCTGCTACGTGTAGGAATGCCGCTTTATCTAGTCCAATATCAACAAAGGCTGATTGCATGCCTGGTAAGACACGAGTGACTTTGCCTAAATAGACATTGCCAACAATACCTCTACTTTGGCTGCGCTCAATATGAAGCTCTTGCACAATGCCTTGCGCAATTAAAGCGACGCGTGTTTCTTGAGGGGTAATGTTGACGAGGATTTCTTCGGTCATAACTAAACTAAATGCCTAATTCTTTTCAGCGACTAAGAGCAAACTGTACATCAGATTGTTGAAGTAATTGAGTGGTCTCAAATACAGGAAGTCCCATGATACCGCTGAAGCTACCCCGAATGTTTTCTACAAAACAAGCTGCTAAACCCTGAATGCCATAAGCACCAGCTTTGCCCCGATGTTCACCGCTGGCTAAATAAAGTGCAATCTCATCGGAGCTTAATGTTTTAAATGTCACATCTGATGTTGAAACCAGCATCAGGGGCTTTGAAGAACTTTTTGTCTGAATCGCAACAGCCGTATGCACTTGATGCGTTTTTCCGCTCAATAAACTCAGTATGCGCGCAGCATCTTGATCATCCTCTGGTTTACCAAGAATAACTTGATGATCATCTAAGGCAACTGCAACTGTGGTGTCGGCACAGAGTATGGGCGATGCACTAAGACCTCGACCTTGAAGTCTTTGAGTAGCTGCTTCAAGTTTGGCCAGAGCCACTCTTTGAACGTAATCAAGAGCTATTTCATCTTTGAGTTGAAGTTCGAGGGATTCTGCATCCTCATCTGTACTGGGGAGTAACAGTTCAAAGCGAACGCCCATTTGCTGAAGAATCTCTTGGCGTCGAGGGCTTTGTGAAGCTAGATAAATAAATGGGTACATGCAAGAGCCTAAACGCGATGGTAAGGGTGGCCTTGCAAAATAGTCCAAGCACGATAAAGTTGCTCTACCAAAATAACCCGAGCCATGGCATGAGGCAATGTCATGCTCGACAAGCGCATCATTGATTGAGCTTCTTTTTTGAGTTCTGGATCTAGGCCATCAGCGCCACCAATGAGCAAAACAATATCTTTGCCATCCTGGCGCCAAGCACTCATTTGTTTAGCTAACTCTTGAGTGGATACATCTTTACCCCGTTCATCTAAAGCAATGATGTGAGTGCCTTTAGGGATGGCTTCGCGGATCTTGATGGCCTCTTTGGCGGGGCTTAGATCCGGCTTAAGTTCTTTAATTTGAATAGCGCAGTCTGCAGGCATGCGCTTGAGATAGTCTTGGGTAGCTGTCTCAGCCCAAGCAGGCATTTTGTGACCAACAGCGATAACCCAAAGTTTCATAAATTCAAGGAATAATGAAAATGATTATTCCTCGTCGTCCTCAGGCTCGCTAGCGAAACGTTTTGAAGTTTTAGCGCCACCGTTAAGTGTCACACGAACTGGTTTACTACCCCAAATACCTTCTAGCTGATAGTAAGAGCGCAGCATCGGTTGAAGAATGTGAACAACGATATCGCCACAATCAACCAACACCCATTCGCCAGTCTCCATACCTTCAACAGAAATGACGTCACCACCTTTTTCTTTAACAGACTCTTTGACTGACATCGCTAAAGATTTTGTTTGGCGGTTACTGCTACCTGTGGCGATGACCACGCGATCAAAAAGTTCGCTGAGTTTGGTTGTGTCGTAAACGCGTATATCTTGAGCTTTAACATCCTCAAGGGCATCCACAATCGTGCGTTGTAATTGGCGAAGATCCATTATTTATTTCTATAAAGACCTTTAGCTTCGATGTACTCGAGCACTAAAGGTGGTATTGCATCCGCTAGTTCATCCCACGATGCATGGTTATAGAAACCATCACGTAAGTCGCTAGACGCAAGATTAATCTGCAAGCTTTGATCAAACAAAACATGTCCGTATGGGCTCAATTGTAACAATTGAGGGTCTTCTGTACGTTTATCTGCAAAAACCCCCTCAGGGGCGCCTGTTTGACCCTCCAAACCGTCCATGGGGCGGCTTGCAACTGCCAGGTGAAGATAATTAGGTAATTCAGGCCATTGATGCCAAGTTTTCAGGTTCAGCCAGCTATCTTGGCCCATTAACCAGCTAATGGATGCGTCAGGGCCGTACAGAGCTCTGATCTCTTTCGCCGTATCAATGGCATAGCTAGGACCTTCTCTAGACATCTCCAGAGTGCTGATTTCGATTTTTGTATAAATGTGATGATCTACAAATAAATCATGCAAGGTTTCGATCGCATATTCGCTCATCGCTAAACGATGTTTGGCTGGAGTGATATCTGAGCCTTTTTGCCATGGTTGACCTGCTGGCATCCAGATAATGTGATCTAACTGTAAAACTCGCGAGAAGTGCTCGGCTAAGCGCAAATGTCCCCAATGAGGTGGATCAAATGTCCCGCCAAGGATGCCTATGGCTTTACGTTTCTTAATATCGCTCAAGGATTGATCCAATCTTTGGGTTTTAAGAAGTCGCTGTAAAGGCGCGCTTCAGGACTATTGGCTTCAGGTTTCCAGTCGTATCCCCAGCGAACGATCGGAGGCATGGACATCAAAATAGATTCAGTACGGCCACCTGATTGCAAGCCAAATAAAGTACCTCGGTCAAATACCAAATTAAATTCAACATAGCGACCACGACGATAAGCCTGAAACTCTCGTTGAGCTTCCGTATAAGGATCGTTCTGGTGTTTTTTGACGATAGGTAGGTAGGCATCTAAGAAGGCATCGCCCACCGAGCGAGTCATTTCAAAACTTTTTTCAAATCCTAAATCGCTAAAGTCGTCATAAAAGATACCGCCAATGCCGCGTGGCTCATCCCGAT
>JACCEC011640128.1_pt1 | contig 10830 bp, 12 predicted proteins | sample 7450121 | NCBI WGS metagenome assembly JACCEC01 (sample SAMN15323455, study PRJNA562643) | freshwater metagenome | isolation source: river surface water | place: USA:Blue River Watershed | collected 2017-08-18 | reverse complement strand
TCGGGTGATCGATGGCTGACCTGTACACGCTGGACGACGCAGGACTCGAGGTCGCGGACTGGTCGACGATCCAGGCGAGCACGCTCGCCGACTACAAGAAGGCTCCCGAGGAGGGCGGCTTCGGGCCCGGCGCGGACGTGACGCCGAACTCGTCGTTCTACAAGGTGGCGAGCCCCATCAATCGACAGACGGCGTCGGTGCTGCAGGCGCTGCGCGACCTGTCGGCGCAGTTCGATCCACAGACCGCGTTCGGGATCCAGCTCGACCGGCTCGGCTCCATCATCGGTCTCAAGCGACGCGGCGCGACGCGCTCGACCATCGTCGGCCGGGCGATCGGCACGCCCGGGACGGTCACCACGGCGGGCGCTCTGCTGCGTCTCAAGGCGACGAGCTCGCGCTGGCAGCTGGCTGGGACTGGGCCGATCATCATCGGCGCGAACGGGCGGGTCGATGTCACGCTGTTCGCGTCCGACTTCGGGCCCGTCGACGCCCCGGCGGCGCCATCGTCCGCGTGGGACATTCTGACCGGCAAGGTGCTCGGGTGGGACGCGTTCGAGTCGACGGACAGCGCGCAGCTCGGGCGCCTGCGCGAGACCGACGTCGAGTACCGGGCCCGGTTCTTCGAGGCCGCGGCGGGCCTGTGCACCTACGAGGCGATCGTCAACGCGCTCCGGGCCGTCACGAACGTCTCGTCGGTCTACCTGTACGTGAACACCTCGCTGCTTTTCAGCGTGCCCCTGCAGCTCGACGGCAAGCAGATGCGGGCCGTCGTCGAGGGAGGGTTGAAGGACGCGATCATCCTCGCCCTACACAAGTCGCTCGGTGCGCCGGTCGACACGGCGGGTGCCGTGCTCGGCGAAGTCAACCCCGGCAACGGGCAGGTGCTCGAGTACCGGTACGACCGGCTCAAGCGGCGGCGCTGCTACCTGCGCCTGACCATCACGGGCGGCAACCCGAACTCGGCGCTGCCGGTCAACGCGGCGGCGCTGGCTCTGCAGGCGGTCGACGGGGTGTCGTCGCCGGTCGGACCGTTCCTGCCGTACATCTACGGGCAAGCGGCGGTCGCGGCGATCATGCAGGCCGCGCCCGGGTCGGTGACGAAGCTCGTCGCCGAGGGGCGGCTTGACCCCGGAGACCCGTGGGTCGAGGACGCGATCGTGCTCGGCATCGCCGAGTATGCGGACGTCTCGATTGCGCCGACCGCGGCGGCGCTGACTTCCGACTACAACTTCCCGCCGGTCGTGCTCAACGGGCAGACGTTCCGGATCGCGGTGGATGGCGGCGGTGTGCAGGAGGTCGTGTTCACACCGATGGCCGGCTTCGCGGACGTGGCCGCGTACCTGCTGGCCAACCTGACCGGCGTGTCGGTCGACGTCGTCAACAGCCGTATCGTGATCGCGTCGCTGACGACCGGCGGCTCGTCGGAGCTTGAACTCGACGGTGGTTCGGTGACTGGTCTGCTGTTCGATGACCCCAACCAGAGCGTGTCCGGCAGCGATGCCGACGTCACGATCGTGCTCGTCCCATGATGCCTCCGCCACAGCCGCTCGATCAGCTCGCCGAGGCCCTGCTGGGGCTCAAGCCACGGCATCGGGCGGGCAACTACGGCAAGGTCGTTACCATCCTGACGACCCCGCTGCAGCAGGTCGAGCAGGCGGTGTTCGACGTCGGTGCGGCGTTCTCCCTGCGCAGCAGCGCGACGCCGATGTTCGCCCTCCACGCAATCGCCCGCGTCGTCGGGCTGCTGCTGCCGCCGGGGTTCGAGAAGAAGGACTACCGCATCTTCATCCGGGCGCAGGCTGCGGCGGTCCTGTCTTCTGGGTCATGGCCGCAGGTGCAGGCGGTCGCCGACCTGCTGCGACAGGACAACGTCTCGAACAGGGCGCTCGTGCACCGCATGCCGCCGGACCACCTGCGGATCGAGGTGCCGGGGTTGCCCGTGTCCTACTACCCGATCGCCACACAGATCTTGCGTCAGGCGGTTCGGGCGCAGGACTCGTTCGACCTCGTGGCCGTCGACCCGATCTACTTCACCTTCGACACCGGCCCCGGGTTCGACCTCGGCGTCTGGGCCCCGTGAGATAAGGATTCGCCATGCCAGTGAGAGACCGCCCCCTCGGATACGGACTCGTCGACCAGACGCTGATCAGCCAGGAAACCACGGACCGCGAGTTGTCAATCGCCACCGGCGGATGGCCGGACGGGGCCACGCCGAAGGCCAAAGAGGCGAATCACACGTGGGCGCGTCACGGCAACTGGGCCCAGTTCTTAGACCAGCGCACGCCGCTGACGCCGCTGTTCTTCGGCACCCTATCGTCGCGCACGTCGGTGCTGTCGTTCACGTTCGACACGGGCGTAGGGCTCCTCGGGACGGTGCAGGATGACAGCTCGTACGTGGTCGCTGGGTACATGGTCGACCTGTCGATCGCGGTGCTAGCGAGCTACGGGATCGACACGTGGTTGTTCACAGCGACGAAGGACACGCACGTGTACGCCCACGCTGACGGGACCGTGCGCTTCTCGGCGGTGACCATCGGCGTCCTGCCATCACCGACCGCTGACGAGTTGCACCTCGGGACGATGCTGACCAACGCGACCGATCGCGTCACGTGGACGTCGGCAACCGACACGACGGACATGAACGTGATTCGCGTGGCAGCGCGCCAGTGGGATTTCACGGCGCCGCTGGTGACACGAGGCGTCACGAACTTCCTCGCGCCGAACGGGTCGGTCCGCCGTCACAAAAAACAAAACGCGTCGGCAACTGCTCGTGGATACACACTCAGCGATACGATCACGTACGAAGGTGTGACGGGGACAGGGACGTTCTTGCAGATCCTGCCCGCTGGGTTGGTCGCTGCGGGCGCAGCCATCACCGCGAGCGTGCGTCTCGCTGCGACTGGTACGAGCTTGGCGACGGCGCACGCCGTCTGGCACAACTTCTATTCGCTGAGCGGTGGCGGATATCTTCTGCAAGGTTCGAGCTTGCCGATCAAAGACATCACCGGAATCCTGACGCTGTACGAGTTGCTCAACAACGCGGGTGCACTCGGCGTGTTTGTCGACGTTGACGGCGCGGAGGTCGCCAACGTCGAACTCAGCTACGACATCGCGATCTGTGAGCCGTGATCACGCCTCGGCTGGATCGCAGACCTGATCGACGGCGACGCAGATCGGCGTGACGTAGCCGGGCACCTCGGCACAGGTGGCCCAGTCCGGATCGCCACACGCACCCGGGTCTGCGATGTCGCAGGTGATCGGGCAGTAGCCCGCGGGCGTGCACTCGCCTTGCGTGCACACGACGTCGCCGTCCACGCAGCAGAGAAACACGGCCGGCGAGGGCGGCGGATCGAGCATCCCCGGGTCCAGCGGCACGGGCGCGACCCAGCCGTCGACAGGCTCGCCGCACGCGGTGAGGAAGATCGAGAAAATGATCAGGCGCATCCGCAGTCCTCCATCTCGGCGCAGAGCTCGCGGGTGATCGGGCAGGGCACGCCGTTTGCCTCGCACAGCGTCAGCGCCGCCTCGCAGGCGCCGCATGGGTCGTCCTCGCAGACGCCGTCGAGACAGGACTTCGGCGAGCCCGCATCTTCGCAACCGGCGCGGGCGGCGACGCAGGCCCGGTCGCCGCAGACCTCGCCCTGCTTGAAACAGTAGATCGGCAACTGCTCGTCGCAGTTTGCGTGCGGGTTGAGGCACGTCTGCCATGCGGTCCAGTCGGGGGCGAGGTGGGAACTGGAGAGCCCGTGCACCGCGAACAGGCTGGCCGCGGTGGACGTCCAGTCGTTGCAGGTGTCGCTGCCGGCGAGGCGGCCGTCGGGCCCAGTGGCGGTCCAGACGCGGATGAACGCGGGGTCCTCGTACACATTGCCGACCGCGTCCTCGTCGATCCCGAAGCTGCCCTCGCCCGCGAGCAGCATGTCCCACGAGTGCGCGACGACCTGCTGCTGCGTCAGCAGCACGTACCTGCTGCCGACCGGGACGAATCGGCGCGCCGGGGACGATCGGACCGTCGAGAGCCAGGCCTTGTAGCGGCCGGGCAGGCCGCCCGCATCGGCGAGGAGCTGACACGCGTCGTCGGCACCCTTGAGACCGCCGACGCCGCCGCCGAGCTCGTCGGCAGCGAACGAGGCGCCGGACATGAACACGACGTTGTCGAGCAGGCAGTCGCCCGCGTTGCAGCCGAAGCCGCCGTCGCACTCCTCGTTGCCGTCGATCTCCCCGTCGCCGCAGACCGGCACGACCACGGTGCTGCCGGTCGAGGTGTCGCCGTCGCCGGTGGACAGGTCGGGCTCGCCGGTGGACGTGGAGGGGTCGGAGCCCGTGCTGGTCGTCATCTCCGTCGGCGTCGAGCTCGTCTCGGACGCGCCGATCGAGGTCGAGGCGGGCGCGTCGGTCGTACCGATCTCGGTCGACGTGTCGTCGCTCGGCAGCGGGCAGGCGGCGATGCAGAAAAAGAGGAACGCGTTGCAGGTGTATCGCATGGCTTGCAGATATGTCGCCCGCTGTTGCGACGCAAGCGTGTCCACCCTCGGCACCGCGTGTCGCGTGGCTCACGCGAGGCCGAGCAGGTGGATCCACATGTAGCAGACGGCCACGATCACGAGCGTGAGTGCGCGTGTGGTCGATCGACCCTGCGGCGGCCGGCCGTAGCCGACGTAGATCGGCGTCGGGCGAGGCATTGCGCGACGCCTCGTCCGCTGCATCTCGAGCGGGGTGTGCACGTCGATTCGCGTGCCGCGCATCGTGGACGCGTCAGCCCTCACGGTCGAGCTCCTCCACGCGCTCGCGAAGCGCCCGCATGACACGCGGGTCTCCAGAGTGCAACGCGGTCAGCAGCGCACGCAGGTCGCGCTGCCGATCAGGCGGGATGTTCTTTTGTTGCATGACCCACGTCACGTCCTGTCTCCACCTGACCCAAGCGTGGAGATCGAAGCCGCCGGCCGCCAGCGCAGCTCCTGTCAGGGCCCCCAGCACAATGTGCCCGTGCACCTCGAAGGGGCGCCCCGTGATTGCCGCCCCGAAGGCCCACAGCAGACCGACCACAGTCGCTGCGGCGAGGTAGGTCAGGCGTTCGCCGAGGCCGGGGGGCACAGCCGCGAGGGTGCGCCCGTGGCGCGTCCGCCGTCAAGCCGCTACCCTGCGGCGGATGAACAGCCAGACCACGCCGACCGACCTCCCCCCGCGCCGCAGCCGCCTCGTCTGCATCCTCACGGGCCTGCTGATCGGCCTCGGGCTGGCGGCCCTGTTCTTCCTCCACCCCTGTCGCGAGCCCACGCCCGCGCTCACGAATCAGCCCACGCCGGCCGGCTCGTCGGTGGGGGTCGGCGCCGCCGCGGGGGCAGGCGTGGACCCGGCCTCGGGCGCGGCCGGCGGCTGACCGCCGTGCATCGAGGCCTTGGCGACCTCGCTCTCGAGCACGCGCCACAGGCCGCGGTCGCCGCCGGTACGCCAGCCGCGGATCGTCTGGTCGCGGATCCAGCGCTTGAGCGTGGCGAGGGTCACCCCGTAGCGCTCCTTCACGTGCTTGGCGCCGACGGTCTTCTCGTCGGTCGGCGGCATCCCGGGCGTCGGGGCCGGCTCGGTGGACGCGCTGTCGACCAGCTCGTCCGGGCCGGGCGCGATCGGCGGGGCTGCGGAGGCGCGCGGTAGGCCGGTGGCCGGATCGACCAGCGAGCCGACGCCGACCGAGTCGTCGAACATCTGCGACGCGACCTCGCCGATCTCCGGGACCACCGTCGCCCACAGGGCGCGCTCGGCGGAGGCCGGTGGCGGCAGCCCGCGCGCCTTGTAGAACTCGATCACGGCGATGTTGGCGGCGTTGACGATGCCGACCTCGAGACGCTCGCGCGGCTTGTCGACGCTGCCGATCTCGGCAGACAGTTGCAGCGTCGGCACGGCGTCGCCGTCGTCGCGGGTCAGCGTGGTGCGGGCCTCGTCGCGGTCGACGATCTGGTCGCGCTTGAGCTGCGCGATGCTGCGGTACACGATCTCGCGAAGCTCCGCGGTCTCCTTGGCGGACAGCGTGCGCAGCGGGGCGAACCACAGGACCCAGTCGTCGGGCTCGACGTAGATGCCGTCGGGGCCGTCCTCAGACACCATGAGGATCTCGAGCAGGCGGCGGACCGGCCGCTCAACGCGCAGGCGCTGGTCGGCGCGCACGCTGTCATAGTACCGACGGATGACCTCCTCGCCGGTCGAGAATCCAGCTGGATCGCCGCCGAACAGGATCAGGTAGGGGTAGTCGGCCCACGCGCACAGGTTCGCGGCCATGCGGTCGACGATCGGCGGGAGGCTGGTGGCGCCGGGCTGCCCCTGGAACGTGTACTTCTCCTGCTCCTTGTCGACGATGATCGCGCCGAGCTTCTCCAAGCCCAGCTTGGTCAGCACGACCCGGGCGATCGCGGCGGGCTCGTCGCTGGTGATCTTGGCGATCCAGTTCGAGATCTCGAACACGGCCACGGAGAACACGCCCGCGGCGCGGCGCGAGGACCGGATCGCGGCGAAGTAGTCCTCGAGCGCCTGCGCGATCGCGTCGAGGCGCGAACAGCCGTCCATCGTCTGGAAGCGCAGCACCCGCGAGTGGTGCACGCGGACCTGCAGCGGCTGGCGCTCGGCGCGGTCGAGGCTCGCCAGCGCGGGCTTCGTGAAGTCATAAATGTCGTACCACTCGGGCAGGTCGAAGTTCTCGGCGCTCTCGCCAGCGGGCCCAGACAGCGGGCCCGGGTTGTAGTCGGGCCGGCCGAACACTTTGAGCCACAGCACCTTGCGGATCCGCGTCATGTCGAGCGGCATGTGCATCGGCTGCCCGTCGTCGATGCCCATCACGACGATCGCCTCGCCGTACTGATCGGCCTTGAACAGGCCGCGGAACACCGCGGCCTGCGCTCCGAGCTTCTTCTGCTGCTGCGCGAGCCGGCCCGAGGCCTTGGCCGCGAGCTCGGACTTGAGGGTCGGGAAACGGGCGGCCCAGCCCTCGCGGGTCGCGTCGAGGGAGCGCAGCGCGAGGATCCGCTGCGGCAGTCCGGTGCGCCCGAGGATCTCGAGCACGAGGTCGGAGTACCCGGGCTTCGGCTGCCAGCCGCCGTCGAGGATGTCCTTCGTGTTCTCGACGCCCTCGAAGAACTTGCCGGCGAACAAGTCCTGCACGTTGTCGCCGACGGCGCGTGCAAACCTGCGGACCGGCCCGTCGGCGACAGACGGGGGCGGTGCCGCGTCGGTCATCGACGGCGAGGGACCGACCGGCGCGGGGGAGGGCGCGAACCCCAGGGCGCGCGCCGCGGCTGTGGCGGCGCGGGACAGGAGGCCGGGTCGGTCGGACACGGCGCGAGCCTATCACTCTCGCGCCCGCAGCGTCACCCCAGCAGGTCGGCGGCCTCGCGGTCCGTGAGGCGCCTCTGGCCGTACTCGCTGCCGACGTAGCCGCCGTGGAGGGTGAGGCGGCCCGCCGCCCGCTGCCACGTGGGCGCCGCTCCGGCTGCCGTTCCCGGTGGGCAGACCCGAGATGCGATCCGGTCGAGGCAGCGTCCAGGCCCGCGCAATGCCCAGAGCAGGTGCCACGGTCCAGGAACGCCACGCTCCGCCGCGAGCGTCACGAGCATGTCAGCGAAGGCCGGCATGCGACGCTCGAGACGGGTGCAGGCGCGGCGGACGGCTCCGACCGTCGGTGCATCGTAGCCGTCGAGCACGGCGCCGAGTGGCGGGTCCTCACACAGCACGAGCACATGGGGCTCGGCGAGACCGGCGAGCAGCATGGTCAACACCTGCTCCTCCGGACTGCCCGTCCAATCGGGGTCGCCCAGTACCACGCTCGGCGCAGGCCGCGGGGCGTGGAGCTCGAGCAAGCGCTCGGCACGGCGCAGGCGGGCGGGGATGTTGCGGTGGTCCCGCATCACCCACGCGGGCGAACCGAAGATCGTCACGGCGGCGCTGTCCAGCGGGTGCGCCTGCACGTCGTCACCAGGCAGCGCGGCGGGGCGCGGAATCTCGATCACCCGCAGCCGATCGAGATCCGCGTGCACCACGTCACCCATGGGGAGGCGGCGCAGGTCGAGCTCGAGGTGTCCGAGGCGGCGTTCGTGAGCCCAGTTGCGGGCAATCTGCGCCGCGTCCCACGGGTCCATCCCGCAGTACGCGACATCGAGGTCGCGGGCGTTCTTCGGATTGGTCAGTGCCGACCCGAACACGACCACCTGCGGGGGTACCCCGAGGCGGGGTACCGCGTCGACGCCGCGCAGCAGGCCGCGGCAGCCGACGATCTGACCTTTGTCGTTGCGCACCTGATCGGCGGGCACGTAGACGTTGCGCATGTCAGCGCCGTGCGCCTGCATCGCAGCCGCGACGATCGCCGAGACGACCTGCGGCACGTCGGAATCCGCGAGGCCGACGACATGCCCCCAGCGCTGCGCAACGACGTCGATCTGTGCGACCTCGTGGTCCAGCGTGGGTGTGTCGGGGATGGTACGTGCGAGCGGATGCGCGAGCGGCTTTGTCACCAGCACGCTGATCGTGCCGACGGGGTGCGCCGTGGTCTCGACCCGGGCGATCTGTCCGCGGCCTGCGGCGGGGAGCTCGAGCGCGGGCGGGCTGTCAGCCGGCGCGTCGGCAGCGAGGATGGTGATGGGGTGCGGGGTTCGGTTGTGGATGGTCATGTTGTTCTCCGTTCGCCACCGTGGGTTTGTCCGTGGCCGACATTTGAGGTAGTCGCTGCTGCAGGGGAATCGATCCGGGTCAGGCGGCTGACAAGTGCGTGAGTCTACTGACGTAGAAGGTCACAGGTCGAGCGATTCACCCTTGTCGCCGAGGACGTCCAGTAATCTCGAGATCAGAGACTCACGGACGGAGGCGGGTTTCTCGTCACCCTCACACCCTGAGAGGTGCCGATCAATGGTCGTCTCGCACAAGGCGAGCGCGGATTGACGGAGTCGGGCGAACCGCGTCTTGCCGTTCGTGGGGATCGTGAGACGTGGATCTCCGTGGCCCACGTCCTCGACGCCGAGGTACGGTGCGGGAGCGTCGGCACGAGGACGAACGATGCGGATCGAGATCGGACCGCCAAGTGTCTCCATGTGCTCGTAACACTTGATTCCGATGGCTCGCAGCGGGACTCGCATCTCGTCGATCATGGTGATCGCCTCGCGTGAGGGGGACGTTGGCGTGATCTCAATGATGGCCTCGCCGCCCTCGGCGAGCTTGTCGACAGCCGCTTGAACGCGAACTTGGATCGCGGCGCGATCCATCGTCGGAGCGGCGAGCGCGAGAGGAGGTGCGGTAAATGTGAATGTAGCGGTCATGTGGTATCTTGGTAGAGTTGGTTGGGGTTTGGTTGATGATCGAAGCGGCGGTTAGACTGGGTCGTACCCAGCGACGTAGGTGATGGCCACCAGGGCGCGGGCCGAGAGGAGGCGGACGGTGCGATGCGCGATGCCGAGGACCTCGTCGTCGTACGCGATCGCGTCGACACCCTCGGTAACCAGCGCGTCCCGCTCAGACTGATGATCGCAGGGGTAGTCGTTTCCGGTGCGGAGTAGGGCCGCGACGTCGACTACGAGTTCGCGAATCACGAGGGAGTCGAGGTCGATGGTGACCTCGTGCACCCAATCACCGCCCGCGCGCTGGGCATAACGTGAGGCAGCCGTGAAGCCGTCGTCGGGGCCGCCGAGCGCGAGACAAAGGCCCGAAACGAGTGGGAGATCCTCGTGGTGCGTGCCGTGGTGCGCGATCATGTGGAGTAGTTTATCTACATTTTAGATAAGGTCAAGGGGTCAAAGCGACGTTCTTACGCTGCGGACAAACGCGTGAGCTTGCTCAGTTTTTTCCAGGCCTCGCGGTCGTCGCCCTCGATGGGACGCCAGTGGTCGAACGCCTGCGCCGCTTCGTCGACGCGGTCGCAGACGACGAGCCGACCGGCGCCCGCGACCTCGGTCAAGAACCCGATCGCGTCGCCGAGCCGGACAGCCTCGGCGGAGGCGCCCTCGCGGTCGCTGACCCACGAGGGGTCGACCCGACCACATGGCGAGGCGGCGATCGGCACGTGGCCGCAGCCCTGCTTGAGCGGGAGCTCCATCCTGTCCCACCGGACGAGCTTGCTGTCCGGCGTGGGGATGAAGTTGATCGTCCGCCCGCGCAGCTCGGACCGGTTGCGGAACTCCTGCAGGGTCTTGATCGAGCGACCGTAGGCGCTGTCCTCGATGTCGATCTTCCGGACCTCGGGCCACTTCGTGGCGAGCCTGCAGATCATGTTGATAAAGTCGTCACAGGACGGCCGGTCGCGCAGCTCGTCAGTGCGGTACAGGTCCATGGGGTAGCGGTCGGATGTGACGCCCACACGGGCGCGAGCGGCCCACACGCCGACCGACGCGAAGCACCCCTTTTCGGTCTCGTCGCCGTTCGGGTCGGCCTGGATCGACCAGTCCTCCATCGACTTGATCGGCAACTGCTCGGGGTCCCACGGCTTCCACAGGCTTTTCGGGAACCGGTTGACCAGGTCGCCGATCGGCCACAGGTCCCACAACGCAGCGAGCTCACGCGACAGCATCGAGCCGGCCTCAGCTTCAACCCACGCCTGCGTGCGGGTCGGCAGCGGAAGGCTCTGCCCGGGGGTGCGCGGGTCGTACGGCCGGCAGCGGCCGCCCTTCTTGACCGCGACCCGGAGCGCGGAGGCGTCGACGCGCAGTAGCTTGGCCAGCCCCTTGAGCGCGCCCGGCGAGCCGAGAAGCTCCTCGCGCTCCTCGGGGTAGTCGCCGGTGCCGGTGCGCTGCAGCATGGGGAGCTTGATCCGCAGGTACGGGACGGCCTTCTTTCGCCACACGCCGAGCACGTGGGTCCGGA
>JACCEC011174385.1_pt1 | contig 10831 bp, 12 predicted proteins | sample 7450121 | NCBI WGS metagenome assembly JACCEC01 (sample SAMN15323455, study PRJNA562643) | freshwater metagenome | isolation source: river surface water | place: USA:Blue River Watershed | collected 2017-08-18 | reverse complement strand
TATACTGAAGCCTTCCTTAAATACGTATCAGTCTGTGTATGACAATTAAAGCAAAGAACCCGACCGTTCTTAATATCAAACAATTCATTAGTTTGTTTTGCCTGAAGCAATGTAGTAACGTTGTATTTTTTAAATAAAAAAAATAAAGGTACAATATGATCTACATGCATCAATTTAAAAGTACCAGGTAGGCTTACTTCTGAACATAATTGACATTTAAAACCATCACGGGCTATCACCGCATTTTTCCATTTCTTATACTCTATACAAGTTCGTACTGCAAAATTTAAAGAAGTCTTACCTCCTTTACCCCAATGATGTGCGCCAATCGCTACACGGTGCCGGTTCGAACACGTGCGGGAACAATAAACATTTTTTTGATACGATTCAGTTATAAACTGTTTTTGACAATAAAGACAAACCCTAGAATCTCTTGCAATTTGACCACTATTCCATGAAGGCTTTCCAGTTTTTATTCCTTTATTCCAAGCAATTGTACCCCTAAGCTTCAAACCGCGCTTTTTTGCTGCGCACAGTCTACATTCTTTCGTCTCAGAACGCTTTTTAACCCGGGGGACAACAAATCTATCCTTTAAACATGTTTGACATTTAACTTGACATTTCATAATTTATATGTCAAAATACAAAGCTAGTAGCGGCCGTCAATGTGTTCTGCAGGTTCTCGCGTTCAAGGTCACCGTACACATCACCCAAGGGCTTGTAGCCACTAAAGTTGCGTAAATTCTTAGAACCTACTTCCTTCTCAGCCTTACGCAAGAAATCAAGCTTACCTGACTTAGTGATCTCACCCAAGCGCGCCAATTCCTTCTGCGTATCACGTTCGCTTCGACTCAAAAGACGATCTTCACTATCCTGTTCAAATGAGAACTTGCGGTTTGTTGATTCACGCAAATCACCGGTTGCTTCACTCAGCAACTCTTCTTTTTTCACCCGGCGTGATGAGCTGGTAAAACCAGCCGCTGCCAAACTCTGTCGCGTGTCTTCAAGGTCAACCTCGTACTGTCGCTCAATACCACGCAGCGTTGATGCCTGTTCGAGTGTCAGGTAATCCTTCTTCGCAGCATAATCCTGCTTCAGATCCTTGAGTCGATTCGCAATCTGCATTTCCTTGTACTCAGCCTCACGATCAATCTCCACATACCCACGCTCAATCGCATCAATCGCCAAGCGAAGCTGCTCCTTAAAGAACGGATCGTTCATCTTCGTCGCTGCCTTAAAGCCTTGCACCAATCGGTTCGCCTGAGCAGCATCATTTGACGCAATGGCATTAAATACCGCCAAAACAGCCTCCTGATCATCCTTCCCAAGCACCTTAAACTCGGCTGAATTACGCAGCTCAGTATCGTCAGCCTTCACGTACTTACCCTTCTCTTCTTCCTTTTTCTGCTCTTCCTCTTCAGCTGGACCTTTAGCATTAAAATCACGCACCGCCTGGCGTTCCTTCTCAATACGCGCATTATACTGCGCTGCCGATTCCTTCTTTGGATCGTACGTATAATTTATCGTTGGAGCGGTTTTGCTAGTTGAATCATTCGTCTTTGATGAATCATTCGTCTTTGATGAAGACGCCGCATTTACAGCTGCTCGTTCTTTTGCAATACGTGCATTATACTGTGATGCACTCTCTTTTTTCGGATCGTAATTGTAATTTACTGTAGGAGTCTTATTTGAAGAGCTAGATTTTGACGATGAGCTGCTGCTCTTTGAAGAAGCTGCTTTCTTTTTTGAAGCCGCTCGACGTGCTCTTGATTTTGCTGCTGAGTGTGACATATTTTACGTTGTAATTATAGCGCATCAAACTCTGCTTGTAAGGTGCCCAACTGCGTTTCTAGCTCCGCCTTCCGCTTATTGACCTCCGACCGAAACGCCGCCTTCGGTAGCTCAAAATCCATGCCGCGGATCCGGGTTTTGATCTTGTCATCCTTCGCCTCATCTAAAAGCATAGCAACCTGATTCAGCTGCGCACTGGTTTGGTCAATTCTACCGTAAAGTTCATTAGCTTGTTGTAGCTGTTCTTTTGTCATATTAAATCAATCTAGGACTAATAAGAATCGCATCAATAACACCGTTACTATCGTTATTAGTATATGCCTCCATAGCAATAGCAAAAACCATATGCCCCGCCGAAGCCTTACCAGCGATACCTGCTACGCTATATGTACTCAAATAGTCACCAATTGCAATATCAGTAGTTCCATTAACTTTTAATGATGCCGTATGTCCTAAAATCTGAACATCAGCATAAGCATTACTAGAAACAGCTTCACAATGAATACCTAAAACAAACTTATCACCTAATGTTGTTGTTGTTGTTGCTTCTATATCTGTTGCTGTCACTTTCATTACACAAACATCACCAACTGCTCTTGCTCCTCCTGACGTATTTTTGGCTAAAATAAATTCTTGTCTAGCTAAAAAAAGTTGACCAGAGTTTTGTGAACTAGATATTTTTGAAGCTTTTGTGTCATAAGTCTGATTAGAAATATAATTACCTATAAGAGTAACTGCCCAATCCTTGTCCTCAACCCAAACCTGATTAGTAGTATTTGAAAAAAAATTACAACCAATCATAGAAGAACCAGTTAGAGATGAAGCAGCATTAGCTATTTTTAAACCATGATCATTACTATTAGCAACACAGCCTAAAAGAGTAGTGCTATTTACACCAAAATCAAAACCGCTTACCACATTTTCTGTTGCTGTACAGCCAAGAAAAGATGAATATGAAGGATTAGATTCTAGTGTGTAACCATTAACACCATTCATATCAGCTGTACAACCAATAAGCGCTCCTCGTTTAATAGTGCCGTATACTGGCGTAAAATATATTCCACTATCTGTATTTTCTGAAAAAATGCATTTGTCAAAAAGCCAAGCAATACTTTCAATACTAAAATCAGAATCAAACTTTAATCCATTATCACCATTACTTTCAAACCGAGAATTTTTAAACGAAAAATAAGAAGACCTTGCCAGGTAACAACCGTCGCCTGTGTTTGCTGTTACTAAAATATCCTCAACAATAAAATCTCTTGCGTTATCTATAATTAACGCAGAAGTATCTGTAGATCCTGTAATAGTTAATCCCGCAATTTTAAAATTCTTTAAATTAACCCCAGATGTACCCACAAAACGCAACTGATACGCTGCACTTCCAAAATCAATTACCGTTTGGTCAATCCCCTCCCCAATAATATTGATCTTTGAACCGCCAACAATGTCATACGTCGGGCGATGGGTACCAGCCAAAAGCAGCAACGTTCCGCCGCCAGCGCTCCGCAGACTCTCCAAAGCCGGTCGAATGTCCTCACCAGCCTTCACCGTCGCTACGCGGCCGCTAGAAGTAGAAGTACGACTAATTGCACCACCAAGAAGCGCGTTACCACCCTGCACAGCGCCGCTTGAAAAGCCGGAATAATCCGTTGGCGCTGTGGCAAACGTATCCTTATTTTCAATATTTTGGATGCTGTAATCACGTGTTACTGACATATGAATCCTGAATCATTATATCCGGTACTTCAAGTTCCTTCAAAATACCCCGCTCACCATTAACCAATCCGCGTACCGAAAACGTAAACAAATTACCCTTAATTTCATCATCAAGCTCCATCTCGCTAATGCGACCCGTGATCTCACCAGCGTGGTACTTCTTTTTATCAGTATCAATTTCCAGGCGACCACCTTCCATGCCCTTCGTATTAACCACCACGCTGCCAGAAATCGCCTTCACCTGATTGTAGCCAAAACGCTCCTCATGGTACTGCACCTGATAAGCAATCTTCTGCGCATTGTGATCGGTGTACGTGTTCGGCTTATCAATCTCAATAATATTGCCATCATCATCGCCTCCAACCACCGTGTTATTGCCGGTCCCATCAACGTACGACGTAAACACCGTAAACTGTGACGGGTAGCTACGCACGCTCCACTGATCCAGTACGCGGTTCCAACGCACCACCACGTTCGTGTAATCTACGCCGTCAACAGTGACGTCGCCAATACTCCACGCAAAGAATCGTGAGTTACCCCAGCCAGCAATATTGGCTTCCGACGCGACCGGAATCGCATCTACCCACGCCTTAATGTTACGTAACCGATCGTGTGAAATCGGTGTCGGTCGATCACCGTTCGTGACATAAAACCCACGTGTTTCACGTGACGACGCTGAAAAGAACGCACACAAACCACCAGCGTTAATCACGCTCTCTTGCGACGGTGTCCCTAAATCAATCATCGATTCAGGAAACGCTGAGTCAAAGTTCCACCGTGTCATCGCCCGCTCCTTAAATATCAAAAGAAATCCCGGAACCTTACTAAGCGCCTTAATTCCACCTGCTCCGTCTTCCGGTTCAATATCGATGTACCCATTACCGCTCGTCCAGGAAACCGCTCCACTCACCGGTGTCGATGAGTAGTATAGGCGATCAGGGTTCGCCGTATCGCCAGCCAAATACACGCGACTCAACCATTCAATACCCAAATTGCAAAGATTAGACCCTGGAATATTCGCCAAGTCAAAAGCACCACCCGTTGTAATCACTGACGCGCCATCGTAACTCGCTTCAGCGTCAGCACCATTAAGCATCAAAATGCTATCAAGAAACGTCACAAACCGCATCTTCTTATTCGCCGTCAGCCCCGTTCGAATCGTCCCGGTACCAACCTTATACACAACCGACGTCGCGTTACCAGCGGCGTTTATCGCTGCCAAAAGCGCGTGATTTGAGCCATCAGCGTCACGAAAATCGTTAAGCCCAAGCACGGTATTATTATCAACCAACTGCGACCCAACCAACGACGTGCCCAAACGCGTAACCGCGCTTCCGAGCTCCACGTCAAAATCCACGTTCATGCCAATCTTTACGATGTTCGGCAAGCCCAACGCTTCATTCAACTCAGATACCATGCCGCCCGAGTGATCGCGATAAAATTGTGGTTCTAGTTTTGTCGGCATACTAAAGCTGATCGCTACTTAAATCGCGCACGTCAGGCCGTGTATTCGCCCGACCGCGGCGGTTCATCGTATTAATGTTCGGCGACATCGTCACGCGCCGGTTTGGTAACGTACGAATCGCATCATTCATGCGCTCCTTGTAATCAGCGTAATACCCGTTACCACGTTCCAAAATGCCGCCATTATCAGCCTTGCACCAAATGCGCCAGGTCAAATAGGACTCAAGAATATCAAACCGGAACGCGTCAATAACATCGCTCTCAGAATCAACTGCCGTAATACGTGCATCGTAATCCAGGTACACGTTCTCATTATCACGGCCTTCAGACACAAGCGGCCAGTAATCAATCGCACCGTTACGCACCGTATAGAATGCCGGACTACCTTCAGTTTCATTAACCCACACGTTCGTATCAACCGGAATAATCGCTGTAATCGATCCGTCACCCGACGCTGGAATACCAGTCAGCACGCCGCTCGTAGAACTGCGTGTTACACCGGTGTAGGTAATCGTATTTGGCACACCATCAACGTACACGCGCACAATACCAGAGTCCGGGAAGTCGTACGAGTTATCAATCAACAAGGACGTCGCACCAATGGCTGCCTGCGTGCGCACCTGCGTTACCACCACGTCAGTCAGCTGAGCTTCAAAAAGATCTGGCTCCAGGTACCGCAATTCACCGCCAACACCAAAACGGAGTGCCTTAATCGAGCGATTGGTTTCAGCATCGTAAATGTCAGTCGGCAACGCCATGGTATACACCCCGCGCACCGTCTGCCCGAGCACGTAATTCGATACCGCATGTTCCGGCCAGGTGCGAAGCTTACCCTTCACCTCACGCAACCCCTGGTTAATCCAATGGAAGCAATCTTGAATCGTAATCTTCGTGCCAAACGTGTTACTCGTTTCACGCAGTGCCGCATCAATCATTTGCCCTACCGTACCAGCGTCCCAGCCACCGTACGGAATCGCGTCGGAGTAAGAGCTATAGAGTGTTGCTACTGAATTCTTAAACCGAGCAAAATAGTAACCACTTGTTTGTGTCACATCAAGGTGTCGCGTGTATGCATCGCGAGCGCGCACACCAACAGTATCAAGAACAGACTTCGCCCCACCCACTGTCGCTGAGTGACTAACCTCAATCTCGTTAAACTCAATATACAACACTTCCTCACCCGCCCCATGCGCAAACGCTGTCGTTGACGCCAGGGTTACCGTATTCCCCGTCGGTGCGGTAGCTGCGTGTACCGCAACAATCTCAGAGTTAGCCCCTAGCGGGTTAATCCAAACGTATTTTCCAACCGCAAAGCCGGCAATATCTTTTACTGTTAATGTCGTCCCCACACTCGCTGCAGCTGACAAATACGTACGCGCAAGCGCAGCATCAATCAACCGGGTGTTATCAACCTGAATTATTCGATTCTTATGCGTAATGAGGGGAAACATACGGTATGTTTAATTAGTAGCCCCAGCCTTGTCCTGATACCCGTGGTGTTGGGGGGATCTTGTAGTTGTTGGCTGGCTTGTTGCGCTTGCGCATTGGGTTTGGCTTCTTTTTTACCGTACCAGTCAAACGCTCATTCATGTTGTTTACCGGACTAGCGCCCGAGTAATCAACGTTCTTAGTGATTTTCTTAATTGGTTTCATATGGAACTTTAAAACTCGATTAATGCTTTGCAGCTGTGTGTACCGTCAGTACCTTCAACCACATTCACCTTCATTGTGTAAAACGAACTGTGCTCAAGATCGAGCGACACCATCGTTGTACCGTTAGCAGCTAACGCAACACTCGCTACGCGAACTAATCCTTCACTAATCGCGTTTGCAGCATTTGTAATCAGTTTATTAAAATCTACGTACGTAGTGCCATCAAGTGATACGTCTACGTCAAACGTTGAAGTCCCCGCTGCATGGTCCGCGCGTGTCAGAAAGAGAGTGATTCGTTTTGCCCCTGCAATAACTACCGGATTAGAGGATCCTGAAGCAGTCAAAGCATCAAGCAAGGTCAGAACTTTATATGTACCTTTTTCTATAGATCCTTGCATAATAATTATTGTTATTGAGGGGTGAGTAGTCCCCATCCCCGACCTCCATTATACATGAAGGCCAGAGTCGAGATTACTTCTTCTTAGACTTACCCTTTACATCAGCAACCGGGGCAACAGCTTCAGCTTCGACTACTTCTTCAGGTTCGACTACTTCGTCCGCAGTCTCCACAACTGCTTCAGGTTCGACTACTACTTCCGGTTCGACTACTACTTCCACTTCCGGTTCACTGACTTCAAGGATATCACCGAGCGCTTCGCGTACCTTTTCTTGGTGCGCAGCAATCGCATCGGCTCGCAACTCATCAAGGCTCTTTGGTGTAAAACCAACTGCCTGAGCCTTTTCGTACTGCGCTTTAGTAGTAATACCATTGCGCACGTAGTTTGCGGCAACCTTACGATCGACGCCACAGTTTTCAATTTCCAGAAGAGCGACCAACTCGTCTTCTGTCCATGATCGGGTAGCGTCAAACGAACGTCCCTGGGCAGCTAATTTTACAAAATCAATTTGAGCCATAATGGTGTGATTAATCTATTAGTTAGCACCCGTAGATCCAGCAATATTCTTTGGATGATCTGCGCCCATTGCGTAGAACATATCCGCAGTATACTCCCAAGTCTTTGAGTCGTTAATCTCTTCAGGTGGGTACATCGTTGGACGCTGTGCAAATGGTGAACGCAATGTCTTCTTTACGTTGCGTGAATCACACATGAACCAACGAGCTGATCGGTCGTTACCGGCTGCGTCAACGTCAAGACGTGACCACATCACGAGTGAGTTTACATCTGAGCGGAGTGGGTTTGAGTCTACGTAGTCAGTACCCTGAACACCAGCTGAGAAAATAATACGCTGTGCGAGGTCATGGTTCGTGGCTGATACAAGCACGCGATCAAACTTAATTGGTCGGTTCAACTTGTTCGGGTCACGATACTTACGTCCGGTTGAGATGGTCTTTACAATCGCATCACGTGAAATGGCTGGGTTAGCAGTCGCCGCAGAGTTTGTGATAAGGTTACTAAAGACGTTCGCGTTAAGGTTGTTCGTGTGACTTGCTGAGAAAAGCAACACACCGTCTGACGCAAGGTTTGACTGAGCATATCCAAACACGTCAGTGTATGAAGTGCCAGCAAAGCCGTTGGTCAAGAGGTCAGCGTGTGACTGATCGATCGCATCGAAGAAACCTTCAGAGAGGCCACGAGCAATTACGCTGATCTGATCGTAACGATCAAACTTACGCATACGCTTGGTGACACCAATGCGGTCCGCATACTGGATCTGAGTAAGTGAGAGTGAATCTCCTTCTTCAGATGTCAATGATGAGAACTGTGCTCCTTCTGCTACTCGGCTCGGACGTCCAAGTCCGTAAAGATTGAGGGTGTTAAACACTTCCCAATCAGTTTCACCCACATCGTAAAAGTCCTTACCAGTCCAGTCAGCAATCGCATCGCGAGCGCCTTCGTTAAACCAGTCGTTGAGCTTTTGGGTTAGGGTAGGAAAATCAGAACGTAAAATCATATACTAAGATTGTTATGCTTCAACGGTGTAACCCTTGAACCAGCCCTGGACTTTCTTGTCCGCAGCACTAATAATCTTCTCTGCAAAGAAGAGGTCGTCAACTGATGCATCTTCATCAATCGTACCTGCGTTCGTTACAGTGTCCATGTACGTACCCATCTGTGCCTGTGTCGGTGTGCCTGAAGTATCAGCCACAAAGATCGGTGCAGTGAATGTACGTGCAAACAACGCTTCTCGGGCACCAGCTGATGGAGCAACCGCAACATCTTCCATGATGACATAGAAAATCGGAACCCCAGCAGCAGCAGTGGCCTTTACCATGTGACCTGATCCATCGAATACACACATATCACCTTTAGTGAATGTTTCTGCACCAATGAGCAATGACACAAGGTTTGCTTCTTCGTAATTTACGGGAAGAACTGCCATGTATTTTTTACTTAACGTTTATAAATATTACTTATACCATTCGGTTGGAGGAGTCGCTTCTCGATATCCAGGGAGTGATGGCGCCGTCGTGCCTTTCGGCAACGTCTTATTGCCACCACCTTGAGGTATTGCCGGTGACGTCGTGAAATCCTTTGCGGGATCTTCATTCGCAGCCTTCTGCTGTTGTGTGTAGAGTACGTAGCGTTGCTCCATATTCTTCACAATCGACTGCGAATCCATCGGATCAAACCCACCAAGCGGAATCGCCACGAGCTCATCCCATACCGCAGCAAGCTCTGGAGCGACCATCTTCTTTGCGTCATTTGTCGCAAGTTTTTTGAGATCGTCCTTAGTAGCGTATGCGGTAGAAATTCCTTCGGGTGCTTTCGCTGGTGCTGGCTCATCGTCAGACTTATTCCGTCGGGCTTCACGTCGTGCCTTCGCACGTTCAGCTTTCGCTAACGCGCGTGCATCCTCATCCTCAATCGCATCAAGCGGGTCTGTACTAGTACCAGCTTCATCTTCAGTATCATCGGCTGCTGGAATAGTATCCTCGGGCTCTGTCGCTTGCCCTGCGCCGTTATCGTTGTTTAAAAACATAACTATTTCAAATTTTACAGGCTATGCTGCCGCCGGGTTACGTGGTGATGTTTTTTTTCTTAACATCATCGGCAACCTTACGCTTATAATCATAACACGCCTTTGTGCGGTTTCGTAAAGACCGCACTTCTAATAACTGCCCGGCTGGTCCCTTCGCATCCGTCAACTCGTTTTTCAAAAACAAGTTCATCGTTTTCTTGATCAAGTAATCCTCACGATCGTCCAGGTATTGGTTAAACGCTGGATTCTGGTAGAGCTTGCTCATTGCCACAATGTAATTCTCCCGCGACAGAGAACCGCGCGGCGGCTCGTCTGTCCGGAGTAAGTAGAGGAGCAGTTTAATTAAGAGTTTTTTCATGTTTCAGCTCGATGTACCACATCCAACCAACGCACCCCATCATTGAAATACCGGCAAACATGTAAAAGCCTTCCGATAACCCCCACATAAACATGCCGTCAAAGAATGAAATGACAAATAAAATCGTCATAATAATTAATGGTGTTTTCATATATTTTTACTCTAATCCTAACTTCGTTGCTAAATCATCCACCAGCGACCGATCGACGTCCGCGATAACCCCCTCCAGGGTCAGTATAATCTTCACCACGGCCACCGCATTCTCTAATGCGACCTTATCCGTGTAAAACGCATTTCGAACGCTCTCAGGGTCAATTAGAAGCCCTCCACCAGCATTCTGCTGCACGCGTGCGTGAATGACGGGTAGCGTTCGCGCCAGGTACGAATCGGCAGGCAACTGTTCCGCTACACGGAGATACGCAAGCCCTCCACCGGGGACCGTTCCATGCTCCAAGGCGCTTTTGCATGAGTTTACCGCGTCCTCAACCTTCTTCTTCAAGTAATACCGATCGACCGCCGTCTTCGCGTCAACGTAAATCGTCGCGACGCCTCCCTGTAGCCCTGCTGCACGTCGGAGGAGGAGCTTCCGCTCCTCTGGATTCATTTCCGTTTCCGCTAAGGTAGTGAGATCCTCAACGCGTAGCGATACCCGCCCCTGCGTCACACCATCACCACCCGTAAACGACGTCTGCTTCGGTCCAGCCAAAAGCTTTTCACACGTACCAGCGTCTTCGTAGGCAATCTGCCGCGGGGTTTGGTTCTCCTTCGGGTGCGTGTCCACGTAATTCGCGTTCAAAAACTCCGCAATGTCCATCAATTCCTCGTCCCGAAGCCCGCGCGCACCAAGGAGCAGGAACGGAATTCCCGTCTGCCGCATAATCGCCACAATCTGCGCGGTAAACT
>JACCEC010237532.1_pt1 | contig 10833 bp, 10 predicted proteins | sample 7450121 | NCBI WGS metagenome assembly JACCEC01 (sample SAMN15323455, study PRJNA562643) | freshwater metagenome | isolation source: river surface water | place: USA:Blue River Watershed | collected 2017-08-18 | reverse complement strand
TAAAATATTTCTTTGCGTTAAATACTGATGAATACCCAATGAAAAGGTGTTTTGGGAGCGAATTAGTTGATGCAAGTAGTCGAAATAACATTTAAAGACCCATAAGAGTCTCAAAATGCCTGGTTCAACAAGTCGTAACTTTCTGAACCAGACCTTTTAGAAAAATCATCTACATATATATCGTATGAAATACAGTCCAAAAAGTAGGTTCAATATAAAATATTTATTTATATTTGTGAGACTAACTTTTTGATACAGTATGAATAAAATATTCGGTTACGCCCGTGTTTCGACTATTGACCAAAATCTTGATACCCAAATTGACCTTTTAGAAAAATATGGTTGTGATAAAATCTTCCAAGATAAAATAACGGGACTTGCCATTCAACGACCCGCTCTTGATGATATGCTCTCGCAATTACGTGAAGGTGATACTGTTGTAGTTGCTCGCTTTTTTCGTTTGGGAAGAAACCGTGACCATGTAATAAATTTGGTCAATGACTTTGCTAATCGTAAAGTTATTTTCAAAGCACTTGATGTAGGGATAGATACTACCACCCCCGCAGGAAAATTGATACTTTCAATATTTGCATCTTTGGCTGAGTATGACCGTGAGGTAATTTTAGAAAAAACCAAGGCAGGTCAACAATTGGCGAAAGCTAAAGGGAAGCACATCGGAAGGCCGTCAGGGGTAAACCAAGATAACTTTAATAAAGTCAAGAAAGCACTTGAGAAAGATTTATCAGTATCCGAAATTGTGAGTTTAACGGGGATAAGTATTTCGAGTGTAAAAAGATATAAAAAAGCAATTCAACATTCGTTCTAATTTGACGGAGAACCTTGAAAATCACAATACCGTTTTTTTCACTCCATGATGCTGATTTCATCTTAAAGCCAACGAAAAATATCAGTATGCATCGTGCCGAAAACATTTATATCAATGTTCCTCTCCTAAGCTACCGAAATTGAATTAGTTACTCTTATTTTGTTTTTTGGTTAAACAGGGAATAATAAATCGAAATTATTCAAGTAAATTTGTAAATTAATTTAAAATTTACTTGAATAATGATAAAAAGAACATTAATAAACGAGATACCAAAGCTACTTTCATTCTTCCCTGTATTGGGTTTGATTGGCCCCAGACAAGTAGGAAAAACGACTTTAGTAAAAGTTCTTTCGGAGCAACTACCCAAGCCTATTTTATACTTAGATTTAGAAAATCTAAACGATTATACATTATTGGAAAAAGACCCACAGTGGTTTCTCGAACAACAAACCGACAAAATAGTGGTCATTGATGAAGTACAAAGAATGTTATCGCTTTTCCCGTTGTTACGGTCGCTGATTGACCAAAAACCTGAAGGTGGTAGGTTTATTTTATTAGGGTCGGCTTCGCCCGAATTATTGGCCAAAAGTTCGGAAACCTTGGCTGGCAGAATTGTGTATCGAGAATTGACGTCTATCAGACTTGATGAAGCAAAACAAAGCAATATTGGTTTGGAGCAACACTGGCTAAGAGGTGGTTTTCCGAGGGCTTTGTTGGCCCCTGGTGCTGAATTATGGTATGATTGGCAAGAGTCATTTATGAAAACTTACGTAGAAACCGACCTACGTTTGTTAGGCTTGAAAGCTTCACCGATTGTGATTCAGAAACTACTCAGAATGCTGGTGACGATTCAAGGAATGACCGTTAATTATTCAAATATAGGCAATTCGATGGGTATTTCGGGTGTTACGATTCAGAATTACATGGATTATCTGGAGCATTCGTTTATTATTCGTAGACTTCAACCCTACTTTGTAAATGTTGGTAAGCGTTTGGTAAAATCGCCTAAATTATATTTCAGAGATACGGGAATGCTTCATTATTTGTCGAATATAGATGATTATGATTCTTTAGTGACAAATATCATTGCGGGACATTCGTGGGAGGGTTACGTAATTGAGCAGATTGTTAGTCGATTAGCAGGAAACGTTCATCCGTATTATTATCGCACACAAAATGGGGCTGAGATTGACCTTTGCCTTTTGAAAGGGAATGAGATTGTAGCTGCTTTTGAAATCAAACTTTCTAATAAACCATCGACAAGTAAAGGAAATACTGAAGCTGTGCAGGATTTGAAGTCGCAGCATAATTTTATTGTCACACCATCATCGGAAGCTTTTACTATAAATTCGCTGTGGCAGGTTTGTAATATTGAGAATATTTGGGAGTATTTACAGCCACTTAAAGTGCTGAAAGAATGAAAAATGTACCGTTTTTTGCTAAAACAAAGAAACATTTACTTCCTTATTAGGGGGAGATTTTATCATATTTTTCAAGAATATTTAAAGAAAAATACGGAATTAAGCCATTAGAATAACTTTGTAAGATGTTAAAATCAAGATTTTGATTAACACAATAGAATATTACTTTGTACTTTACAAAAACTGGCTGGTTTTACTTTTTAATCTTACCTTCAATTTAATCGAGCTACACACCAAACGGGCTTTCTTTGTATTAATGAGATACTCTAAAGCAAAATCATATTCCCAATTTTGAAGAGATTGAACTTCCGAATTTACTTTTTTATTTCTTGGGTCTCCATAAAATTTAAAATTCATCTTGGTTTGAACCAATTAGACTATTTTTTACATGCATGGTACCAGTTTATAACTATTTATGTACCGTGTTATTATTCAGTAATTTTATATTATAATTCGTCAGAGCTTTTGTATTTCAGCAATATTTTTTTTAATTCTTCATTTTCGTTGATATAATGCTGTAATTGTCCTTTCAGGTACGCAACTTGAGAAAGTAAAGCATCAACTGTACGCTCTTCTTCATTCCACGGTGCAGCCTCATTGATATTTTTGGCTTGGTTGGCATATCCACGACAAGTGGACGAACAGTACTTTGCCGTTGAGCGACTGGCAAAATAAATTGTTCCACAATACAAACAAGTTTTTTCAAAAACTTTAGCATTATATTTGAGTTTACTACGGTCGAGAGTAGGCATTGATATGTATGTTTTGATAGTGCAAATATATAATATTATTGATATTATGTCGATATAATTACGTTATAATTTCAATAATTAGTTCATAAATATTCATAATAACTCCCACTATCCGTAAATTTGTCAATACAAAATAATATTTATTCTTTGGGTACATATATACATTTTTTTAGTATATTTGGGTAAAATATTTATCATATATGGCTAACCAAGAACAGATATTAAAGTTTATAAGACATAATCCAGCATTATCAATCAGCACGCTCGAAAAAGAAGCTGAAATTCCACGACAAACAATTACCAGAGCTTTAAACGAAGGCAGAGCAATTCCTGAAAAACATTTGAATCAACTCTTACCTGTCATCACAAAGTATGGCTACTCTCCTACCCTGTACCAAAAAGCAAGAGTTATTTCGGTAGTCAATCATAAAGGGGGGGTCGGAAAAACTACAACTACAGTTTCTCTGGGCGAAGCCATGGCTAATATCGGGTTTAAGGTCCTATTAATTGACCTTGACCCACAAGGAAACCTTAGTCAAGTTCTCGGAATTGATTTACCTGAAGTGCAAGTTGCCGATGCCTTACTTGACAACGCTCCTTTTCCAGTGGTCAATATTGATATAAACTTAGACCTTGCTCCTTCCGACATTGACTTAGCCAATGTAGAAATGCGTTTTCATGAACTCACTGGCGGGGAGTTTCGTCTTAAAAACAGAATGAGCCATTTACTCGAAAACTACGATTATATCATCATCGACTGTCCTCCTTCCCTAAACAAACTTACCATTTCAGCTCTTACTGCTTCTTCGAGTTGTCTAATCACTCTACTACCTGAAATGTCCGCTGTCAAGGGTTTAAATTCTATTTGGGGAAAAATTTCAGAAGTCAGGCGAGACCTAAACGCAACATTAGTGATTGACGGAATTGTGTTTACAATGGTGAAACGTAATACCGTACACGACGGAATAAAAGCACACGTAAAAGAAGAAGTAACAAACGTAAAAATATTTGAGTCAGAAATTAAGCATTTAATTGATTTTCAGAAATCGCAGATTGCACAAAACGCAATTGCAAAATTTGCCGAAGGCTCGGAAGCGGCAAAATGTTATAAAGAATTCTGCGATGAATACATTGCTTACTTACAAATCGTAAAATAATCAAATGAAAACTAACATAAAAGATATTTTGGCTGCTAAAACCAAACAAGCACTTTCGAGTAATATTCTACAAGCAGATTCAATTAGAAAAAAAATTATCATTTTAGAAGAACTCCAGAGCCTAATTCCACCACTTTTAGAGGATGAATTTAAGCAACTTGAGAATAATATTTTGGAGCATGGTTGCCAAAGTCCACTTCAATTATGGCAGGTTAACAAGAAAACTTTAAACCTTCCATATACCCAAGAAGATGAACTCGCTTATGTTTTGATTGATGGCCATAATCGTTTCAATATTTGTTCGAACCATAATTTACCCTTTGAAATTTATCAATTATCTTTTAATTCTCTCAAGGACGCAAAAGATTATATGATTAATTTACAATTGGGAAGACGCAATCTAAACCCTACCCAAATTGCCTATTTCAGAGGCTTACGATATAACAACGAAAAGGCAGATAAAACCGAAAATCTCTCGAAGGGACAAAATGTCCTTTCGGAAGAAAGTAACAAAATAATAGCCGATAATTCTTCGAAGGGACAAAATGTCCCTTCGGGAATTTCAACTGCCGAACGTCTTGCCGAAGAATACAAAGTCAATGCAAAAACTATAAAAAGAGATGCTGAATTTGCAAAAGGTCTTGAAAAACTTAGCTCTGATTTACGAAATAAAATTTTGATTGGTGAAGAAAAAATTGAAAAGGGAATAATTCAGGAATTGGGAAAAAACACAGCAATCATTGCTCCAATTTCTACAGTCCAAGAAATCCAAAATCTGAGTAAAGTTGTTTCTGCTAATACTGTAAATCCAATTAGACAACAAGTAGAAATTATTAATAGTATACTTAAGAAATTTTCTAAGACTCAATAGAAAACTGACTTAGAAGAACTAATCAAAACAGCCAAAGAGATTTTAAAAACACTGAAATAGTTCGATACCATTGATAGGGGAGGAGAGAAGCTTCCACTTCCCCATTTTTGTTATATAAACTGACCTGTCTAATTTTACAACATACAACAAAATTGGAACTTAAACTTATTAAAATATCTATTTTTTCATATACCCCCAAAAATGTTATACTTAGCACTGTTTCAAGTTTTTCATAGTAATTAGTTCAAGTCAAAAATCAAACTATTTTGAATATTAACACATTAGAGTATCTAAACTAAATAGTAAACTTCCCCAAAAAAGTTATACTAAGTTATTTTATAACATTTTTGGGGAAGCGGAAAAAAACATTTAAAAGAAGTTTAGGGATATGCTATATGTTCTATATCTATTGAATATTTATAAGAAATTTTTAAAATACCAACATCAGTGTTTTGTTGCTTTTATTTTACTTTTATTCTATTTAAAAGCTTTCCAGGCACATAATTGATTGATTATTAATAAGATACAGTATATTTTATAACAAAAGTGGGGTATTTTATAACAAAAGTGGGGATTATTATATCAAATCTGGGGAATACTATAACAAAAGTGGGGATTACTATATCAAATTTGGGGATTTTATAACGAAAATGGGGATTTTCTTATTTTCGTTATCTTTCTATAACAAAAGTGGGGATACATAAAACTAAACAATAGTTACGGAGTAATACCCTAACTATAACATTTCTGAGGATTATATAACACATTTAAAAATATTGTTATATTTGTTTTATTTTAAATTAAAATGAAGAAAGATAAAAACGAAGGAAGTGGCTCAATCAAACTCATCAGGAAATCAAATGATTTGGTAGAAGGTAGATATAGATTTGATATTTGGGAGACACGAGTATTTACCAAAATGCTCACGTTAATAAAAAAAGATGATGAAGACTTTAAAGAATATCGTATTTATCTGAAAGATGTAGTTAAAGATTTTGGCTTATCGCACAAAAACTCCTATAAAATGTTGAAAGATGGGGCGAAAGGGCTAACAAAAAAAGAAATCAGAATAATTAGAGATACGCCCGAAGGTTTAAAAGAATTTCAGACACATATTGCAGTAGGGGTGGACAGCTTTGTGAAAGATGGAAATTACGTAGATATTTCTTTTCATCCCAAGATGAAACCCTTTTTACTTCAATTACAAACCCAATATTTGATGTATGATATACGTAACGTATTGGGGATTCAGAGTTCGTTCTCTGTTAGAATTTATGAGTTATTAAAACAATATGAGCGAATTGGTAAGAGAAGATTTAGCGTGCAAGAGTTGAAAGAGATGCTTGATATTTCAGATAAATATCCGCTCTACGCAAATTTTAAACAGAGAGTAATTTTAAAGGCTCAGGAAGACCTTCAAGAAAGTACAGATATTCGTTTCACTTTTGATGAAATTAAATATGGAAAACAAATTTCGGAATTAGTATTTAATATTTTCAAGAATAATAAAGTTGTTGATTCGAGAAATGAAGAAGAAGTCCTTGATTTACCGCAACTCGACATCAATGTTCAGAATTTAGTAGAGCGTGAGATATTTTCGATGGTTCGTGATTTTAAAGGAGCGAGTTTGAAAACTGTACAAAAATGGTTGAAGCTTTACCCAGAAGAATATATAAAATCAAGAATTATACTTGTGAAAAATTTGATACAAGTAGGGCAGAAGGTGGCAAATCCGATGGGTTTTATTCAGTCGATGATGTCTCAGCCCAATATTTTTGACCCAATTCAAGAAGAAAAAAAAATACAGGAAGCTCAAAGACAAAAACAGAAAGAAGAACTAAAATTAAAAGAGCAAAAACTATCTAAAGAGCAACAACTCGAACAGTTGAGGCAAGACTTTAGTGAGGCAAAACTAAAATTGATAGAAATGCTTTTGCTGGAGAATAAGACTTTGGCTGCAGAGTTTACCTCCGAACTGAAAGCACTTCGAGAGCAAATTAATCCACCTTTTATTATTCAAATTGCTCTTGAACATTATGAGACAAATCTACCTGGTATAATTCCCGATAGTAACGAAGAACTAATTTATAATTATAAACTTGGAGGTAGTTTTGGAGCATTGATGATGGATTGGTTTGAGAATAGATTTTCAATCAAATTCAATGAATTAGGTCAGGTTTTTGAGCAAAAGATAAATAGCCTTTTATAGTATTAACTTATAATCTTTCTTTATATAATCCGTTGTTTCGTATTTGAGAAGTTTTTATGTTTGAATAAGTTTGTTTGAGGAACATATTAATGAAAAAATATGCGTTGGAAATTGTCGAATTAAGGAGGGCGAAAATGTAATTACGATGAAAGAATTACGAAAGGTTAATGTACGCATTGATAAAAACTACCAAGCAATAAAGCCATACCATCTAAGAAATTTCCCGAATAAAACTGAACAGCGGGTTCGGTGGTGAAAACTTCCATTTTTCGGCCAGTTGTTGGCTCATAAACTGAAGCCACATTTTTTAGTTTTTACTCGAATCAGTAAAAGCCCAGCAGTGGTCATAGCCTTTTCCAAATTTAATTTGTGGGTCGTTGGCATCGTTGATTCGTTCGCCAATTTTGTGAGCGGTCAAGAAATCGAATGGAGTACCCGCCACAGCCGTGAGTTCTCCCGTTGGAATTAACGTTCTGTCAACAGGCACTAATTTATCAGCTAAGATGGTGACTTCGTGGTCAAGGATTTCTTTATTTACATTACCCGTAAGATTGAAATAGGTATGATTCGTAAGGTTGATGACGGTTGTTTTATCTGTTTTAGCTTTGTATCCGCTTTAGTGCCATCGGGTAAGGTGCTAAATTCTTTCTTTTCAATACTGATTGTAAAACCAGCAGTAGAATAATACTAAAAATTGTTTTAGAGGAACGCTTAAAGTGAATAATCTCTGAATTTTACAGAGGTCAAAATCTGTTTTTGACCTCTGTAAAAAAGATTTACCTAAATAATAGTGGAGCCATTTGATACAAACTACGTCTCCAAGTTTGGAATTCGTGTGCAGTACCTTCCGAAACATAACTTACGGCATTGAAGCCAGCAGCTTTTAATTCTTCACCTGCTTTTTTTACTCCATCGGGGCGTTCTTTACTTCCACAACTGATAAAAATTAATTTAGGTTGTGGTTTATCTTTGAAATCAGTAGAAGCATATATACCACCACTCAATAATCCATAATAGCCAAATACATCTGGTTTATTTAAAGTAATGGTTTTGGTCTCCATGCCACCCATTGAAAGTCCAGCCATGGCACGCATTTCTTTTTTTGCAATCGTTCTGAAATTGGCATCAACGTAAGGAATCAACTCATCAACCAAGACTGTTTGAAATGGTTCGATTTTAAATTCTCGTATTTTCCCAAATTTCACTTCATTGGTCATTCCATAGGTGTTTACTATAATAAATGGTTTAATTTTGCCCGCTGCAATTAAATTATCCATAATCAAATTAGCTCTTCCTTGATTCATCCATGCGGTTTCGTCCTCTCCCCAACCGTGTTGTAAGTACAAAACTGGGTATTTATCTTTTCCTTTTTCGTAGCCTGGAGGCGTGTAAATAAATGCACGGCGTGAAGTATTTGTACTTGGCGAAGGAAATAAGATTTGTTGAACATTTCCATGCGGAACATTTTTAAGAGCATAAAAATCTTGGTCTTTTGCTGGAATCTCGATGCCACTTTCCCAACGCACCGAACCGTAGTAGTTTAATGTGCCTGGGTCATTGAATTTTCCACCGTCGATTCTTACGTTGTAGTAGTGAAAGCCTTCATCCATGGGGCCTTCGGTAGTTCCCATCCAAGAGCCGTCTTCGGCTTTGGCGAGTTTTGTGCCACCACGGCCACCCAAACCTAAACTTACTCTCACGCTGTCGGCAGCGGGAGCAATGATTTTAAAACGTGCATAGCCCTGCGAGTTGACCATTGGGTATTCTTGTTGGGGTTGATTGAGTTCCGAAGGTTTGAAATCTTCGATAATTGCTGGTTGTTGGGCTTGTGCAAAATTGATGCTACCGATAATTGCGGTAGCTAAGAAGCTAATTTTGAGAAAGTTTTTCATGTTTTTGAGTTGAATTTTTAAAATTTGAACGCTGATAACGTTGATTTTCACGGATTTTATTTTAATTATCTGCGTTCTATACACTTATTTAAACAAAATTGGCAAAGTCTCATTGAGGTATTGTTTCACTTTCATCCAAGTATGTCCACCTGGTATGGCATAGGTTTTTACGTTTATTTTCTTCTCTTTCAGATACGCCTCCCACTCAGTTGTGCCTTTATACAAGAAGTCTTCCGTGCCAATTCCTGACCACAGTAGTCTGAAATCTTTGTTTGTTTTGGTAGGATTTGAAGTAATATTGGTGAAACTCTTATCCATTTCGGCGGGAGAAATGTATGACGCATAACTACATACGTAAGCAAATTTATCTACATTGTTGAAAGCTGTACGAAGTGTTTGTCCACCACCACGAGAGAAACCTCCAATGGCACGGTTATCACGGTTTGGAATGGTTCGATAGTTTTTTTCGATGTAAGGAATAACCTTTGTAATCAAATCTGTTTCAAATAATTTCATACGTTTAAGGGCATCTTCGCCATCACGGCTCATCACATCTGAGGGTTTGTCTTTGCCTGTTTGTTCGGCAATTCTTGCCAACGGATTCCCATAGGGCATCACTACAATCATTGGTTTTGCTTTGCCTTGAGCTATCATGTTATCAAGTATCAGATTGACTTTTCCTACTTTCCAGAAAGCTTCTTCTGTGTCAGTTGTGCCACTGATTAAGTAATAAACTGGATATTTTTTTGCGGTCTCTTGGTTATAACCTGGCGGTGTGTAAACCACCACTGTGCCAGTAGAGCCTTCTACCGATGGATAATAGTCATAAGTAATTGAGCCATGAGGAACATTTTGAAGGGCATAGATGGCAGGTGAATCTGCAGGAATTTCTACTAAGCTACCCTTGAAACGCTCATTTGGGAATAAATAAGTATTGGCTGGGTCGTTTACTGTAACCCCATCTACTTTGAATCCATAAGGATAAATATCTGGCTTGATTGGCCCTACTGTGATTGACCAAACACCATCCTCACTTTTAGTCATTGGTACGTTGGCCGAGCCAAATTGGTTGCCATCGAGCAAGACAGCGGTGGCATTGGGTGCCAAATACGAAAAAGTTACGGTTTTATCTGGGTTTACTTTCGGAGAAACAACTATTGGCCCACGAGGGGGTTGAGCATGCAAAGCTAAAACATGGACAAATAGCCCAATAAGCAGAAATAAAGATTTGATTTTCATAGTTATATAGCGTTTATTCTTTCATTAAAGAAGTTTATTTCGTTCCAACCAGTCGAACAGAGGATTCATCCAGCCTTTATGACGGAAGATAAAACCGTGGTCGCCTTTTGGGAAAATGTGCATTTCGACCTCGACTTTGTTTTTACGCAGTTTTTCAAAATATTGAATACTGTTATCTACATCCACTACTTTATCATCAGCAGTATGGGTGAGCCAAGCGATGGGTGTATTGGCTTTTACCTGTAATTCGTTCGAAAACAAATCTTTGTTTTCTTGAGAAGGATTTTTGCCAATCAAAGCATCACGAGAACCTCCGTGCGTTAGGGCATCTTGCATCGTAATTACGGGGTAAACAAGTATCTGAAAGTCTGGTCGGAGATTGGTATTTTGTGGGTTTTCAATATACGATTTTTCAAAGTGTGTGGCAGCAGTACTGGCTAAATGCCCGCCTGCACTAAAGCCCATT
>JACCEC010182365.1_pt1 | contig 10834 bp, 8 predicted proteins | sample 7450121 | NCBI WGS metagenome assembly JACCEC01 (sample SAMN15323455, study PRJNA562643) | freshwater metagenome | isolation source: river surface water | place: USA:Blue River Watershed | collected 2017-08-18 | reverse complement strand
TTTTTTAATAACTTTTTTATTATTTTCTAAATATGTATTTTTATATTCTTCACATAATAATTTTGAGTTTAATGTTTTTGATTTTTTTAAAGGTTCATCTAAACCATTATATTCATACCATACAAGACGATATGCTTCTTGATTTTTATAATATCCATCATTTCTTTTGATTATTGTAATTAAATTTGTAAATTTTAAAGATAAAATATGATTAATATTAACAATAAAAGACTTTTCTTTTCTTGGAATAATTTTAACCATTTTATCTTTACCTCTATAAAGCTCTAAAACTTCGCGTGATGTATTATCATCACCCATTAATTTATCTCCTAATTGAATATCTTGAACTTTTTTAATAGTTCCATCAAACATTCTAATTAAAGAATCTTTAGCATGACATCCAGAACCAGTGATAATAAATATCATACTGTCTTTTGGTTTTCCATCCAAACATGATGATAAATAATACATTAAATAATGAAATGCATCTTGTTCATCATCTGGAAATAAATTTTTAATACCATTAATTAATAATTGAGTATTAGGATTTTTTGGATCATAAGGTTCATAATCAATATCTGTATATAATGTAATTGGATAATCATGATAATTTCTTAATAATTTTGGGTTATCAGATAATTCTAATACACCATTACCAACTCCCATTATATTTTGATCAGTATTTAAATTTTGAATAAAACCACGTCTTCTAAATAAAACTTCAGCTTCACGTATAATACCTTTTTTAAATTCTGTTGTATATAATTTTTGAGCTGATGCTCTTAATTTTTGAATTCTATTAATAATATATTCTTGCTGTTCAACTTTTTCAGGATATTTTTTTACTTGTTCTTCAGCAGCTTCAATAACTTTATTTATTTTTTCTGGTAATTTATTAGAAATATATAAATATAAATTATCTGGTCTTTTTTCATTACGCCATTTATATACCTGACCTTTAATATGTGAATCTCTATCTAATACAAATTCATACCATTCAGTATCTTTTTTAGAAATATCACATACAAATTTATGTTTAAATAAATGATATATGTAATATGCATAATGAAATTGATATAAACTTCCATTTAATACTTTATTTTCAGAATATAATACATCATAACTGATAGTATTTACTATATCTTTACTTAATAAACTATTAAATTTATTTTTATTATCTTGCATTGCCCATCTAATTAATGAAGCAACAGTTAATTTTTTACCATTACTGGAATTAACTGCTTCACTCCATAATTTTTCAAAGTAATTTGGATCCCATTTATCAGGATTTCTCATACTAAACATTTGAGCAATTGGTTTATATTTATGTGGAGCAGCTGGATTAATATTGGCTAATGCATAAATTACATCTCTCCATTTATTTCTATCTTCTGCTCTTTTTTCATCTAAAACATCTAAAACAATAGTTTTATAATAATCTAAATTTTCATCAGCATCTGTTCTTTCTGTTTCAAAAGTAGCTTCTATTCTTTGTTTTTCTTCTTCAAATTTATTAAAACTTTGTTCTTCTAATAATAATTGTTGATGATATTCATCTTTTAGATCATAATAGATCATTTCAATCATTTCACCTTGATGATTTAAACTTAATTCAGTAATAATATTATATTTATTCATAATATCTTCTTTACTGCATTGTGCAACGATCAAATCATTTTTATATTTAATATTATACATATTAAATAATTCATAAGGTTCATTACTATCTTCTTTACAATTATATAAATAATATACAGGAACTGAATAACAACCTTTATCAAATGTTTCAGTCGTTAAAGGTATATTAAAATGTTCTGCAAAATATTGTTGTAAATCTTGACTTTCTAATAATTTATTATAAATCAATATTTTAGCTTGTTTTGTTAACTGAATACCTGGAATAATAATATGAAAACCATTTTTATACTTTTTTTTAATTTCATTATATACTAATTTTTTTTTAGTAATAATTGCTGCATATGTATTAATTGGTTCTTTAAAATCAATAACTTGAATAAATATTTTAATAATTATATGAAATAAATCAATAAATGGTTTTTCATGCAATTCATTTTTATTAGAATCTTGAAATAAATCAAAATCATACATAATACCTGATCCTTCTTTTTTTTCAAAATTACTATGCTGAATTTCACGAAAGTGTAATGTTAATTTTTCATTAATACAACATTCTTTTAATTTTTCAAAAAATCGTGTTCTAATATGTGGTTTAATATAATATTTACCCGATGGGGCTGTTATATTACTTTTAATATTAGAATCTTTTGATAACTTAAATTCTTTCATAAATTCTTTTAATTGTTTATATTTTTCATTCTGTTCATAATAAATTTTATTCAGAATATTAATATTTTTATTATAATTATTGATAATTTTATATTCTACAGTATTTTCTTTGGTTTCCTCATTTAATTCATTATTATTATTTGAATTAAAATTGGTTTCCATTATTTAATATTAACTCTTATGATATTAAGTGTTATACTAAATATTTTATATTGTATATTTATTATATTCCAATTCTTAAATTCAATTTTAAATAGTTATTACTTGATTTATTTATCAAATTTTTACCATTTTAATTCTAAATAATCCTAATAAAAAAAATAAATCTTCAAATAGAAATAAAATTATTTAATTAATATTTATAATTTGGGCTTAATCATAGTATTTGGATCCCATAATTCATATTTATCTAAACCAATATATCTTTTAACATATAAAGGACATTTATTATTAATTATTTCTTTTTTTGCCATTTCTATAGGATCATTTAGATATTCTATATCAGTAAAAACAGGTGCTCCTTTTGATATTTGAGTAGCTCTAATTCCGATTAATTCCGTAATTTCATATATTGTTAATATATTCGAAGTAATTTTATCATCATTTTTTGTAATAAATTGTATTTTTGAGTCATTTTCTAATTCATTATCAATAAAATTAACTTTATTTTTTTGATTTAAATCTTCAATATCTTCAGTATATTCACCATCTAGATCATAATCATCATAATTTTCATCATTTACATCAACATCTTCAGGATCATCTGGATCTTCATCATCTAAATAATCATTTACATTATCATCATTATCTAAATCAGTTTTATTTTTATTAGGTAAAAATTTATTATTTGGATTATTTCTTTTTTCTAATTCATCTTCATTTAAATAAATATCAGGATCTAATTGATCTTCAAAATCATCAAATTCATCATCATTAATTTCAATATCACTCATTTTAAATTACTTATGATTATATTACTATACTATTATAATTATAATTTCAATTTTAAATTACTATTATATATTAATAATAAGAGTTTGAATCTATAATATTAATGATGAATTTTTTAGCATTAATTCATCTTATTGATAAAAACTTAATTTATGCATTTATTTCAAGTCTATTATATTTTATTTTTAATAAATGTATTATATTTATAATTTTAAATGTACCTGATGAATCTTTAACATTTATAGATAAGGTAATTAATATTAAAAAGGTTGAAAATATAGATTATTTATTAGACTTTTCAGATTCAGATGATTCTGAAACAGAATCTAATTTAGAAAATGAAAATTATACTAGTATAAAAAAGGAAAAAACATTAGCAGAATATAATAAAAATCTTACTGAATGGGAATATGAAGTAGTATTAAGAATGTTTAATATTCCTAATATTATTATTAATAGATTAGATAATAATGATAAAGTAAAGGTTCCTATATTATATAATTTAAAAAATTATGGTAATTCTTCTAATTATGGTAATTCAAGTATTATAATTATAGATGCATTTTTATTTAGTATGAAAATTAATCCTGATGAAATAGATAATAAATTTGATATTTATTTAAATAAATATGTAAGTTTAAAAAGAAAAATAAAATTATTTTATATATTACAAAATAAACTAAATACTTCTATTATTCATACTTTATTTCCACAATATAAATATTTATATATATTATATAAAAAAACATCAGAAAAATATGATTATATTTTAATTGATATGCATAATAATCATGATTTAATTAAAAATAAAAAAGTATTATTTAATATGATTAATTTATAAATATTCTAAATAATAATTATTTTTTTATAATCTTTTACAAATAGTATTAGATAATGAAGAAACAATTCTTAAAATTTTAGAAAGTTTGTAAGTGATATATTCTTATTACAATAATTTAAAATTGAAATTTAAAAATAAATATAATATATAAATAATATAAATAATAAATAATGAAATTTTGTGATTTATGTAATAATATTTTAATTATATCAACTAAAAATGATATTTTAAAATTTATATGTCAAACATGTTTAAAAGAATATCCAGCTTCAGAAGAAGATACTTTAATGAGTAATGTATCTTTTCAAGAATCAGAATCGCTTTATAAATCTGAAATATATTTAAATGTTGCTCATAATGATCCATTAACACCTTTAATTAATAAAAAATGTAAAAAATGTGATGAAACCATAATTAAACAAATTTTAATTGGTGATAATTCACAAGGTATTTATGTATGTCCAAAATGTAAAGTAAAATTTATTTAAAATTAATATTATTTAATTTAATTAATTAGATTTATTTAATTTAATTACTAATAGAAATACTATTAGTAGTGACATCATAAGTAGTATCAAAACTTTGATTTAAACTTGATGTTACAATATGTAAATTACTTTTAATTTTATAATATTCATTATTAATTACTTTTTCTATATCTAATTCATTTACTTTATTTTTATCATAAGTTGTAATATTATTAAATCGATTAATTAAATCATTTTTAATTTCTTTATTTGATTCATTTTTAATAAAATTATTTAAATCTTCTTTTAATCTATATTTAATCATTTCTAAATTTTGATATTTATTAATATTATCTAGATTAAATAAGTTAATAATTTCTTTTTTTGTATCATTTTTTTTAATAATATATTCTGAAAAGAATTCTTGTAATAATAAATAATTTGGAAATTGAAAATTTTTTTCAATTATATTATAATTATTTTCATCTATTATTTGTTCTAAATAGTAATAAGATTTTTTAGAAATATTAGTTAATAAATTTAATATTTTATTATTTACATCTAAATTTTTATTAATACTCATTTTTTTCATAAATATTAATAAGTTTGTTGAAAATGTAAATATATCATATGCTGAAAAGTATAAAAATAATACATTAAAATTCTTATTCTTAAATAAAAATTTAATTTTATGAGCATTATTTTTAACATAATTAGGAAATATTTTATTTAATTCATTAATAATACGTCTTTTTTCTACTTTAATATAATTATTTCTTATTTTATTTTTTTCTTTTTCAATAATATTTTCATCTATAATATCTACTAATAAATATGATCTACTAAAATCAATAATACATGGATAAGTACTATAATGTTTAAATATATAACAATTATCTAAATAATTATTATTAGATCTAAATTGTTTTTTATCTTTATAATTTAAAATATAATTCATAATATTATCAGTATAATTATTATTTAAATCATAAATAACATTTGCATTATTACATAAATCTTGACTAGAATTCATAGTAATATTATTTAAATGTAAATCTCCATGAATAATTCCTTTTAAATTTAAACAATATAAACTATAAATAATTTCAAATAAATATTTAGAAAATATATTATAATCTGTGTACAAATTACCTATCTGTGGATTTTCTACTAGTTTATCATTATCAGTTAGTTTATCATTATTAATACTTTTAGAATTATCTGCTAGTTTCATTAAATAGTCATATATAGTTTTACCAGAATATTCTGAAAAATAGCATAATGAAATATTAGACATTAAAATTCCAGATTCTGAATCTTTTATTATTTTTTTTAATTTCATAAGCAATGTATTAATTAATTTTTCTTTTTCATTAAAACTTTTTAATTCAATTAAATTATTTTTTGCAAGATATAAATAATTTAATATTTCCTTAATTTTATCACTATATAATATTTTTTTATATATTTCAACATTATCATATAAATTTTTATTAGAATTTTGAATTAAAAACCAATCAATAAATATAGAAAAACATGTAGAGTTACTATTATAAATTAAATTAGTAATAATTCTATTAATTAATAATTCTTTCCATTGAAAATGTATAATATTATTATATTCTTTTAATTGTATATAATTAAAAGGTATTAATTTTTGTCCTAATTCTAATTTATATTCTGAATCATAATAGATAAATTCTTTAATTATTTTTTTTAAATCATCACTATAATAATCTTTAAATATTTCTATATCTTTATTAGAAAACATTATATTATTATATAATTCATTTTTATTAATAGATTGATTATTATTATATATATTATATATTTCAACTAACCAAGACATTAAATATACTTTAATAAATAGTTGTTTATTTTTAAGTTTATTTAAATAATCATTTTTAATTTTTTTATTTTTAACATTAAAAATATCACAGAATAAATCAAATTCTTTATTTTTTAATTCTTGAATTATATATTTATAATATTTATCAAGTATTTTATTTTCTATATTAATTTTATTAAAATCAACTAATCGATGCTTATATTCACCATCTTTAGATATTAAAGAATTAGATGTAATGACATATTTATTAATAATATTATTATTTTCAAGTTTACCATAAATATATGCATAATTAATTATTTTTTTATTTCTTATAATTTTTAATACAGTACATACTGTTTCTGTTTTTGCTACCTTAATATCATTATCTATTATTAATAATTTAATATATTTTAAAATATGAGATTTTTCATAATTAAAATTTACAAATCCATAAAATTTATTTTCAGTATCAGATTTTAATTTATAATTATCTAGATCATTAATATTTTTAATATATTTATCTTTAAATAATTTAATTAATAATTCTTTTTTAGCATTATATTTTGTATCATTACTTCCATCAAAATTATTTAATATCATTATAATTGAAATTAAATTTATATAAATATATATATTATTTATCAAATATATAAAAATATAGTAAATAGTTATAATAATTATGAGTGAATCAGATTCAAGTAATAGTAGTAAAACAAAAATAAAAAAAAATAAAAAATCTAATGATTCAACTAATAATTTAACAGATGCTGAAATTAAAGAATATTTAAAAAATAGTATTTCTATACCAAAAGATCAATGGGAAACCTTGCCAGTTAATGCATTTATAAGTTATATTAAAGAAGATGGTAAATTTATAAAAGGTGGATATGTAAAATTAATATTTAATAAAAAAAATAATACTTATATGATTTATGGAACTAAAATAGATAAATATAATAATGATAAATATTATAAAGAATTTACTATTAATTTATCTAATATCAAAGAAATATATAAAAAAATTGATCAGTCAGCTATATTAGAATATCAAATAATTAAAACAAATATAACTAAATTAATTGATAATACTAATAATAAATTAGAAGAAATAATATTAAAATTATCACAAACTGAAAAAAAAATAATTAAATTAGAAGAAAATCATTATAAGACTTTAAAATTAATTAAAAATTTACATAATATTAAATCTTTAGATAATATTAAATAATTTAATATAATTCAATATTATTTAATTTATTCTACTAATGAACTAAAAGAAACATATTTATTATTAGTCATATGAGATACTCTATTATTATTATTTTGTAATCTAGAAATTCTATGACCTACTAAACTTTCGGTATACATTTCTTTATTATAATCAGAGTTTAATCTAGTACCTTCAATAGATTTATTTGTCTTATCAACATGTTTTTTATGTAAACCATTTAATTTTAATTGTATATTTTTTTCATCATTATCTCGTTTAATTTTATAATTTTCCATTTTACTAAATAAGCTTATTTTAGTTATATTATATTAATAAAAAAAAAATAATTTATTTATAATTAAATTAATTACATTAATACTATTTAATCATAGAAGAAACTGTAATAATAATCTAAATAAATCAAATTATTTAAATAATCATATAAAATATCATAATTTTCATGTACATTTAAATTTAATTTTTTATTTTTTAAATCAATATAAATAATAGACATTAATTTATTTAATTTATTAAAATTAATTGGAATTTCATTAGGTAATTCTATTGTTTCTAAATTTAATGAATTTTTTAAAATTTTATCAATATTATTTAAATTATTAGTAAATACATTATAATTTTTTATTAAATATTTTGTCATATATTTTAACATATTATCATACATTTTCATAATAGGTTTAAAATCTGGAAATAATAATATAAATAAATTTAAATCTTTTTTTGTTAAAAATACTTTTAAACTAATTAAATTTAACATATTATAATAATTTTTATCAATTATCATATTATTTGTTTTATCTAATACATTATAAAAGTTTAATTTTTTAGTAAATGTATGATTATATATAAGATTTCTAATTTTAGACATTAAATTACTTTCTAATAAAATATTAGAATAATCTTTAGTATTACTAAAATTAGTAGATCTAAGTATAATACCAAAAATTGGTTCATAACTTGCTAAATGTTTTTCTTTTTTATATCTCCCAATTTCATTTAATAATTGTAAATAAATCATCTTAAGATCTTTAAAATTATTAATATCATATTGCATACTTACAGGTAACCCAATATTATCATTTTCATTAATAATTAATTTTTTATTAGTATTAAATTCATTTAAATCAATAGATTGTAATAAAATAATTTTATTATTATTATAATGAATATTTTCAATAAATGGATGATATTGTGTATATTTTAAACATAGAGTATAACATTTATTAATATCTAAATTTTCATAAGAAAAGTCAGGATAATATGTTAAAATTTCATCTAATACAAATTTATATGTTTTATTATTTACAAATAATAAATTATTTGCATCATATGCTTTATTAGTTGAAATTTTCCATTCTCCATTATAATAATATAAATTAATAATTGTTCCATCATAAACCTTATATAATTTATATTGGCCTTCATTATAATATTTTTCAATTTCAGTTTTAATTAATTTTTGAGAATTAAATAATTCTAAAGGAATTACTAATAACTTATAACTATTATTTTCTTTATCATATTCTGCAATTAAACCATTACATTCAAAAGATAAGGGATTATTAAAATCTGATTTAAATCTATTTGCAATAAACATAACTCTTTGTTTATTATAAGTAGTATTTTCTACTACAGTTTTAATATAATTTTTATATACATAAGATCTAATATAATTTAATGATTTATCTGATTTTTCTTGAAGATATTTATATGTATTCATTTTTAATAGCAATAAATTATTTGTTACTAAGTTATTAAAATTTGTTACTAAGTTATTAAAATTTATTAAAAATTTACTTTAAATTTATTAATATTAATATAATCTAGATTATTTAGATTTAAAATATTAAAATTAATTATTTTAAATTATTATTTTTACTATTATATAGTTTAAATATTTAAATAGTAATAAAATAGTAATAAATAATAGTTTTATTCAATTTTAAATAATATAATATTATAAAATTTAAATAAAATGGGATTATTTGATTTTAAAATAGGTAATAAGAATATTGACAAATCTTTAACATTAAGAGAAAATATAAATAATACAATATTAGAAAATATTACTAATTCTCAATTTGCAACTAAAACATCTGCAAATGTAAAACAAGAAATAATAATAGATTGTTCCCCAATTTATAATAATCTAGCAGTTTTATATTCTAAAAATAACTGGGGCATGCCACCTTCTCCTGAAGAAGTTGCAAAATCTTGTACTGCGAAAAATATTGAACAAATAGCAGATATTACATTAAATGTAACATCACAAAATATACAAACTTTTGGTAGTGAAATTGAAACTAATATTAAAAAAAATTTTGATCAGATGGAAAATAGTATAAAAGATAAAAATTGGGTAGAAGCTAGTGCTTTTAATAAAAATATAAATGAATCTCAAAATATTAGAAGAATAATTGATAATGTTAAAAAATCTAATATTAAAAATATAATTGTAGAAACATTAACTGATGCAAATGTAAATCAAAATCTTACTATTAATATGGGAATGGCTGAAAACATTAAACAAAAAACTAAAATTGCATTAATTATATCTGCAATATCAGATTCTATAGTTAAAGATATTGATAAAACATTTTTAGATAATAAAATATCTCAATTAGAAAAAAAAGAAGAAAAAGATCAAGTATCATCAACAGTTGGTGGTGTATTTGGAAATCTATTTAGTACAGTTAAAACTGGTATAGGAATGGCTGGAATAATTGTATTAGGGGTAATTGCCTTAGTTGGATTAATTGCAGTATTTGCACCACAAGTATTTTGTTTTATACCAGGTATTAATGTCGCAATGGGCGCAACCTGTAGCAAAGCAGATTTAAATAAAAATGCAATACAAGATTATAGAAATAGACCGCAATATCCAAATTATCCACCACAAGCTTATCCACTACAAGCTTATCAACCACAATCTTATCCACCACAAGGTTATCCTCAACAACCTATGAATCCTCAATCAGGTATAATTGTTCCAGTTAATCCTCAACAACCTATGAATCTACAACAAGAATTTTCAGAATAATTAAAAAAATAATTTAATAATTATAGTTTTTTTATTTTTTTCTAGAAAAGAAGTTACTTTTCTTTTTTAAATTAGTAATATCATTTATATTTTCATCACTATTCATATCATTTTCATATACTTTTTGATTATAATTATATTTAGTACCCATAATTCCCATTTTTCTAGT
>JACCEC010302864.1_pt1 | contig 10838 bp, 7 predicted proteins | sample 7450121 | NCBI WGS metagenome assembly JACCEC01 (sample SAMN15323455, study PRJNA562643) | freshwater metagenome | isolation source: river surface water | place: USA:Blue River Watershed | collected 2017-08-18 | reverse complement strand
TGAGCGCCTGGCGCTCACTGCGCATACATCCCGTCCTTCGGGTTCGCGCCCGAGACGAGGTAGGCGAGCAGGTCCGCGACTTCCTGGGCGTTGAGGGAATTGAGCAGGCCGACGGGCATCGGGCTGTCCGGCGAACGGTCGATGCTCAGGATGTCGGAACGGTTGAGCGAGATCTGCACCGAGGGGTCGAAGGGGTTCACGGCGAGCTGCAGCTTGTCGCCTTCTTCGTTCAGGATGCGGCCGATGGTCTTGCCGCCGTCGACGCGTCCGATGACGGAGTTGGCGTATTGGTCGGACAACACGGCGCTGGGCTGCACGATGCTCATGAGCACGTCCGCCGGGGCGGTGCGGGCGCCGAGGCCGGAGAGGTCCGGGCCCTGCGCGCCGCCTTCATTGCCCATGCGGTGGCACTGCGAGCAGAGCGCGGCGGCGAACATCTTCTGGCCGTTCGCGAAGTCGAAGGTCTTCCTGGCCTTGGCGTCCTCCCAGGCCTTGAGGGCCTCGGCATGCGTCCAAAGACGACCCGGACCGGCGGCCGCGGGGATCGGGGCGGCGGGCTTGCGGGCGGCGACCGGCGCGATCAGCTCGAGCGCGGGACGCTCGGCTTCCGGCGCGGCGGCGAGCGCTTCCTTGCGGATGTTGCGCACGAAGCCCTTCAGCGAGTTGCCGCCTTCGGCCTGCGCGAGCACGTCGAGGTAGCCGAAGAACTCCTTCCGGAGATCAGGGGTCCAGCCCTCGGTGGCGCGGCAGAGATAGACGGCGAGGCCGATGCGCGTGGAGGACGGCGTGACGGCCATCGCGGAGGCGGCGGCCTTCGCGTAACCAGGGTGACGCGCGAGGACCTCAGGATCCGCGACGACGGCAGGGCTGGGCTGCGCGACCTTCATGGCCTTGAGCACGCGGGCCGGGGCGGTCGGCTCACCGAGATAGATCGCGAGCTGCGCCAGCTGGCGGTCGAACGGATTGTCGCCGGACGGCAGGCGCGCGGCGGCTTCCTGGCCGAGACGGGTCGCGACGGCGGCGTCCGGCTTGCCGTGACGCGAGAACGCGACCTGGAAGACGCGCTGACGGTCCTGCTGCTGGCGGAGGTCCTTGGTCTTCGCGGCGGCATCCGCGGCGGCGACGATGGCGGGGAGGTCCTGCGCGCCGCCGCTGCGGGCGAGCGCCAGGGCGGCGTTGAGCGAGAGGTCGACGTTGGCGTCGGCCTTGACGCGCGCGCGCCAGCTTTCGACCGGCTGGTGCTCGACGGCGACGCGGGCGGCGTAACGCACCCAGCGGTCGGGATGACCCATCAGCGGCCACGCCTTGGCGAGGGCAGCGGCGGACGGGGCGACGTCGCGAAGGGCTTCGAGCTCACGACGGAGCTTCTGCTCCGGCGTGGCTTCGAACCAACCGGCAGGCGCCGTCGGTTCCTGGCCCTGGTAGGTGATGCGATAGAGCGCGGACTGGCCGCCCCGGCCGCCGATGGTCACGTACATGTGGCCGTCCTGCGGACGGATCACGACGTCGGTGACGGTGAAGGGTTTGCCGGCGGCGAAGACTTCCTTGCGCGCCTTCCAGCCGCCGCCTTCCGGCGTGAGGTGGACGGCGTAGAGCGTGGCGTAGGTCCAGTCGCACGCGTAGAAGGCGCGCTGGTAGGCGGCCGGGAACTTCGCGCCGGTGCCCATGGCGGTGCCGGTCGGGCTGCCCGGACCGACGTCGACCAGCGCGGGCTGCATGTCGAGCGTCGGGAAGGCGTTGTTGCTCGCGCCGGAGCGCCAGCCGAGCTCGCCGCCCGGGGTGCAGAGGTAGATGCGCGTCGGACGATACCACGGGGCGCCCATGTCCCACTCCATGTCGGAGTCGTAGGTGAAGATGTCGCCGTCGGGAGCGACGGAACAGTCGTAAGGATTGCGGAAGCTGGCGGTCACGCGGACCCAGTCCTTGCCGTCCTTGTCCATGCGCGCGATCCAGCCGCCGACGGCTTTGATGCCGGAAGCGTGGCCGTTGGCGTCTTCGAACTTCTTGAGGAGGTCGTCCTCGTCGTAACGCTTCGCCGGCGCGCCGGCCTTCTCGTCGTCGGGCAGCTTGGTGTGGTTGCCGCCGACCACCAGGATCGAACCGTCGCGGTCGAGGACGAGCTGGTGCGGGCCGTGTTCGCCCGAGCCCTTGAGGGCGCGGATCATCGTCTGCTCGGAGTAGGTGCCGTCGCCCTTGACGTCGCGCAGGCGCCAGATGTCGCCCTTGCCCTTCTCGCTCGTGCAGGCGTAGAGGGCGCCGTGGGCGAAGAGGAGGCCGTGGCAGCCGAAGAACTGCGTGTCGATCTTGGTGACGACAGGCTTGGCAGGGTCCTTCAACGAGACGCGCCAGAGCACGCCGCCCTGGTCGCCCGCGACGAGGTCGCCTTCCGGCGAGACCGCGAGCGAGACCCAGGAGCCCTGTTCCGGCTTCGGGACGTTGTACAGGAGCTCGGCCTTGAAGCCGGGCTGCAGGATGAGTTCGTCGGCCGCGGCGACGGAAGTGCTCGGGGTGCGCTTGCCGTTGGCGGCTTTCTTGGCGCCGCCGAACGGATTGCCCCAAGGCTGCTCGCCCATCTTCTTCACGACCGTGGCCGCGGGCCACTGGGCGTCATCGAACGCGACGGCGTCCCAGCCCTTGCCGGGGTCGGCGAGGGAGGTCTTCCAGTTCGCGCCGGATTCGACGAGCACGGCCTTGCCCGCGGTGAGGCGGCAGGACATCGCGGCGATGCCGCCGTCGTTGCGGCCGACGATCGCGATGGTGTTCACGCCGACCTTGAGGTCGCCGCCGACTTCCGCGCCGAAGGCGTCGGCCCAGTCATCGGAACCGCCGAGCTGCTTGCCGTTGAGCCAGACGACGCAGTGGTTGTCGGCGACGGCCTGGAGCTGGGCCTTGGCCGGGACTTCCTTCAGTTCGAAGGAAGCGCGGAACCAGACCTGTTGTTTCGCGACGTTGTTCTTCGAGCCCCAGATCCAGAACGTCTCGGCCGAAGCGACGGCCGAAACGAGGCAGAGGGCGAGCAGGCAGAGCAGACGAGTGAGCATGGGGTGATGCGGGGTTGAAATCAGGGATAGGGGGCAAACTCACGCTGGCAAGCGTCCCGACGGGCGTAAAGCCGGCGAGATCGCACCTTTACCGCTCATTTACGTCTTGCCCGCCCGCCTTCCGCGGACTTCCTCAACTGTCCTGGTTAGGAGGGGTGGCAGAGTGGTCGATTGCGTCTGATTCGAAATCAGATGTACCGCAAGGTACCGGGGGTTCGAATCCCTTCCCCTCCGCCAGGTTACTTTAACATACGAGAGTATAGAGTCTCGAGTATGGAGTATAGGCGTCTGAGACGATGCATCGAGGTAGGGGCAGCACCGCGTGCTGCCCTAGCCTGTCTCTAGGTAGGGACGTGATTACCATCGCGTCCGTTAGCGGACGGACATGCGCTTTCATCGAGCCCGGCTAAGACCCGACGACTTCACCCCTCGGCTTCGAACGGCGGTGATGGCAATCGCCGCCCTGCCTGCCCCATAGCCGCCACCTACCACCCGAAACGGCGCCTACACTTTTGCACTTTTGCACGCGGCCTCTGGCCGCATTTGCACCTTTGCACATTGCATTTCCCCTCGCGACGCCCTCGCGCCCCCACTCCACGCTCGATACTCCAACCTCACCCTCCTACCTTCCTGTCCACGGACCCCCTTACCCTCGAGCTCCCGCCGCCATGCGCCTCGCCCCCGTCCTCTGCCTGCTCCTGCTCTCCACGCTGGGCCTCGCCGCCGCGGATCGCCCGAACATCCTCTTCATCCTGGGCGACAACTGGCGCTTTCCTCACGCCAGCGTCCTCGGCGACGCGCACGCCCGCACGCCGGCCTTCGATCGCCTCGCCAAGGAAGGCGTGCTCTTCACCCACTCGTTCAATCCCGCCCCCTCCTGCTCGCCGTGCCGCTCGAGCCTCCTCACGGGCCGCGCGATCCACGAACTCGGCGAACGCGCGTCGCTCTGGAGCGGCTTCCCGCAGGACACGCCCGTCGTCACGCAGTTGCTCCGCGAGGCGGGCTATGCGATCGGCTACCAAGGCAAACCCTGGGCGCCCGGCAACGCCGAGATCTCGGGCTGGAAGGAAAATCCCGTCGGACCGAAGTTCGCCGGGCTCGACGCGTTCCTGAAGTCCCGACGCCCGGACCAGCCGTTCTTCTTCTGGCTGGGCAACACCGACACGGCCACGCGCGGCGGCAAACGGCCCTATCTCGACGACGCCAAGCAGGCCGGCATCGACCCGGCGAAACTGCCGATCCCGCCGGAGCTGCCCGACTGCGCAGAAGTCCGCCTGGATCTGCTGAACTACTACGGCGGCATCCTCCGCATGGATCGCGAAGCGGTGGCCGCGCTCGCGACCCTCGAGGCCGCCGGCGAACTCGAGCGCACGCTGATCGTCTATGCCTCCGACAACGGCTGGCAGATGCCCCGCGGCCTCGGCAATTGCTATGACCAAGGCTCCCGCGTCCCGCTGGCGATCCGCTGGGGCCAGCACGCCAAGGCCGGCCTGAAGGTCGACGCGTTCGTCAACCTCGGCGACCTCGCCCCGACGTTCCTGGAAGCCGCCGGACTGACGCCACCGAAGACGATGACGATGCGCAGCCTGACTGGCCTGCTCCGCGGCGAACCGGCCGCCGGACGCGACGCGGTCTTCATCGAACGCGAACGCCACGCCGACGTCCGCAACGGCCACCTGAGCTACCCGATGCGCGCGGTCCGCACCCGCGACTTCCTCTACATCCGGAACGTCCGCCCGGACCGCTGGCCCGCCGGCGATCCGGATAATCTCTTCCTGCACGGCCGTCCCTTCGGCGACGTCGATACGACCGCGACGAAGGACTTCCTGCTCGCCCATCAGGCCGACGACCTCGGCCGTCCGTTCTTCGCGCGCATCTTCGGCCAGCGGCCGCCGGAGGAACTCTACGACCTTCGCAAGGATCCGCATCAGCTGACCAACATCGCCGCCGACCCCGCCTACGCCGCGGACCTCGCCGCCCACCGCGCCCGCGTCGACACCTGGATGCGCGAGACCCGCGACCCTCGCCTCGATCCTACCTACGACGCTTGGGACCAGTTCCCCTACTACGGCAAAGCGCCGAAGTAAGGGAACGCATCCGCTGGACCCAAGATAGGGGCAGCACCGCGTGCTGCCCTAGCTGCCTCGGGTAGGGACGCGTCGGCGCACGCGTCCGCTCCGAGACCCTTTCGGTCGCGACGCCGTCGCGCCCCTACCCTGCTTCGCAACAGTTCACCATGCCAGCACTTCCCCTGCCTCTCCCCTCACTCTATATTCGATACTCCATACTCTCAACGCGGCCTGCGTCCGCGCTTCACCCCACCCTCAGCTCCCGCTCCACATTATCGACCGCATCCTCCATGCGCTCCATCGCGCTCCGGAGCACGGCCTCGACGACTTCGCTGTTGGGGATCCGACGATGCGAGGCGAGGATGGCCTCGACCGAGCACACGAGCAGCGGCGTAGGCGCATCGACGAGGAAGAACTTCACGCCGCGGGTCTCCGCGTTGAGACGCGAGACCATCTTATGGGACCGCCGCGCATCTTCATCGTCCAACGCGAATGGCAGCACGACCTGCAGGTTCATGATCTCCGGCGCCACGGCGGCGTCGAACGACAACGTGAATTCCCGGCGGCCCTTCCGGAAAACCAAGCCGCCGCGATAAGGCCCCGAGCGGGGCACGACCTGCGCCTCCTCCCAGGCGACCGTATTGATCGCGCGTGAGTACAGGATCCGCAGCTCTTCGTAAGGAATCAGCATACCCTTACCTTACCCAACGCCCGCCCACCTGCAATCCTGAGGGTGGGACAGCACCACGTGCTGTCCTAGCTGCATCTGCCTTGGGTAGGGACGTGATTGCCATCACGTCCGTTCGCGGACGGTGATGCGGCTCCGACAAGCCCGGCTAAGACCCGACGACTCACCACCTACGGCCTCGAACGGCGGCGATGGCAATCGCCGCCCTACCCAGCTCCATCAGGTTATCTCTGCTTCGCAGGATGCAAGCGTGCCAGCAGTTCCCCACGAAGGCGCAGCCTTCGCGTTGCCTCACTTCCGCGCGTCGCGCAGCTGGAGATTGGCCTCGGCGAACGCCTCGCCCATGAGCGCGAAGGTCTTGGCGCAGCCGAGATAGTGGTAGCCGCCGTTGGAGGCGCCGCGCTTCAGCATGGCGGCTTCCTCCGGCGTGATGAGCTTGGCCTCGTAGTCCTTGAGATACTGGCGGATCTGTTCCTCGCTCATCTTGCCGTCGGCGTTGGCCGAACGCTTGCCCTTGTTCCTGAGCTCGAAGCCCATCTGCCGGACCTTGTCCTTCTTGTCCTGGATGGCGCCGAGCTTCTCATCCCAGAACGGCGCGGTCCGCACAGCGGCCACGTTGCCCTTGAACTCCGACAACGCCGCCGGCGCGGCCATGGCTTCCCGGAAGGCGAGATTGTCCTCGCTGCCGGGATCCCTGCCGCCGACGCCCATCACGCCGATGACGAAGGGGAGCTTGGGCGCGCCGAGATCCTTGCGCACGTCGCGGATGAGCGCGGCGAGATAATCGGAATAAGGCGCGAAGCGGTTGCCGGCCGCGCCCTTGGGCTGCTTGGGATAGAAATTGCCGTCCACCATGTCGTTGAAGCCCTGCAGCCAGACGAAGCCGGCCAGCTCATAGCCTTCCTTGGGATCGTAGGCCGGACAGACGCGCCCGGGATTCGCCAGCACCTGCTTCGCATGGGCGATCATGAGCCGATAGTAATGGCCCGAGTCAGCAAGCGGATGCCGGTCCTTCTCGAGGTCCACCTTGGTCCGCGGATACGGACCCGCGCCCGGCGAACGGAAATCGTAGTTCAGGGACTTGCCACCCCAGGCCGCCTTGATGAGCAACACAGGGCCTTGACCGGCACGCTCCATGGCCAGGCCGAAAGTATACTCGGGCCCGATCTTGCCGCCGTCCTTGGCCGGATCCTGTCGCGAGCCATAACCGGTCGTGAGCGGACCGAAACCTTCGCCGTTCTTGTCGCCGATGCCGGTGTAGTAAGAGATCCACACGTTCTTCGCGACCACCGGCTTGCCGTCTGACCCCAGCATGCGCTTCAGCAACGGCGCGGTCGCGGGGTCTTCGCCGATGTAGTCGATGGTCTCGACCTTCGCATGGCCTTCCATGTTCGACTGACCGACGAGGATGTAGACCTGCAGCGGCTTCGCCGTGACGACGCACGCGACCATGACGAACCACGCGATCAAGGGGACTCTCATGGCTCTCTTATACCCCACCCATCCCATCCCGCAACCCGAAGGTAGGGACGCGTCGGCGACGCGACCTGGCTGCCTGAGGTAGGGACGTGATTGCCATCACGTCCGTTCGCTATCTGACGTACGACTTCAACGCGCTTAGCTAAGATCCGCCGACTCTCCCACCTGCGGATTCGAACGGCGGCGATGGCAATCGCCGCCCTACCCAGCCCTACCCGCCACCTGGGGCTGCCACCCGAAATGATGCTCATCCCCCATACTCGATACTCCATACTCGATACTCTCCCCCGCCCCATGCCCACGCGCCCGCGCGTCAACGCGCCCCCTGCGGCCATCAAGACGCACCCCCCTCGCTGGCTCCGGCCTGCGCCGCCCTCACATATCCGACCAGGTGGATCATGCCCAAGACGTCCTGACGGTTATATTCGATGAGGTTCGTCCAGTCGCGGCGGGCTTCGTTGGTGAGTTCACGATGCACACCGTCGCGCTTGGCGAGCAGCTTACGCATCCGTCCGAGTATCGACCCCGGCTGCACATCGAGGAGGTATCTCTTGTATGAATAGCCCACCGCAGGCTGGATCAGGAAATCCTTCAAGCCGGGCTTACGGCGTTCGCCCGCGGTGCGGCAGGCTTCGGCGTAGAGCGCTGGCCGCTGGTTCTTGAACCACTTCGCCGCGTTGGCGTTGAGGTAGTTCTCCTTGATCCACTCGGCGTCCTCCGGACATGACGCCATCAGCAGGTCGCGTTCGGGGATGCTGTAACCGGCGATGAGACTCTCGGTCACCCTCGCCACGCGGACGATCTCTGCCGCCAACTGCGCCCAATGCTGGAACTCCAAGGCCCGGGCCTTGGCGGAAGCCGCGAGGATCGCATCGTGAGCGTAGGTCTTCAATCCATCAGCCCAATGCACCGAGGTCAGCGCCGGCTCGGCGTCGGCTTTGCGCTTCTCGACGTCGAGCCAGATGACCGGACGGGTGTTCTTCAGGAAGGCGGAGGATTGCAGGGTGTGGCGGGGCATGAGGTCGCCAGTATACACCGACTTTCCGAAAACACCCCTCCACCGACCCCATCGCGACGTATTCCCCTAAAGGGGAAGATTTCTGATATTAGCGCTGGACGCCCTCAGCCCTGCTTTCGTCTCGGGCGCTTGGAAGCATATACCCATATCTCCGTCGCAACCTCCTGGTAGGGACGCGTCGGCGTACGCGTCCGCTGTATCGTGGTAGGGGCAGCACCGCGTGCTGCCCTAGTTGCCTCTAGGTAGGGACGTGATTGCCATCACGTCCGTTCGCAAGCGGACGTACGGCTATATCGCGCTTAGCTAAGATCCGCCGACTCTCCCACCTGCGGACTCGAACGGCGGCGATGGCAACCACCGCCCTACCGTCGGTCGCGACGCCGTCGCGCCCCTACCCCGCCACCTGCCACCCGGGACCGCCACCCGAAATGATGCACCACCCCATACTCAATACTCTATACTCGATACTCGCACACTCCCCTTGCCCACGTGCCCCCCATGCGGCACCACCGCGCTTACTTCGGCACCACATCCTCGAACTTCGCGCGCGCGTCGCCGACCTTGAGGTCGGTGATGTAGACGATCTTGTGCGTGGCGACAGGCTTCTCGGCGTCGAATCGTTCCTTCACGCCCGCCTTGGCGACGTTCCATTCGGGATGGTAGATGCCCGTCTTCATATACGGGGTATATTCGAGGCCGATGGTCCCGTAGACATTCGGGCCTTTAAGGTCCGCGACGAGCTTACCGTCCTTCCAGACCTGGATGAGGCCGTCGTCGTTCGGCGACCACTTCGCGTGGATAACCCAAGCCGTCCAGACGCCGGGTTGGACGCGGTCCTCGAACTTCGTCTCGCGCCGGGTCGGCTTGGTCTTCGGATCGCCGAAGCTTTGGCGCATGAGCCAGCGGTCGTCTCTGACCGAGATCTCGAGATTGGGATAGGTGGCGCGGAAATTCCCGGGGATGCCATGCCACTGCATCACGATGTCGACCGGCTTCGCCGGATCCCGCACCCACTCCTTGGGGATCAGCACACGTTCACCATACCAGCGTTCATTCCAGCCGGCCTCATGCGGCAGGGAAATCTCGGACCGGAAGACGCCGGGAGCGCGCAGCACCGAGAAGCGGACGGCCTTCTTGCCCGGCAGATCCGGCGCGTCGACGATCTGGATCAGGTCCGGATTCGGCGTGAATACCTCGTAGTTCGCATTCTCCGCGAAACGCCACTTCTTCGAGAAGACGCCCGACGCGAAATCGTCGGCGAAGATCACCGGCGTCTTCGGATCAAAAACCTCCGCGGCCGAAGGCGGACGGAATTTCGGCTTCGGAACATCCGCGGCGAAAGCGCCGACGGCAATGACGAGGAGAGCCAACAGGCGAAGCATGGGGGTGAGTGCGTGTGAGTATGAAGTATCGAGTATGGAGTATCGGGGCGAGCCAAGAGCCGGCGGCACCCCAGGTAGGGACGGCTCTCCAGGTAGGGGCAGCACCGCGTGCTGCCCTAGTTGCCTCTAGGTAGGGACGCGTCGGCGACGCGTCCGCTGTATCGTGGCAGGGTCGAGCAAGGATGGTCAGCCCTACCCACGGTCGCGACACCGTCGCGCCCCTACCTCCCTCTTGCCCTCGCGTCACCGTGCCCACGTGTGCCCTTCGGCCTCTGGCCACGCTCTTTTCCCGTGCTTCCTATCCCCTGTCCCTCTAATAGACCCCTACCCCTGCCCCTACCCCTATTCCACCATGCCTCTCTACGGAACTGCCCTGCTCGCGGTCTGCCATCTCCTTGGCATCCTGCTCGGTGAACTGCTCGGCCGCGCCCTCGGCGTCCAGGCCAACGTCGGCGGCGTGGGCATCGCGATGCTCCTGCTGATCGCGGCGCGGCTCTACGGACACCAACGCGGCTGGCTCGAGGCCAAGACCGAGGAAGGCGTCAGCTACTGGGCGGCTCTCTACATCCCGGTCGTCATCGCGATGGCGATGCAGCAGAACGTGCTCAAGGCGCTCAGCGGCGGCCCGATGGCCCTCGCCGCCGCGGTCGCGACCGTCGCGGCCGGCGCTTGCTGCGTCTCCTTCATCAACCGCCGCGAAGTCGTCGCTCCGGCCGACGCCGCCCGATAAGCCATGGAGTCGCTCCTCCAGAAGCTCGCCGTCGAGAACGGCCTCGTCCTTTCCTTCGCCGTCGTCGGGATCGTCGTCCTGTGCTCGGGCTACCTCTCCCGGAAGCTCACCGTAGGACGCGTCCAAGGCTCGGCCATCGCGATCCTCATCGGCCTCGCCCTCGCCTACGTCGGCGGCCGGATGACCGGCGGCAGCAAGGGCCTGGCCGACGTGACCTACTTCGGCGGCCTCGCGTTGATGGGCGGCAACATGCTGCGCGACTTCGCGATCGTGGCCACGGCCTTCGAGGTCCAAGCCGCCGAAGCGAAGCGCGCCGGCTGGATCGGCTTTGTCGCCCTCATGATCGGCACGGTCCTCCCGTTCATCATCGGGGTCTCGATCGCCTACGCGTTCGGTTACCGCGACGCGGTGAGCCTCACCACCATCGGCGC
>JACCEC010956431.1_pt1 | contig 10844 bp, 7 predicted proteins | sample 7450121 | NCBI WGS metagenome assembly JACCEC01 (sample SAMN15323455, study PRJNA562643) | freshwater metagenome | isolation source: river surface water | place: USA:Blue River Watershed | collected 2017-08-18 | reverse complement strand
TAACCCATTTGGTATGAACAGTTTATCTGTATGGGCATGGATGTTCTTATTTGGACATTTAATCTATGCAACAGGATTTATGTTCTTAATTTCATGGCGTGGTTACTGGCAAGAATTAATTGAAACTTTAGTTTGGGCACATGAAAAAACTCCTTTAGCTAACTTAGTTTATTGGAAAGATAAACCAGTAGCATTATCAATTGTTCAAGCTCGTTTAGTTGGTTTAACACACTTCTCTGTGGGTTATGTATTTACTTATGCTGCATTCTTAATTGCTTCTACTTCAGGAAGATTCGGTTAATTTTTTTTAAGCTTTTCAAAGTCTGTATTACAAACTCTGAAAAGCTTTAAAAAAAAAAGAAAGAAAAACCACATAGTAAATTCTTAGAAATTTGATTTCTTTGTTATCTTTTACCTATTTCATTCAATGGAATAGGTAAAAGATAACAAAGAAATCAAATTTCTAATAGCTTTCACAACACAAAAAGTTTAGTAATGGGATAAAAGAAATCATTAAAGCTAAATTAAAGCTAATTAAGTATTATAAGTTTGCTTGCAAACTTTGAAATTAAAAACCTTCCTTAACTATAGAATCGAAAAAGTTTCCCAAAGTTTGCAAACTTAGTTACGAAAAGCTAACATTTTTTTTTTTAAAGTTATTTTTATTAAGATTAGGCCGGATTAATAATCTAGAGTTTCCATGGCTGAAATATAAGTTAAGGAGTTCCAAACTTTAAAAATAGGTTTTAGAAAAACTTAACGAATTTAAACAATAATTAAATCTTACTAAGTTTGCAAGCAAACTTAATTTGCTTTGGTTTTGTAAATCTTTAACATCTGTTAGTCAAAGGTTTTAAACAAGTTGTAGCTAAAATTTAAAAAAAGTTTAGACTAGTAAGTTAAATCTTATTTTTTAACCATTCGGTTTTAGACAACATTAGGTTAAGTCATTTTGATAATTCCAACTAGCAAAGCAGTAATTATTTTTTTTTATAAAAAAATATTAGTTTTAGAATATTAAAATCTTGGGGAAATTTACAAAATTTAAGCTTAATTTTCTATAATATAATGAATAAAGTTTTTTCATTTAGTAGAATAGTGAATTCTAAAGTCAAAGTTTGCTTGCAAACTTTGAAAGTTTTTCTTAGCTAACAAATTTTAAGTTGTTAGTTACTTGAATTTAAAAAACAAAATTTCATTATAATTATAAGTTGGATATAAACCCAAGCCTTAAAGCTTGGATTTAACAAAACCTGTTGTTTAGTATAAATAAAGCCAATCCTAGCAAATAGAATTCTCCCAAAGTTTGCAAGCAAACTTAGACTTGGCTTTCTTAGAGAGTTTGATTTGGCTCTCCAATTGTTAACGTGGATTGAATAAAAAAAGATTTAACGACAGAAATGAAATAAATAAATTTATATATCTCACTTTTTTTTAGTGTCCTTATGTAAAACACTTTACTGATTTTTGATAAATTTAGCAAATCATTAGAATTCCTAAATTTAAGCTAAATTTACCTGGATTTAAAAAAAGTCAACTCATAATATATATAAGTATATAAGTTTATAAATTTATAAGTTTATAAGTTTGTTTTATTAAAAAATTTAGTGTAGCTTCAAAAATCTTGCTTCGTCTGCTTTAACAGACAAAGCGAAGGGCAAGCAGATTTTAACAATAGCTAATCTTTTATTTTCTTTAAATCGAACCGATTGAGTTATCTTTCCTCCATTGACTAAAATTATTTTAAAAAAATATCAGATAGCTCTTCTAAAATAAATTTTTATTTCATTTTTAAAAAATGCTATGAACTAAAATTTTTTTAGTTTTTGCCAATCATTAAGGGTTGGTCAATATTTTTTCTTTAAGATAAAGAAAAATTTCTTTCTATTCAAATTCTAGTAAAAAAATGTTTAATTCTTTAGAAGTTTCTTTAGCCAATTTATCATTTTTAACGCTGTTTATTTCAATGTTGTCATATTGGATTCAAACCGCTACATTTGAAACAAACCCTAAATTATCTCTTGTTTCGTCGAATCAAGCGTTAAAAGATTTACCCCTTTCATTAGTTGAGAATTCAGATTTATTAAAAAATAATAAAATTATGTCAGGTGAAGATATGAATTCATTACAAACCCAATCCGTAGGTTTGGGTTTGGCTATCAATACCGATACTGACATCAGTTTTTCTTTAAAAAACTTTTTTTTAAAAGGTTTTAAGAATCTTGGAACCTTTTTGATGTTAATTTCTAATGTGTCAATTTTTTTGGTTTTAAGTTTACGTTGGAAGGAATCTGGTCATTTTCCTTTAAGTAACTTATATGAATCATTAATGTTTTTATCTTGGAGTCTTACATTTATTCATCTTTTTATTGAATTAATTCTTTTAAATTCAAATAAAAACAATTTTTTTTTAAATCTTTTAAATATATTTAAATTTTTTAATTTTAATGAAGTTTCAGGTTCAGTAAATAAATTACCTTTTATTCAAAAAAATTTTTTTATAACAAAATTAATTGGTTCAATCACTTCACCTTGTGCTTTATTTACGAATGCTTTTGCTTCTTTTAGTTTACCTAAAGAAATGCAAGAAGCTTCACCACTTGTTCCAGCTTTACAATCAAATTGGTTAATGATGCATGTTACTGTTATGATTTTAAGTTATGCCGCTTTAATTTTAGGATCTTTATTATCTATTGGTTTTTTAATAATAACAAAAGGAAAAGAAATGAATTTTAATAATTTTGAAAATTCTGCGATAGCCGTAGATACGACAGGAACCAATAAAAACTCTTTTTCACTTAGTTTAATTTTAGATAATTTAAGTTATAGAATTTTAGGAATTGGTTTTCCACTCTTAACGATTGGTATTTTATCTGGCGCTGTTTGGGCAAATGAAGCATGGGGATCATATTGGAGTTGGGATCCAAAAGAAACCTGGGCATTTTTGACTTGGTTAGTTTTTGCAATTTATTTACATACACGATTAACTAAAGGATGGAAGGGTAAAAAACCAGCATTAATTGCTTCATTAGGATTTGTAACGGTTTGGATTTGTTATTTAGGTGTAAATTTAATAGGAGAAGGTTTACATAGCTATGGATGGCTTTCATAAAAAACAAACTTTTATCTAAAATACAAAATTTTTTATCCAATTATCTTTTGCAAACCCAAAATTTATTAAGATTAAAACAATCTTTAAAAGTTTCCTTGCTAATTTAGCCAAGCAGATTTTCCCAAGTAATAAAAAAAAAGATAATTTATTATGTTATAATTTTATAAAGTTTATAGGAAATAAAAAAACTTTATATAAGAAAAGTTCTCAAGATTTTTATTTTTTCTTTTTTTTCCAAAAAAGTTAATCTTGGAAATACAAGCCATAGACTTGTATTTTGGAAAGTCTTTTAAAGTAAGGATTAAACGAAAGTTCTTTGCAAACCTAACCTTTTTATAAAATTAAATGAATTATATGTTTTGTTAAGTTTGCAACTAAACTTTGGATGCCAAAACTTACTGTTTTTCCAAAATCCAAATCTAACGTCTTTTAAATGGGATAAAAAATCTTTCTAAGTTTGCAAGCAAACTTAGAATTAATAATTTATAGGACTGATTAAATCATTTTGCCTTATAAGGTTCCATTCTCTGGATATGCATAGGTTTTAAAATTAAGAATTTTATTTAGAAAAGTTAGGAATTTAAAGATTCAATGAATTTTTAATAAAAACCATTGCAAATCTAAAGTCACTATGGTTTTATTGAAATTTATTTGATTTCTTTACAAACTAAATCTATAGCGTTGCTTTGAGAAATCTTAATTTAGAAAGAATAAATTCTTTTTGAATTTAAATTCATTTTTTTGCATAGATGAATTAAGACAATAAAAAAGATTGTCTACTTTAAATTTCTGGCGCGCGCGCGCTTTTTGTTTAATTTTAATTCGTTTTTTAATTTATAAAAAAAAGAAGAGTCTTAATTCGGTTTTTTTGAAAAAAATTATGACTCAACTTACATTTTTTAAAAGAAAAAATCCTTAAAATTAATACAAATAAAAAAATCAAGAGATTAATATGACATCAATTCTTCAACTTGCACTATTCGCTTTAATTCTTGTATCATTTGCTTTAGTAGTAGGTGTACCTGTAGTTTTTGCTTCTCCAAATGGTTGGACTGAAAATAAAAAAGTTGTTTTTTCAGGTTTAAGCTTATGGCTATTATTAGTTTTTACTGTTGGAGTTTTTAATTCTTTTGTAGTTTAAACTATTATTTCAACCTTTAAGGTCTAGTTAAACAAACCCATAGAATGCTATTTGCTATGGTTTGTTTAACTAGACCTTAAGGGTTGGTTTTTTTGGACAAGCATAAAGATTTTATGACTTGCTAAATTTTAGTTTATTTTCTATAAATGCATTTATAAAATTTTTTTTCCACCAAAGTTTGCTTGCAAACTTAGAATGCAGATTTTATAAAATATAAAAAAATTATAATTTTGAATTCATTTCAGTTTAATAAAATCTTAAAAAATCTTCACGATTAATCTTTAAATTTGCTTGTAAACTTATGATGATTTTTTAAGATTTTATTTATTGTTAACCTTAACGAAATAAATCTTTTAACTAAATAAAAAGGCTTTTTTTTTCTAGTCCAATAGGTAAAATCTTTTTGCAGATTTTACCGTTGAAAAACCTGCTTTATTACTACATAGTCTGCTAAAGTATACTATGGCAAACTTTGGCTAGCCTAATTTGATTTTTATAAATTAAGTTCGTCAACTCGACTATTACAGCTCGGCTAAATTTTTAATAAAAAATAATAAAAATCAAATACATTTTTTAAAAATATCTAAGTTTGCAAGCGAAATTTGGTTTTTAAGTTTTTTTATATTCATTATTTAGTTCTTGCTTTTAAAAAGTTATTTTACCTTCTATTATAGGACTGATTTTATATAGTTTTCCTTTTTAGGTTCTTCTTTGATAAATATATCTATTTTTAAAATTAGGTTTGAGAAAGGAAACATTAAAAACGTTTTGTTTTTCTGTTATTTAATGAATATTCAATGTTTAATAACTCAATTTTAAAAGTTATTAAACTCCTTTATTATTCAAATAAAAAGCCAAGCAAATTATCTATTTTAAAAGCTTGCTTCTTGAATCTCAAAGTTTGCAAGCAAACTTTGAGATTTTTTAGTCATTAATAAAAAAAATCTATAAAGCATAGATTTTTTTTTAAAATCAATTTATTTTTACGATTAATTATTTCAAAAATTGATTGGAGAATTTATAAAATTAATCCCTATTTTTAAAACTAAGTTTTGCTTTGCAAAATTTAGAGGAAAATTGAAATTTTTAATGATTGAATTTTATCTTTATTAAAACATTTTTAAATTTTATGGAAGTAAATATCCTTGGATTAATCGCGACTGCATTATTTATTATTATTCCTACTTCTTTTTTACTTATTCTATATGTTAAAACAGCTTCTACACAACAAGACTAAACATTTAAAAAAGATTGGTTTATTAAAACCAATCCTGCGAAGTCTGCCAAATACAAATCATAATTTTGTATTTGGCAAGAAGTAAGATTTTAGCAAGAAGGATAGGTTTTGCTAGATTTCAATCTTTTTTAAATTTGTTTATTTAAGTTATAATTTTATTATTTTGAATTTTTAAACCATTAAAAAAAAGTATGTTGCCTCGTGTTGCATGCAAAGTTTGCAAGCAAACTTAATTTTTTTAATGGTTTAAATATTCAAAATAATATCATTTCTTTATTTTCTAAAACTTACAAAAGTAGAACTGATTTAAATGGATTAAAAACTATTAGCAAAATCTTTTACTTTTTAAAAATTTCATATTTAAAAGGTAAAAGATTTTATTAATTGCCAAAGTATCCAAGCATACTTTAGCAAGCTTTTTATTAATCTAGTTATGTTAATTAACTTAAAACAGAAAAACATAACAACAGATTTAATACTAAGTTTTATAGATATAATGTTTGATTTTTTAAATATAATCGATTTATGTTGTTGTAACTTTGTAGCTACAACCTCAACTTTTAAAAGTTTAATTATTTAAGCCTTTATTACCAATCCATAAGATTGAATTTACTAAAGTTGAGAGTTCCGCTAACAAACAGCTGTATAAAAAGTTATTTTAGAAAGATTTTCAAAGTTTGCTAGCAAACTTTGAAAGAAGTATTTCTTATTTCTTATTAAATCTTTTTAAACTTATTAACTGATTTAATCTCAGTTATTTTATAAATCTTTATTACATATAGTTAACGATAATTTAACTATAATAAAGTTTTTTATTAGATTGTTGGCATAAACCATAAAAAACTTATCTGTTCAGTTATATTAATTTTTAATTATAAAGACTTTTACTTAATTAAAAAACTTGTATCTTTTTAAAAACTAGTTGTTTTATAAGTCGGTTTCTTTAAGTTATTCTATAAAAATTTCATTTCCTGAACTCTAGTGTGCCACTAGTTTAGACTTTTAGAAAAGCTACATATTATTTTTAAATAATTTGATAGCTAAATATTCTTAAAAAATCCAACCTTTTGCTAATCCAATAATCTGCCCAAATCCAAAATTCTCGGCATAGCGTGTTAAGACTATGTCAAGACAAACTTAAGCTAAAAGCTTGAGTTTACTAGAGTTAGATTTTTAGAATTAGGTTCAGCAAGAAGGTTAGATTTTCAAGAATTTATTAATAAGGATAATTCCTTGTTTCCTAATAAAAGCAAATTAATGACTAAGTTTTGCTAAGCAAAACTTAGAGACTTGCCAAACCCAATCTTGAGTTTGTAAAAATGATTTTTTAAAAAGTTTTAAGCTTTTTCCTTATAAATTTTTTAAGGCTAAACAAGCAGAGTTTGCTAGCAAACTTTGTTAATAAATTATATTTATTAACTTTAACAATAAACTTTTTATAAATGAATTTTCATTATTTGAATGCTTTTTATTGAATGAATTTTAAATGAAATTTATAAAAATTATTATAAGAATTTATGGCAAAAAAAAGTATGGTTCAACGTGAACTTAAACGTCAACGTTTAGTAATGAAGTATGCTCAAAAACGTGAAGCATTAAAAGAACAAATTAAAGGAAGTACTATTTTAAAAGAAAAACTTGCATTACATAGAAAATTACAACAACTTCCTAAAAATAGTTCAAGTGTAAGATTACATAATCGTTGTATGATTACTGGAAGACCAAAAGGATATTATAGAGATTTTGGATTATCACGTCACGTTTTACGTGAAATGGCTCATCAAGGTTTATTACCAGGCGTTCAAAAAGCTAGTTGGTAATTAATAGTAATAGATAGAATAAAATTTTATTCTATTAATTCCAACTTTTTTTTTAAACTCTCTCCTTAGAGTTAGCTTTGCAGAATTAATTTGATAAGAAAATAGAGTTTGATTAAGTATTGCTAAGCAAAACTTAAAAGCAAACTTTGGTTGTCAATCTTCCAAAATATAGTCAATAGACTTCGATTTTGCAAATCAGATTTTTGCAATAATAAAAACTTTTTTAAAAGAAAAGTTAAAATCAAAACTAGATTTTTAATATGATTTTAAGATATGCTTATTTGGTCAATTTAAAATATTCATCTATAAAGTATTAGATGTTTTTCTTACAATGCCACGTCGTCCTTTAAAAAAAAAACGTACTCTTTTACCTGATCCAATTTATAACAGTATTTCTGTTCATATGTTAATTAACCGTATTTTAAAAAGTGGAAAAAAATCTGTTGCTTATAGAATTGTTTATACTGCTTTAAAAGAAATTGGTGATAATACAGGAAAAAATCCTGTTGAAATTTTTGAAAAAGCATTAGATAACGTTACACCAAGAGTTGAAGTTAAACCTAGACGTCGTGCAGGAGCTATTCAACTTGTTCCACGTGTTTTACGTACAGGAGACCGTTCAAAAGCTTCAGCTTTACGATGGATTTTAGAAGCTTGTGAAAAACGTTCTGGTCAACCAATGATTAATAAATTAAAAAATGAAATTATTGAAGCTTTTAAAAAAACAGGTTATGCTATCAGAAAAAGAGATGAATTACATAAAATTGCTATTAATAATGCAATGTATGCAAGAAAACCACAAACTGTTATTAATGCTATTAATCAATTAACACCATAATGTTTACTAAAGTCTAGTTAAAGCCAAAACATAGCCTTAAATTAGACTTTATATTTGGTTTAAATAGACTCTATCTATGGTTTAGCTAAACTATTTAATTACGTTTTGTTCTGAAGAAAATAAATATTTAATTCTTATAATTAAAATTAAAACTAAATCTAAAACTTTTTCTAAATTCAATACAAAATAAGTAAAAGCTTATTTTGACAAGCAGATTAAGTTTACAAGAGTTAGGGTTGATAAGCTTTTATTAACTAGTTATATGAATTTAATAATTTGAATTTTTATTTTTGTAATTCTAGCAAAGGATAGCAAATAAATTATTAAAAAAAATTTAGATGTCACACTTTGCCAAGTTTGCCTGCAAACTTACAAAGTTTGCAAGCAAACTTTAGAAGCAAAATAGTTCATCAAATTTTATAAATGAAAATTTTTAAATTTTAAATGATTCAATAATTTTCTCTATTAATTTTTTTCATTAATTAATCTTTGCCAAAGTCTACTTGCAGACTTTAGCAGTTGAGCACTTTTTTATTGCATACATTTTTTATTTAAAATGATTAAATAATATATCTTATGAGTTTACAAGTTTCAATTTTAACACCTGAACGTCCATTCTGGAACGGTCAAGCTGAAGAAATTATTTTACCTACAGAAACAGGTGAAATGGGTGTTTTAAAAAATCACGCTCCAATTATTACAGGTTTAGACGTAGGAGCTATGCTTATTCGTACAAAAGAAGAATGGAATTCTTATGCAATTATGGGTGGTTTTGCTTTAGTAAAACAAAACCAAGTAACAATCTTAGCAAATGAAGCTCAATCTTCTGTAAATATTGATCCAGAAGAAGCAAAAACTGCTTTTGAAGCAGCAAAAGATAATTTAGAAAAAGCTGAAGGTGTAAAAGAAAAAGTAGAAGCAAACTTTGCTTACAAACGTGCTAAAGCACGTTTTCAAGTTGTTAAAGTTGTTAAAAAATTTTAATTTTTCATAAATTTAAAAAATTTTAATTCTTAAAAAAATGGTGGATAAATAATTAAAAATTTTTAATTATTTATCCACCATTTTTTTTTTTAGAACAAATTTTTAAAAAATCTAAAGAAAAAAACTTAATCCTTTATTTAATAAAGATTTCAAGAGTTTTATTTTATTTTATTTTATTTTATTTTATTTTATTTTATTTTATTTTATGTTCAGGTCTATCCTAGAACCCAGAAGTATCTACTAAGTTTGCATTTAACATTATAAAATAAGGGAAGCTTATTTTGGCAAGTGTTGATTTTTTTCTAATGTTTTAGTTATAATAATTAAACTTAATTATCGGATAGATTATTCTAGGATCGTCAAAATTGTTTCATTTTTTCATAAAAAATGGTTCCACAAACTGAAACTAAAGCAGGTGCTGGTTTTAAAGCTGGTGTTAAAGATTATCGTTTAACTTATTATACTCCAGATTACGTAGTAAGAGATACTGACGTTTTAGCAGCTTTCCGTATGACTCCACAACCTGGTGTTCCACCAGAAGAATGTGGTGCAGCTGTAGCAGCTGAATCTTCAACAGGTACTTGGACAACTGTATGGACTGACGGTTTAACAAGCCTTGACCGTTACAAAGGTCGTTGTTACGATCTTGAACCAGTTCCAGGTGAAGAAAACCAATACATTTGTTATGTAGCTTACCCAATCGACTTATTCGAAGAAGGTTCTGTAACAAACATGTTCACTTCTATCGTAGGTAACGTATTTGGTTTCAAAGCTTTACGTGCTCTTCGTTTAGAAGATTTACGTATTCCAGCTGCTTACCTTAAAACTTTCTCAGGACCTCCACACGGTATCCAAGTAGAACGTGACAAATTAAACAAATATGGTCGTGGTCTTTTAGGTTGTACAATCAAACCTAAATTAGGTCTTTCAGCTAAAAACTACGGTCGTGCTGTTTACGAATGTTTACGTGGTGGTTTAGACTTTACTAAAGACGACGAAAACGTAACTTCTCAACCATTCATGCGTTGGCGTGACCGTTTCCTTTTCTGTGCTGAAGCTATTTATAAAGCTCAAGCAGAAACAGGTGAAGTTAAAGGTCACTACTTAAACTGTACTGCTGGTACAGCTGAAGAAATGATCAAACGTGCTGTATGTGCTAAAGAATTCGGTGTACCTATCGTTATGCATGACTACTTAACAGGTGGTTTCACTGCTAACACTTCATTAGCTCAATACTGTCGTGATAACGGTTTATTATTACACATCCACCGTGCTATGCACGCTGTAATTGACCGTCAAAGAAACCACGGTATCCACTTCCGTGTTTTAGCTAAAGCTCTTCGTATGTCTGGTGGTGACCACCTTCACTCTGGTACTGTTGTAGGTAAACTAGAAGGTGAACGTGAAGTTACTTTAGGTTTCGTTGACTTAATGCGTGACAACTACGTAGAAAAAGACCGTAGCCGTGGTATTTACTTCACTCAAGACTGGGCTGCTATGTCAGGTGTAATGCCAGTTGCTTCTGGTGGTATCCACGTATGGCACATGCCAGCTTTAGTTGAAATTTTCGGTGATGACGCATGTCTTCAATTCGGTGGTGGTACTTTAGGTCACCCTTGGGGTAACGCTCCAGGTGCTGTAGCTAACCGTGTTGCTCTTGAAGCTTGTACTCAAGCTCGTAACGAAGGTCGTGACCTTGCTCGTGAAGGTGG
>JACCEC010074367.1_pt1 | contig 10845 bp, 9 predicted proteins | sample 7450121 | NCBI WGS metagenome assembly JACCEC01 (sample SAMN15323455, study PRJNA562643) | freshwater metagenome | isolation source: river surface water | place: USA:Blue River Watershed | collected 2017-08-18 | reverse complement strand
CAGCTGGTGACGGTTGGTGGCAATGTCGATAACACCACCGCCAAGCTATTCAAGGAAAACGCCTACCGCGATTACATGGAGCTCAACGGTTTGGCGATGCAGCTGACCGAAGCGCTTGCGGAGTTTTGGCACAGTCGAATTCGAGCTGAGCTAGGTTTCGAGAGCGAAGACCCGAGCGATATCTCGGGTTACTTTGATCTCAAGTACCGTGGGGCGCGCTTCTCACTCGGTTACCCGGCCTGCCCTGACATGGAAGATCGCCGAAAGGTGGTTCAGCTACTAAAGCCTGAACGCTTGGGAATCGAACTTAGCGAGGAGCTTCAGCTCCACCCAGAACAGTCAACCGATGCATTCGTTTTCCACCACCCGGAAGCCAAATACTTCTCGGTCTAAAACTTGTATCGGCGCAGAGTCTGAATAAATGGCCTGCCGATCAACAGAATCAAGATGGCCGAACTTAGGGCTCTAACGGTGTCCCAGGTAAGGGTTGAACTCACCAAGCTGTAGGTAAGGAAGCTCGCCAAATTCTGCCAAAGCGAAGCCTCAGGATTGAAGGAAATAGAAGTCTGAGGGCCAACAGCGAAAGGCCAGAACCAAAGGTTCATGATCAGGCCAAATAGATAGGCAGAAGCTGCAGCGTATGCAGCTAGGTGCCATATCTTTAGTTTCTTATCCAAGCGCTTTCCAATTAGTCCGGCACCGGCACCAACCCAGCCAACCGCAAACATCTGGAACGCAGTCCAAGGACCTATTCCGCCAAAGAACAGGGATGAGAGCAGGATGGCACTGGCCCCCAAAAGGAATCCGAATCTTGCTCCCAGTGCGGCAGCACCCAAAATAACGACCACAAAAATTAGCTCAAAGCCACCGACACCGCTGGTGGCAATGCGCGTTGCAGCAGCGATTGCCGCCAAGAGCCCAAGCAGAGCGATCTGCCTTGGCCCTGCAAGCTTTCCCTGAGCAAACCAGAGTGCGCCAATGGCTAGGAGCGGTAAAAGTGCAAGTGCTAACCAGCCGGAGGCTGAGTCGGAGCCTCCGACGGCTTGGGGAAGCCAGAGTGGCCAAACAAAGCCGGCGAATCCCACCAGAGAGATCAGTACAAGACCCATTCGCTGCAGATTCAAAGTCATGCCCACACCCGGCCAATCTGCCTAAGCTCGGTGTTTGAAATTTCGTAAACAGTTGTCGCTAACTGGTCAATTAGTTGTCGGTCATGAGTGGCAAACACCACGGCACAACCGGTCTCTTGCACGCACTCCAGGGTTGCAATTGCTTGGGACTTCACCTGCGGGTCAAAGCCCTTGGTTGGCTCATCGATAAGCAGGATCTTTGGCTTATGGCTCATTTGCATGGCAATTGCCAAAGCGAGCTGCGTCCCGGCAGATAGATCTCGTGGATGGATTTCCAAATCTGGCAGGAATCCGAGAATCGCTTCAAGGTTGGCTCTGGTGAACCCTTTGTCAACCTTGGCAATCCGATCAGCCCGTGCCAGCTCAGCCTCCAAAGTTGTGGTGACAAAGAAATCACTCACTAGCTCCGGCACCAGAACATAGTCTTTAGAGCTGGCTTCGATGGCATTCAGCAGCGAGGTCTTGCCGACTCCATTTGCACCAGTCACCGCTATAACCTCGGATTGCCGAATCGTCAGCAATGGCTGAGCGACAAGAACCTTCTGGTCAAAACCAATTGACTCTGCTTCGAATCTAAAGACTTCATCACGAGGAAGTAGCGCTGTCTTTCTTGCGGCCTTGACTACCTCCGGCGACCAGTTACCTGGTGCAAGGCGTCCATCCAAAATCTGAAGTGAGCTGGTGGTGATTGCTGATAGCAGTTCTGGTCGATGCTCCGCCACAAGCAGTGCTCCACCTCCAAGCAGATAATTCCGCAGTAAAGAAACGAGCTGATTGCAAGCTTGGTCGTCAAGACCGGCAAATGGCTCGTCAAGAATCAATAGTTTTGGCTGTTTCTGCAGCTCGCGAATCAGGCTGACCTGGATAGCCTCGCCCTCGCTCAATAGGTGTACTGGGGTTTCCAACTTGACATCCAGTCCAAAGTCAGAGGTCGTTTCGATTTCATCGCGAACCAACGGACCAAACATTTGCTCACGAGACTGCTGGGGTACATATCCCAAAGGACTTGGTGCTTGCACATCGCCCGTGGTCGTAAGTCCCAGTTCAGAAGCAAGACCGGTGGCAGCAATCAACAAGCTACTCTTGCCGCTTCCGGTTGGCCCTGAAACTACAAGGCACTCACCCGCAGTTATCGAAACATTGATTTCGCTAAGCCCTGCTTCAGCTATCGAAACATCCTTCAATTGAAGGCTTACTCCCCTGTCTGACTGGGAGGGTCCAGACAGAGCCAGGCGCTGGGCGATTGCAAGCGCTGTGCAAATTGCAGTTTCAAGAATTGGCACAAGCGCACGTACTTTGCTTTCTCTGCGGAGCTGAATTGCTCTTCCGATTCGCCTCGAAGCCTGAATCAATGCGGGTATTTGAACCCACCCAATTGCCAAAGCGGAAAGTAGTGATCTAAATGCTGGCAACTTCCTTGCTGCCGCAAAGAGTTGCGCTGGCTTGATTAGCACCACAGCGAGGCCAGTAAGCAAGATAAAGAGTGCGAAAGGAACCGCGGTTGAGAGGTTAGTGACTAGGCCATCTAAGTAGACCGGCCCAAAAAGCGAGACATGTGCAAATGGTCCAGCCAAGCCAATTATTGGAAGATCAAAAAGCAGAATCTGACCAGCTCTTGCCCCTCCGAACAGGACGGCGTAAATGGCCCTGGCCACCAAAAATCCGATCGGCAAAAGGATTGCCAATTGGATTTGCCGGGCCCGGGAAAACATCACTCGGTTGGGGTCGGTGCCTGATCACCGGATGCAAATGCCAAGCCAACCGACTGACCTCGAGATAGCTTCAGGGTCGCGGCACCCTCGGTCGCGTATTCCCACTGAGAAGCCGCATCGTTTTTCACCCAGAGTGCCCAGTAGGCAAACTCCGGAGGCATGTCAGCACAACTCTCGAGGTGAGGCTCTTGCCCTTCAATCTCGAGCGGTTCAGTGGCACTTGGGAGGCCGTTGACTCGGCAAACGATTAGGTCTGGATAGGTCACCGTGCCCTCAATCTCGACAGCGGCTTGGGCGAGTGCATCTTTTGCCAGAATCTCATCGCCTTCGAAGGCGATGCAGGAGGAGATTTGCTCCGCCTGCATGGTTCCAAAGTTCACCTCAACCACAACACCATCGCAGTCGCCCGCAGCGTTTTCCGCCTCAGCTGTGCAGCCGGATAGGCCTAAAAGCAGAACTAAACCGAGAGCGGCGTATTTCAAGGCAATTTCCTTTGCATGATTGGTGGTCCAAGTCTACTTTTCGGCTTGCTCGCAAGATTCTTTGTTACTTCGAAATAACGCCCGTTGAAAGCGGGTTGGGTTAGGCATGGACTTTTCTGGAAAAAACATTTTGGTGGTCGGTGCATCCGGTGGGCTTGGTGGCGAATTTGTCTCAAGCCTGATTGCAGCTGGGGCAAACGTCTATGGCACCGCCAAGTCGAATGAATCGGCAACCAAAATCTCAGACCAGGTGAGTCAAAAACTTCTCTTGGACCTTGAGAACGAAGAATCCATTTCGACCTTGGCGAACTACCTAAACTCGGCCGTAAAGCTCGACGGCGTGATTGTTACAGCAGGACTGGTCGCTTTCGGCCTGGCTACTGATACGCCTAATGAGATTGATTCAAAGTTGATTCAGGTGAACTACCGCGGCCCTCGTGACTTACTGGTTGCGCTTCAGCCAAACCTTGCAAACTCCGAAGGTGCCTTTGTTCTAAATGTCACCGGCATTGTGGCGCAGATGCCGCTGCCATCGATGTCTAGCTACTCCGCCTCCAAGATGGCGATGCACGGATTCCTCACAGCCGTTGCAAGAGAGTGGCGCCGCAGTGGCATCAAGGTCGTGAGCGAACTGTTGGGCCACACCGAAACCGGTCTTGCAACCCGTGCGATCGCTGGCCAAGCGCCTCAGTTCCCACAGGGACTCTCCCCTGCGGATGCGGTGGCACAGATGCTAAAGAGTTTGGAAAGCTAGGCCGGTAACTCGATAGTTACTTTGGTTCCACCTCGAATAGGCGAAGTCCAAAGAATCTTTCCTCGAAGTTCTGACTCAACCAGAGTGCGAATAATCTGGGTTCCCAGGCCGGTTCCAACTTTGCCCTCGGGCAAACCTGCTCCATCATCGGTAACGGTAATGACCAAAACCTTTTTATCTCTAACGGCCTCAACCTGGACTGTTCCACTTCGATCCGAGAGTCCATGCTCAATCGCGTTGGCAACAACCTCGGTGAGCACTAGGGCGAGTGGCGTTGAACGCTCAGCGGTCAGTTCACCAAAACTTCCGGTGAACTCGGTTTTCACGGTCGTGTGGTAACCAGCAATCTCCGGAACGAGAAGCAAGATGCGCTTGAAGATCTGATCGAATGAAATCTCCTGCTCAATACCTTCGGAAAGAACATCGTGCACAACTGCGATAGCGCTGACGCGGCGCATAGCTTGGGCCAGTGACTCCTTTACTTCCTCAGAGTCGCTCTGGCGGGATTGGATGCGCAGTAGTGATGCCACCGTCTGTAGGTTGTTCTTTACCCTGTGGTGGATCTCCCGAATAGTCATGTCCTTGGTAAGCAGCGCTCGCTCGCGCACGCGAAGCTCAGTGACATCGCGACAAAGCACCACTCCACCAAAACGTTTACCGGCTTCATAAAGCGGGATGGATCTAACTGCAATGGTGACGTCCTCGAATTCGAGGTCTGTGCGCCAGGCTCCCTTGGCAGTCAGGATTAGCGGTAGGCCCTCGTCTAGTTGATCCTGTCTAAGATCCAGTCCGGTGATGCTCTCCGCAAACAGTCGTCCCTCAAGATCGCCGTCTACTCCAGCTCGATTAAACATGGATAGCGCATTTGGACTTGCAAATAGCACTCGCCCGCTCTGGTCCAGACGCACTAGTCCGTCATTGGCTCGAGGAGCTCCGCGCTTGGAATCTGTTCCGGCTTCTGGAATGGGAAAAGCGCCGCGGCTAACCATGTTCAGCAGACTGTTTCCAATCGCCACAAAGTTCAATTGCAACTTGTTTGGCACGCGAGATTCTCCAAGGTTGGTGTGCCTAGTTATCACCGCAATTGGGGAGGAATCGCTCTGTTTGTCGGGAGCGAAAACTGGGTATGCATCAATCTTGGTTTTGACACCTTCAAAGTTCGATGGCTCTGCTGAGACAACTGGCTCACCAGTTGTCCATGCGGTTTGAATTACCTGTTCCCAGTCATACCTTGCCGGCGTTCCAGTGATGTCGCGGTAAAAGAGGGTCGCTGCTGCTGCAGGTCTGGCGTGTGCCGTGGCTTGAAGTTTTCCTGCCTTGGGTGCCCAGAGCACCAAGTCGCCGAACGCAAGATCGGCGATCAGTTGCCAGTCGGCCAGCAGTGATCGAAGCCACTGCTGTGAGTTGGAATCAAGTTTCGCCACCTTCTGAGTTTAGCCTTGCGCCACATTCATCAACTATTTCACATGCCAGAGACCTCACTGCCAGAGTCAACTTGGCGTTGGGGCTCTCTAGCATCAGTGGGCGAGCATGTGAGATCGATGCCTCGCAACTCGCCCAGTCACTGGGGAGTTCAGCCCGAATTGGGAATGCAGTGAAGTGAGCAAGAGTGTCCCGAAGTTGCTTGGACGGTGATCTACCAAGGCTTCGAATTGAAACTCGATTAGCAATAGGCCAAATGTCGCGACCCACAGCACTTAAGTCAAAGAGAAAACGATTGACGCCCACCGGGTCAGCTACGAAAGTGGCCAGCACCAAGTCAGCTGTCTCAACCATCCATCTGGTTATCGTTGGCCGAGAATCAGGATCCTGGCCGGGTAAGCCGATTTCCAGCTCATCGCTGACATCGAAGAGGATGAAGTCAAAGTGCTCCGAAACAACAGAGACTAGGACTTCGATGTCCTCGGGCCTAACTTCCTTCCACCGCTTCGGGCTTGAGATTCCGGTGAGAATGTCCACTCTCGAACCGCCAAATTTCAACTCAGCACATAGCCTGAAGACTTCATCAACCTGTAGGCGACTGCTTCTTGCCAGCCTCAATGCAGCCGTTATTCCAGGACCCGCATCGGATAAACCTAGCCATGCGGCGACGGAGGGACGACACATGTCAAGATCAATTAGAAGCACTTTTTGGTTCAAGCGGGTGAGTTCAAAAGCAAGGTTTATTGCGAGCATAGATTTCCCGCTGCCGGCACTACCCCAGACCGCGACCAAAGTCGGACGTCTCTTTTCCAACAGGTTTGTGGCTTGCTTATGCCCTGCTCGCGTTTTTCTCAACATTCAAGGCGCCACTAAAAGAAAAATGTCTAAATCAGACGAAACAGTTTGCAGCAAAAGGCCTGCTTGTTCCTGCGAAACCATAACTTCAACTAGAGTCCCCCGGTCGGACATCAGCGATGAACCTTCCGTGACGGCCACGACTTGGCTTCTCGGAACCAAGAGCTCTCCCAGGAAGTTGTTTTCGGTTGGAATCGTTCGCCAAATTTGAACCCATGATCCTGCAGAAACTTTTTGACTAACCTCTATCGAAGGGCTCAAGACTATTGTGGTGAGACCATCTGGTGCGAAGTCCAGTACGTTTCTGATTGGCACTAGCTCTCCCTCACTCACAAACTCATTGAGGTAGAAGACTTTTGGGGCTTTTTGGAGAGTCAGATAGTGACGACCTGCGGGTCCGAGATCCAAGCGCTGTAGTTCAAAACTTTCGACCCCAATTTCCTCGCCGGGAATTAGAGAGGTTTTGGCAACTAGGTACTCGGGAAGTGGTCTGCTGAGTGCAATCGCTCCAGCAATTACTAGACCTGTAGCAACAGTGACAATAATCAATGCCACATTTGAGATTCGTTTGCGAAGTACTTTGTTCATCTCTCCTCCTGGAACGAGAGTGGACCAAGCATTGATTTCTTGCTTTTTGTTATCCACAACGAACCAGCTGCGCGACACGATGACGGAATTCAACAGAATTGCCTTTACATTCGGTTATCCGTAGATAATTAAGCCACTCATGGAGAATCCGGCTCCCAGCCCGGAGCTCAGTTAGGTAGGGGACGTGCGCTGTTTGAGTGCAGAGCCAAACTTCCAAGTTATCCACAGGGTTGAGAGCTCAGTCTGCAGAGACAGTCATATTGCGACCAGACTTCTTGAATCCCAATGGCTTTCAAGGAGGAACCAAAATGGGCGATGACAAAATGTCTAGCGATTTAGATCCGGCACAGCTTTTTGCGGAAATTTCGAAAGCCTATATTGAAATACTCGCTGGAGTCAGACGACCGGAGCAGCTTGCCAGATGGCTATCTGACAAGGCTTACTACGACATATCTCAGCGCGCAAAGAGAGAGTCCATGCAGCGGCAAATCACAGGTGCGAAGGCTAGGCCAGACATATCCCTTCGGAAGAGTAAGACTTTCCTAACTGATGATGCTGGAATACACGGAGTTGTGATCCTGAGAGTATCGGGCGCAACGAAGGCGGTCGCCCTGCGAGCAGAGCGCATTCATGATCGATTTCGAGTTACCGAAGTTTTGATCATCTAGTTCTTGAAGAAAGAACTTCCCGATCCACCCTGCTTAGGCTTCTGCACCGGCTTCACAGCTGGGCTTGGCACTTTGTGTGAGTCATCCTCGCCATTCTCATCTGGTGTACTGAAGGTCAGCTGCTGAGGCTCTTGTACTGCAACCTGAGGCTCGGCCTGCTTCAACTCGATGTTGAACAGGAACTGAACTGCCTCTTCGCGAATGCCAGCCATCATGTCGATGAACATTCCGTAACCCTCACGCTGGTACTCGACTAGCGGATCGCGCTGTGCCATGGCACGAAGACCAATACCTTCCTTGAGGTAGTCCATCTCGTAAAGGTGGTCACGCCACTTGCGGTCGATGACCGAAAGCATCACGCGACGCTCTAGTTCGCGCATAACCTCCTCGCCGACCTCCTTGGTGCGGTTGGCGTATGCAATGCGAGCATCCGACAGAATCTCTTCGATCAACCAGGTTCTAGTTAGCTTGGCACGTGAGCCTGCTGCTTCCAGAACCTCAGAGATCTCGATACCGATCGGGTAGACCTGCTTGAGCTGAACCCAAAGCTGCTCAAGATCCCAATCCTGGCTGCCACCCTCAGGAAGGTTTACCGCAACGATGTCATTGACGGTCTCCTCCAAGAACGACTGGAAGGTTGCGGAGATGTCTTCGCCCTTCAGTATCTGACGGCGGTCGGCATAGATTGCCTCACGCTGACGGTTCATGACATCGTCATACTTGAGGATGTTCTTGCGAATCTCGGCGTTACGACCCTCGACCTGACCCTGGGCGGATGCAATTGCGCGGGAAACCATCTTCGACTCAATAGCTGAGTCGTCCGGGACAGAAGAACGATTCATAAGTGCGGCTGCGGCACCCGAGTTGAACAGGCGCATTAGGTCATCGGTTAGCGAAAGGTAGAACCTGGATTCACCTGGGTCACCCTGACGACCGGAACGACCACGCAGCTGGTTGTCGATGCGACGAGACTCGTGGCGCTCGGTTCCAAGTACGTAGAGACCGCCAACCTCCAGCACACGCTCGGCTTCCTTGGCAACATCCTGCTTAACCTTGCTGAAGATCTCATCCCAAGCTTCTTCATACTGCTCAGCTTGGTCGATGGGGTCAAGACCAAGCTTGTGCATCTGCTGCACGGCAAGGAACTCGGCGTTTCCACCGAGCATGATGTCGGTACCACGACCGGCCATGTTGGTGGCAACAGTCACTGCTCCGAACTGACCTGCCTGAGCAACAATCACAGCTTCGCGAGCATTGTTCTTGGCGTTTAGAACCTCGTGCTTGATACCGGCCTTGGCCAATAGCTTGGAAAGGTATTCGCTCTTCTCAACGCTGGTGGTTCCAACCAAGATTGGCTGACCCTTGGCGTGACGCTCGGCGATGTCCTGAACCACCATGTGGAACTTGACCTCTTCGTTTTTGAAGATTAGGTCGGACTGGTCCAAACGCACCATTGGCTTGTTGGTGGGGATTGGAACCACACCGAGCTTGTAGGTGGACATGAATTCGGCCGCTTCGGTCTCCGCGGTACCGGTCATACCCGAAAGCTTTTCGTAGAGCCTGAAGTAGTTCTGCAGGGTGACGGTTGCCAGGGTCTGGTTCTCGGCCTTGATGGCCACGCCTTCCTTGGCTTCAATCGACTGGTGCATGCCCTCGTTGTAGCGACGGCCCGGAAGCAAACGACCGGTGTGCTCATCAACAATCTGCACCTCACCGTTGACGATCACGTAGTCGCGGTCCTTACGGAACAGCTCCTTGGCACGGATCGAGTTGTTCAAGAACGAAATCAACGGGGTGTTTGCGGTCTCGTAAAGGTTGGTGATGCCTAGGTAGTCCTCGACCTTGTCGATTCCAGACTCCAAAACTCCAACGGTGCGCTTCTTCTCGTCAACCTCGTAGTCAACATCGATCTGCAGGGTCTGCGCCAACTTAGCGAATACCCCAAACCAGCGGTTCACATCTGCGGCAGCAGGGCCGGAAATGATCAGCGGGGTTCTGGCCTCATCGATCAAAATCGAGTCAACCTCGTCGACGATGGCATAGAAGTGACCACGCTGAACTAGGTCCTGGCTGTTTAGTGCCATGTTGTCGCGCAGGTAGTCAAAACCAAACTCGTTGTTGGTTCCATAGGTGATGTCGCAGGCATACATCTCGCGACGCTGGGCTGGGTCCTGGCCTCCAAGAATGCAGCCGGTGGTCATGCCTAGGGCACGGAAGATGCGGCCCATAAGTTCGGACTGGTATTCGGCCAAGAAGTCGTTCACGGTAACCACGTGAACACCGCGACCAGGGATTGCATTTAGGTAGGCGGCTAGGGTCGCAACCAAGGTCTTACCTTCACCGGTCTTCATCTCGGAGATATTTCCAAGGTGCAGCGCGGCACCACCCATTAGCTGAACATCAAAGTGGCGCATGCCAAGGGTTCTAACCGAGGCTTCGCGAACAGCGGCAAAGGCCTCTGGCAGGAGATCGTCCAGGGTCTCACCCTCGGCGAAGCGCTGACGCAGGGCAGCGGTCTCATTGTGCAATTCTTCGTCGGTTAGCGCTTGGAAGTTTGGCTCTAAAGCATTTACTTCGTCAGCAGTGGACTGCAGCTTCCTTAGCAGTCTGCCCTCGCCCGCGCGAAGCAGTTTGTCAATAATCGACGCCAATAGATACTCCTTGATTAACGGGTGTAATTCTACCCGTGATGTGCTTTGGACTAGACCAGAGAAATAACCCCGTAGTTCCAACCCTGCCGGCGATAAACCACCGCCGGACGTGAGGTTTCGGAATCCATGAACAGGTAAAAGTCATGGCCGACCAGCTCCATGTGACCAACCGCTTCCTCTTTGGTCATCGGCTTACTGGCAAACTCCTTGGATTTGATAACCATCGGGCTGTATAGAGCCTCTTCGGCCTCGGGTAGGGGTGCTGCTTTGCCTAGCAGCAGGTCATGATCGATGGGAGTGATATCCAGGGCTGCGAAGTCGGTAGCAGCAAGTTCGCTGGCAGATAAGTTCTTGTGTCCGCCACCGCGATGAACCTTGTGCTTATCCGAATACCTTCTTAGACGCTCAACCAGCTTCCCAAAAGCAATATCGAAAGCTGCAAATTTGTCACTGGCACGAGCTTCAGCTCGAACTATGTGGCCCGGCTCATAAACCGTGAGCTCAACCTGGTCCTCAGCGCCTGCGGTCCTGCTGTGCTCTTGGCGGGTGATTTTGATGTGAAGCTCTTCGGGCTTGTGGGCAT
>JACCEC011741880.1_pt1 | contig 10846 bp, 9 predicted proteins | sample 7450121 | NCBI WGS metagenome assembly JACCEC01 (sample SAMN15323455, study PRJNA562643) | freshwater metagenome | isolation source: river surface water | place: USA:Blue River Watershed | collected 2017-08-18 | reverse complement strand
CATACAACGCACCAATCCCTTTAGGACCGTAGGTTTTATGAGCCGAGAAACTCATCAGGTCGACTTTTAAGGTCGACAGGTCAATATCAATCTTTCCAGTGGCTTGAGCTGCATCAACGTGAAAAAGAACGCCCTTGCTGCGCAGCAGTTCGCTGATCTGATCGATGGGTTGTATCACGCCAATTTCGTTATTCACCGCCATAATCGACACCAGAATCGTGTCCGGGCGCAGCGCTGCTTCCAGTGCCGCCATATCCACTAGGCCATTCGGCAACACATCGAGGTAGGTCACTTCGAAACCTTGACGTTCCAGTTCACGCATCGTATCGAGGACGGCCTTGTGTTCGGTTTTCAGCGTAATGAGATGCTTGCCCTTACCCTGATAAAAATTAGCCGCGCCCTTGATGGCCAGGTTATTGGCCTCGGTAGCACCTGAAGTCCAGACGATCTCTTTAGGATCGGCATGCACCAGCGCAGCAACTTCAGCGCGCGCATTTTCAACGGCCGCTTCCGCATCCCAGCCATACTGGTGAGAACGTGAGGCCGGATTGCCATACTTCTCGGTCAGGAAAGGCAACATGGCCTCCACGACACGTGGATCGATAGGGGTTGTTGCCGAATAATCCAGATAGATTGGGAACTTCATCATTAACTCCAGAGAAAACGTCAGGCCACAGCAGCAAATCGCTGCAGCTGACTTAAAACCTTATCTAGCTGACCAATCAGACGATCAACCGCTTCAATAGATGTTGCGCCATACGGCATCATGCCGAGGCTGATGCGGATAGCACCTTTAGCCAGCACCGGGTCTACACCCATGGCAAGCAGTACGGCCGACACCCCGCTTTTACCCGAACCGCATGCCGCACCGCTGGCAATCGCCATACCCTGACGATCCAGGAGCGACACGAGTGTTTCACCATCGATGCCCGGGAATGCGGCAAAGGTCGTATTCGGTAAGCGCTCAGCGGCTGCCGAAAAAATCACGGCGCCACGGCTTCTCAGCCAGGCTTCCAGATGTTGCTGCAAACGATGCGCCTGCAGCGTGCGCATTTCTAGATCAGCAACGGCACGCGTACAGGCCACGCCAAATCCAACAATAGCCGCCACATTCTCGGTGCCCGAACGCAAGCCCTGCTCCTGACCGCCGCCATAAACCAGCGGCATCAGCGGCAGCTGGCGATCACGCAACAGAGCGGCAGCACCCTTCGGGCCGCCGATCTTATGACCAGAGATGGTCAATGCATCTACGCCAGCGGCATTCAAATCACGAAAGCTCAATGGGTGTTTACCAAAGGCCTGTACGGCATCGGTATGAAAGCAACTCATACCATTGCGCCTCGCCTTGAACGTCTGAGCAAGCTGGGTCACCGGTTGCAAAACACCGGATTCGTTATTCGCCGACATCACCGACAGCAAACGCGTTTCGGCTGGTAGTTCTGAAATGCTGGGCGTTTCAACCACACCGGCACCATTGACAGTAAGTTCGTTAACAGCCCAGCCAGAACGGCCCAGTGCGCGCACCGGTTCGGCAACACAAGGGTGCTCAATACGACTACAGGCCACACCGGCCGGGGTGCCGGCTTCTGCTAGCCAGGCATCAGCGAAACCACGAATCAGTAGATTATTGGCTTCGCTACCGCTTGCGGTAAAAATCACTTCGGATGGATCGGCATCAATCGCAGCAGCAACCTGCTCTCTCGCCTGGTCGACAGCACGGCGCGCTTCTCTACCCGCCGTATAGGTAGCTGATGCATTGGCGAACTGAGACCCCATGTAGGGCAACATGGCTTCAAGCACAAACGGATCCAGCGGCGTGGTCGCGTTATGGTCGAAGTAAAGTGTTGCCATGATCTAACTCAGGCGGCCTGTGCCACGCTAAAGGACACGGTTTTCGAATCCGACTTGGCCGCCTGCTCTGCCACTTTCTTGCGCTGCTTCTCAACCAGTTCAGATAAGGTGACCGATGCCAGATAATCAAGCATCTTGCGGTTAAGAGTCGACCACAGATCGTGCGTCATACAACGATGATCGGATTTGCAATTCTCGAGACCGCCACACTGCGTGGCATCCAGCGGCTCGTCGACAGCCAGAATCACATCTGCCACCGTGATTTCTAGGGCGTCACGTCCCAGGCAATAACCACCACCCGGCCCACGCACACTCTCTACGATCTTGTGCCGACGCAGTTTGGCAAACAACTGCTCTAGATAAGACAGGGAAATATTCTGCCGTTCGCTAATCGATGCCAGGGTGACTGGACGATCACCGACGAAGAGCGCCAGATCAATCATGGCTGTCACTGCAAAACGGCCTTTGGTCGTTAATCTCATCATGCCTCCCGTTGGGATTGGGGCTGGTTTTAACTGAGTTGGAGCGCCAGGCGCTATATCCAAGTATTTGTGTCAACTATACTGCGTGCCGCCGCAATTAGTCAACTATTTTGCTCAGGTATTGCGGATCAAACTTATCAGCCACCGAATTCGCCTCTGCCACCTGCATGCCGGAAGCCTCAAGTTTCTTGAGCAGATGCTCCAGGCGCAAGTCCGTTTCAGCGGCATGTTCGAGCAGCGCATGGAGCGCTTTGGCATAGGGGTCACTTGCATCCCTGTTGATGGCATATGCCGTAAAAACCAGCTTGGATGCTTGCGCCGACAGGTCCTGTGTTTTTTCGTTTTCAATGATCCGTGCCGGGTTACCCACGGCAGTCGCCCCCTCCGGCACATCCTTAACCACCACGGCATCGCTACCTACACGGGCACCTGCACCTACCGTAATCGGGCCGAGCACCTTTGCACCGGCACCAATTACTACACCGGATTTTAAGGTCGGGTGACGGCGGCCTTTGTTCCAGCTCGTCCCCCCCAGCGTTACCCCGTGGTAGAGCGTGACATCATCTTCAATAATGGCAGTTTCACCGATCACGACGCCCATCCCATGATCAATGAAGAAACGGCGACCAATCGTTGCTCCCGGGTGAATTTCAATACCGGTGAGAAAACGTGAAATATGGGAAATAAAGCGTGCCAGCCAGTAAAAATGCCATTGCCACAAACGGTGCGCCAGGCGATGAAACATCATGGCATGCACGCCGGGATAGCAGGTCACAATCTCCAGCGTCGAGCGCGCCGCAGGGTCGCGTTCGAAGATGGAGCGGATATCTTCCCGAATGGACTTGAGAATGGTCATCTAGGCGTCTGAGTCTTGTAATTTGAAAAGGCTTTAAATCAAGCCTTCGACGCCTTGCATTGTACTAATTCCGACTTTTTTAATCAACCTTCTGCGGCGCTTTCAGGGCAGAAATGATGCCCCGCAGAATATTCACTTCATCAGCCTCCAGACGGGTGCGTTCGAAGATACGCCGGATCTTGGGCATCAGACGTCTCGGCTTTTGCGGATCATGGAAACCCGCTTCGATGAGCGCCGTTTCAAGGTGGCCATAAAACCCTTCAACGGCATCAACCGTTGCCAGCGGCGATGCATACCGTGTGGCGCCCGTATCCACCGAAGCCGTATTACCGGAAACCTCTTTCAGAAGATAGGTCATGATCTGCACAGCCGCCCCCAGATTCAAGGAACCATAATCCGGATTCGTAGCAATACTGACCTCTGCCCGACAGCGCTGCAATTCTTCATTGGTCAAGCCATTGGTCTCATTACCAAAAACAAATGCCGAACAAGCACCAACCGCGCCGCCCTGCTGCCAAATTGCCTTAGCCGTTGCAACCGCCGCTCTGGGCGACAGGGGCTCAGGGCCCAATTCCCGTGCACGCACCGTCATACCAAAGGCCCCCGTGCAACCGATAAGTGCCTCATCCAGGCTGGCAACAATTTGACAGGTATTGACCAAGTCTGCCGCACCCGAAGCGCGCCGAACAGCCACTGCATCAATCTCGCACAAGGGGTTGACCAGAAAAAGCTGTGTACCGCTCACCAGCGACATGGTTTTCATGGCACGCGCCACCGCACCAATATTGCCCGGGTGCGACGGCCGGCAAAGTACGATCCGTTGGCAATCCAGGAAAGCACGCGCGGGAAATAGCGGCATAGAAAAATCTTCAGTCATGAGTAATTCATCGCCAGGAAAAGTTCGGCAAAAGGTTAAGGAAAAGCCGGGACATCAGTCGACCAGCAGCGAGCCAACAGGTACAATACGGCCATTCGCGCGAACGAACGTCGTTTGCCACTTGCTCTGTGTCCCTGATATGCATCCCTTTCTTAATGTTGCCGTTAAGGCCGCACGCCGTGCTGGTCAAATCATTAACCGAGCTGCGCTCGAAATCGATAACCTTCAGGTTAATCGCAAAGGTCAAAGTGACTATGTCACCCAGGTTGATCGTGCGGCGGAGGATGCCATCAAGGAAATCCTGATGGAAGCCTATCCGAGCCACAGCATTCTAGCTGAAGAGTCGGGCAGTACTGGCGCCGACAATGCTGAATTCCAGTGGATCATCGACCCGCTCGACGGCACCACCAATTTTATTCATGGCTTTCCGCAGTACGCGGTATCGATCGCCCTCACCCAGAATGGTCAGTTGGTTCATGGCGTGATCTACGATCCCATGCGTAATGAACTATTCACCGCCAGCAAAGGTCGTGGTGCATTCCTGAATGATCGCCGGATTCGGGTCAGCCGCCGTGATCGTCTCGCTGATTCATTGATCGGCACAGGCTTTCCCTATCGCGTCTTTGATCGCGTCGACAACTACATGGGCGCCTTCAAAGAACTGACCGAAAAAACCGCCGGCATGCGCCGTCCAGGTGCTGCCTCCCTCGACCTGGCCTATGTGGCTGCCGGCCGACTCGATGGCTTCTGGGAATTCGGTCTGGCCCCTTGGGACATGGCCGCTGGTACGCTCATGATTCTGGAAGCCGGTGGCTTTGTCACGGATCTCAACGGCGATGGTGATTTTCTGAAAACCGGTGACGTAGTCGCTGGCGCCCCCAAGGTACACAACCCGTTGCTACAAATTGTTCAGAAACATCTGACAAAGGCTAACGCCTGATTGAGCTTGCCCGGGGTCATTGCTGACATGAGCAAAAAGAGCGCCGCTGCGGAGACCCCGGAACCCACTTTGACGCCGATGATGCGTCAATACCTAGCGATTAAGGAAAGCGTACCCGATACGCTGCTCTTCTATCGCTTGGGTGATTTCTACGAGCTTTTTCATGGCGATGCCGAAAAGGCGGCACGGATTCTCGATATCACCCTGACCAAACGCGGTCAGACGCCCATGGCTGGCGTGCCCTTTCATGCTGCGGATCAGTACATTGCCCGCCTGATTAAAGCCGGAGAATCCGTCGCCATCTGCGAACAGATTGGCGACCCGGCAACATCCAAAGGCCCCGTTGAGCGGGCCATCAGCCGCATCGTCACACCGGGGACCGTCAGTGATGCCACGCTAATGGATGAGCGCCGCGAAAACCATCTCATGGCGCTTTACCCCTCTGGTGCCCGTTGGGGCGCCGCCTGGGTTTCTCTGGCTGCAGGGCGCATCACACTTGCCGAAATCCCTGCGGATCAGATTTCCACCCTGCTCGGCCGTGTCGAACCTTCTGAATTATTGATTCCAGAAACTCAGCCGTGGCTGGAAACCAATCAGCGGCCCTTGCGTCGGGCCGACTGGCTTTTTGATGCCGATAGCGGTTCACGAACATTATGCCGTGCGCTGAACGTCACTGCCCTCAACGCCTTTGGGATTGATCCCATTGAGGACCAACCGGCGCTCGCTGCGGCCAGCGCCCTGCTCGACTATATTCAGGCAACCCAGCTACGCAAACCTGAAATGTTGGGCATCAGCCTAGTGCAGGTTGAACGTCCTAACCAATATCTGCGCATGGATGCAATTACCCGGCGCAACCTGGAGCTGACCGAATCACTGCGTCTCGCCAGCGGCCCCAACGCCGAGCCCACCACCCTGTTTCACATCCTCGATCAGACCATGACCAGCATGGGAACACGTGCGTTGCGCCATGCGTTGCATCATCCATCGGCAGACGACACTATTCCAGCGAAACGCCATCAATTGATTGATACGTTACTGGGCAGAACGGATTTGCTGGAACAACTACGCAGCCTGTTCAAGTCTTTTTGCGACATTGAGCGCATCGCAGGACGCATTGCGCTGCAATCCGTGCGTCCACGTGAACTGGCCGCACTGAGAGATACGCTGACGCAATGGCCAGTCCTTGCTGCGCTGCTGGAACAACTTGAAAAAGCCGCGCTTGATCAGACCGTACTCCAGCAACTGACGACCAAGCTTATCCAGAGCGCAGCACCCGCTCAGCTCAGTCAGCTGCTCACGCGTGCGCTGCACATAGAACCCGCGCTTAATGTGCGCGATGGCGGCGTCATTGCTGATGGGTACGACCCTGATCTGGACGAACTGCGCCAGATTCAAACGCATTGCGGCGACTTCCTGCTCGATCTGGAAACACGAGAACGCGCAGCGACCGGCATTACTACCCTTAAGGTGGAATATAACCGGGTGCATGGCTTCTATATCGAAGTCTCGCAAGCCCAGTCGGCAAAAGTGCCCGAGCATTACCGTCGCCGTCAACCGCTTAAAAATGCCGAGCGTTACATCACACCAGAATTGAAAGCCTTCGAAGATAAAGCGCTTTCCGCACAAGACCGCGCACTGGCGCGAGAAAAACAGTTATTCGACGCGTTGCTGCAACAGCTTCAGGCCCACGTCATTGCCCTTAAGTCTGTGGCCAGTGACATTGCCGAGCTCGATCTTGTGGCCAGTTTTGCGCAATCGGCTCACGAGCGCGGTTGGTGCAAACCCAGCTTTAGTCCGATTCCTGAAATCGATATCTGCGATGGCCGTCACCCGGTGGTTGAACAAGCACTGCGTAAAGATGGCAAACCTTTCGTCGAGAACGACACCCGTTTACATCCAGATCGTCAGTGCCTGCTCATTACCGGCCCCAACATGGGCGGTAAATCAACCTTTATGCGGCAGACCGCACTCATTGTGCTGCTGGCCCGAATCGGCAGTTATGTGCCGGCACGCTCGGCACGCATCGGCCGCATCAACGCCCTCTTTACCCGCATTGGCGCCTCGGATGATCTGGCATCGGGCCGTTCAACTTTTATGGTGGAGATGACCGAAACGGCCGCCATTCTCAACCAGGCAGACGCCAACAGTCTGGTTCTGATGGACGAAATCGGGCGCGGCACCTCGACCTTTGATGGCCTGGCGCTGGCTTCGGCGGTGCTCAAACAGGTGTTGCGTCAGAACAAATCGCTCACCCTATTTGCCACGCACTACTTTGAACTGACACGACTGAGTGAAAAATTTAAGCCGCTAGAAAACGTGCATTTAAATGCGGTTGAGCACCATGACCGTATCGTTTTCCTGCATCGGGTGCAGCCAGGGCCGGCCAACCAGAGCTACGGCATCGAAGTGGCTTCGCTTGCCGGTATTCCTGCCAGCGTTGTCCGTGATGCGCGTCGCACTCTGTTAGAGCTGGAGTCACAATCGGTGCAGCATAACCCCATGCAGGCAGAAGGCAGCAATCAAATCGATTTCTTTGATAGCAACGACGCTTCAGCCACCGATTTAATCGCTGAAGCAGAAACGCCTCAGCAGCGCACACCCGTCGATGCACTCCTCGATGACTTGGACCCGGATAGCCTGACTCCGCGTCAGGCGCTTGATGCGCTGTATCAACTTAAAAACCTGTCGCGACAATCATGATGCGCCATCAAACATATTTTTTTCAGCGCACGCTCTGCCTAATACCGCTCTTAGTCAGCTTGGTCTTCAGTCAGCCCGCTTCGGCGAGCAGTCTGGTCTTTGCGCTCTTCGGTGATGTTTACATGACACCCCAACATCAAGGCTACCTGAAAGGGATGCTGGATGACATGGCGCGTAAAGGGTCTGAGCTTGCCATTTCAACGGGCGGCATCAAACCAGCTGACCAGGGCTGCCAGGATAAAAACCTGCTTGCCACCTACCCGGTTTTTGCTGCAGCGCCGCTCCCTACTTTTTACGTGCCTGGCGATGCCGATTGGGCGATATGCGGTCAGACCGCAGGTGGCAACTTTGTGCCCGAAGAGCGACTCAACCTCTTACGCAAAACGTTTTACCAGTCTGATCTCAGCCTCGGAGAACCGCAATTACCCTTGGTGCGTCAAGCCGATTATCCGGAGCATATGCGCTGGCGCTCTGGCCCCGCTTTATTCATCAGTCTGAACGTACCCGGCACCCATAGCAAAGGGACAAAACCGGCTGAAGATGCCCAATCTCTTCAGAACCGAACCGATGCGGTCTTAAGCTGGATCAAAGCGGCCTATAGCGAGGCGCGTCAGCAGGAGATCCGCATGTTGGTGATGGTCATGCACGGCGACCCGGATTTGAGCGCGCCCGAAGCCGCCTCAACACAGCCCCGTGCTCCTATGACGGATCTTCTTAGATCAGAGACCGAGGGGTTCCCTGGACAAGTTCTGCTGGTACACGGCGGCAATGGCGTCCATCGCATCGATCATCCACTGACCAATCAGAGCAACGAAATGCCGTTGCAAAACTTTACCCGTGTTGAAACCTATAGCGCTTTACAACAGGGTTGGGTACAGGTACGCATTGAGCGCAATAAAAAATCCGGTGACGACCCCGTACACCGGACTGAATTTCTCTTTGAATCCTTCCCCTGGCCCCCACTCGACATGGGGACCGAGGAAGAAACGACGAAAGCCGCTAATTAGTGAATGACGACCTGCGGCGCTTCGCCGTTGTCGTCATCTTCACCCACGCATTCGTCTTCAAGCTCTTCTGCCGTCGCCGGGCGGACATCACGCACCGTACAGGTAAACACCAGCGACATACCGGCTAAAGGATGGTTGCCATCCAGCACGACCTTACCATCGGCGACATCAGTCACCCGGTAGATCACGATATCGTCTTCATCAGAACCTTCGGGCGCGCCTTCGAACTGCATACCAATTTTAGTTTCTTTGGGAAAACGCGACAGCTCTTCAATCTGAACCAGCTCAGTGTCGTAATCGCCATAAGCCTCTTCAGGTTGCAGCTTTACCGTAACCGATTCACCCACGTGCTTACCTTCCAGGGTTTCTTCGATACGGTCAAAAATATCGCCGTAACCGCCATGCAGATAACGAATCGGATTGCGGCCATCGTCAACCACCTGACCATCAGAGTCCGTGACGCTGTAATCCAAAGTCACAACCGTGTTGCGGTGTATGAGTCCAGTCATTAATTTTCCTTGATAGGGGCAGGCGCCGCTGATGGCACTTCTGTCACTGTCGCTTGTTTACGCTGCGGCAACTGGAAAAAGACTTCGTCAGACTTAACCATACCCAGCTCAAAACGAGAGCGCTCTTCAACGGCTTCCAGCCCGGATTTAAGATTGCGCGTTTCCGCTTCCAGACCTGCATTGCGCAGTTCTAATTGACGATTCACCTCACGCTGCTGGCGCAGCTGACGGTCACTTTCCCAAACCTTCAACCAACCGCCCTTGCCCAGCCATAGCGGGTACTGAATGACCACAGCCAGACCAAGCAAGATTGCGGTTGAAGGACGCATCGCAAAAACGATTAACGCAGGTTATAAAACGCGTCACGACCCGGATATGAAGCGGTGTCACCCAGATCTTCTTCAATGCGCAGCAGCTGGTTGTACTTGGCAATACGATCCGAACGCGACAGCGAACCCGTCTTGATCTGACCGGCATTCAGGCCAACGGCGATATCGGCAATTGTCGAATCTTCGGTTTCACCCGAGCGGTGCGAAATCACGGCGGTGTAGCCGGCACGTTTGGCCATCTCGATGGCTGCAAAGGTTTCACTCAGCGTACCAATCTGGTTGATCTTGATCAGGATCGAATTGGCAATACCCTTCTGGATGCCTTCCTTGAAGATACGGGTGTTGGTCACGAAAATATCGTCACCAACGATCTGCACCTTGTCGCCCAGGCGCTCGGTCAACAGCTTCCAGCCATCCCAGTCGGCTTCCGACATACCATCTTCGATCGAGACGATCGGGAACTTATCAACCAGCGTCGCCAGGTAATCCACAAACTGGGCCGACGTCAGTTGCAGGCCTTCGCCCGACAGCTCGTACTTACCATCCTTGTAGAACTCGGAAGCGGCACAGTCCAGCGCCAGCAGCACATCTTTACCGGCCACGTAGCCAGCGTTCTGAATGGCTTGCATGATCACTTCCAGCGCTTCGGCATGGCTACCCAGGTTCGGCGCAAAACCACCTTCATCACCCACGGCTGTCGAGTGGCCGTTCTTATCCAGCAGCTTCTTCAGCGAGTGGAAGATTTCGGCGCCGCAGCGCAGCGCTTCACGAAACGAGTTCACGCCAACTGGCATGATCATGAATTCCTGAATATCCAGGCTGTTATTGGCGTGCTCACCCCCGTTGATGATGTTCATCATCGGTACCGGCAGCGACATCGGAGCAGCGCCACCGAAGTAGCGATACAGCGGCAGGCCGGCTTCTTCAGCCGCTGCCTTGGCCACGGCCATGGAAACAGCCAGCATCGCATTCGCACCGAGGCGTGCCTTGTTATCCGTACCGTCCAGATCAATCAGCGTCTTGTCGATGAAGGCCTGTTCCTGCGCATCCAGACCAATCAGCGCTTCGCTGATTTCGGTGTTCACGTGCTCAACAGCGCGCATCACGCCCTTGCCGAGGTAACGGCTAGCATCACCATCGCGCAGCTCGATGGCCTCACGGGTACCGGTCGAAGCGCCCGACGGCACAGCCGCACGGCCCATCACGCCGGATTCCAGCAGCACATCGGCTTCTACAGTCGGGTTACCGCGGGAATCAAGGATTTCACGGGCGATGATGTCAACAATGGCGCTCAT
>JACCEC011509302.1_pt1 | contig 10846 bp, 10 predicted proteins | sample 7450121 | NCBI WGS metagenome assembly JACCEC01 (sample SAMN15323455, study PRJNA562643) | freshwater metagenome | isolation source: river surface water | place: USA:Blue River Watershed | collected 2017-08-18 | reverse complement strand
TCTTGAATGACTTTACGGCCATAAAACTTGGGGTCTTTGATTTGGCTGTACAGCTTGCCATCTGAAAAAGTTCCAGCACCTCCCTCACCAAATTGAACATTGGATTCTGGGTTCAAAATCTTTTTACGCCACAAGCCCCAAGTGTCTTGAGTGCGCTCACGCACTTGTTTACCCCGCTCTAACACGATGGGCTTAAATCCCATTTGCGCCAAAATCAAAGCTGCAAAAATACCGCAAGGTCCAAAACCAATCACGACGGGGCGCTCCGTCAAATCCTCAGGAGCTTTGGCAACAAAGTGATAACTCGTATCTGGCGATGGGCGAATATTGGCATCATGAGCACAAGCCTTCAAAATAGCATCATCATTTTTGACAGAGACGTCCAAGGTATAAATGAATGACAATGCCGTGTTCTTTCTGGCGTCATAGCTACGCTTGAATACAGTCAATTCGATTAAATCTTTGGGTGAAATCTTTAAGCGCTTTAAAATAGCGGTTTCCAGCTCACTGGGAGCATGGTCAATCGGCAAGCGCAGTTCTGTAATACGAATCATAAGGCTATACGATACACAATCTCTTGGAATCTATGAAAACTAACCCATCTGACGTAAGCACTGTGATCGAAGAAACCCAAGATTGGCTAATCAAAGCAGTCATTGGTTTAAATCTATGCCCCTTTGCCAAAGCCGTGCATGTTAAAAATCAAATCAGATATTGCGTCAGTAGCGCCAAGACGGTAGAAGCTTTGTTAGAAGAACTGGCCAAAGAGTTGGAGCTTTTGGCAGAATCTCCCAGAGATAAAGTCGATACCACCTTGCTGATTCATCCAGAGGTCTTGCATGATTTTTTAGACTACAACGATTTTTTAGAATTGGCCGATCAACTGCTCGAGGATTTGGACCTAGATGGTCAATTACAAATTGCCAGCTTTCATCCAGACTATCAATTTGCAGGCACAGAATTGGACGACATCACGAACTTCACCAATCGCTCCCCCTATCCTACTTTGCATTTAATTCGAGAGGACAGCATTGATGAGGCTGTCAAAGCTTTTCCTCAGGCTGAAGCCATATTTGAGGCCAATATGTCGACCATGGAAAAACTGGGTTTATCAGGCTGGGAGAAATTATTTCCCAAAAAGTGAGCTTGCTAGACTGTTGAGCGAGATTCGCGCAAGTAATCTACCAAGCGTTTGATCACAGCTGGATTTTCTTTGGTCAAATAAGACACCACAAAGGCTGCGATGAAACTTGCTGGAATACCAAAAGCCCCTGAAGCAATTGGATCAATTCCAAACCATCGATCGCCAAAAACCCCTGTTAAGCGCGACACAAAGGGGTAATTCAAAGCAATGTATGTGCCACTCACAAATAAACCCGTAAGCATCCCCGCAATGGCCCCCCATTGATTGATTCGTTTTGAAAAGACCGCCAATATCAAAACAGCAAAAAAACTCGACGCCGCCAAAGAGAATGCCGATCCTACCAAAAATAGAATATCTCCTGGTCGCAAAGAAGTCACGTAAGCTGCAAATAAGGCCACGGCCAACAAGATGATTTTTGCCACAGTCACACGCTTTTGATGGGAGGCTTTTTTATCAATGACGTGGTAGTAAACATCATGAGAAATCGCATTGGCAATGGTCAGCAACAAGCCATCCGCAGTCGATAGGGCAGCCGCTAAGGCCCCCGCCGCCACCAAACCCGATATCACATAGGGAAGTCCAGTAATCTCAGGGGCGGCCAAAATAACCATGTCTGGGGAAATTGATAATTCAGCCCATTGCACAAAGCCATCACCATTCACATCAATAATGGACAAGATGGGTGGATCCAGTTTGCGCCATTGCAGAACCCAAGTTGGCAAATCAGCGTAAGAGACCCCAACAAGATTTTTAAAAAGCTCCAATTTCACCATGGCTGCCAAGGCAGGGACGCTGAAATAAAACAAAGCCACAAATAATAAAGTCCAAAAAACTGAATAGCGCGTTGCAGATACGCTGGTGGTTGTGTAATAACGCGTCAAAATATGAGGCAAGCTCGCCGTACCAAACATCAAACAAAAAATCAGCAGCACAAAATTGATGTTATCTAAATTTGAAACACCCACCCCTTTACTGGAGCTAGGATCCATCGATGGAATCGCAGTCTGACTTTTAATCTGCGCTTCTTTTTTCTGAGCCTGCCAAACTTCATAGGCATGAGCTGGATCTTTTGGGTACTCGGCCAATCTTTTTTCAATGGCCTTGAGTTCTTTCAAGGGTAACTGCTGAGTTCTCGCATCTTGGAGTGTTTTTTCAGCCTGCTTCTTACCTTCATAAAAAGATTGAGGTAGATTTTCAATTTTTTTATCCAGTGTGCTGACTCTCTTTTGATAAAAGTCACGCACCTTGACTTCTTCCGCTGTGACTTCAAAGTCTTTCTCATGAAATTCAATTTCTTCCAACACTTTGCCATAACTGACCTGTGGAAAAATTGAATGATGTTTTTTGTAAGAAATCATGGTCAATGGCAAAAGAAGAGCAATCATAAAAATGATGTATTGCGCCACCTGAGTCCAAGTCACAGCTCTCATTCCACCTAGGAATGAGCAAACCAAGATACCTGCTAAACCAAAGAAAACACCAACGCCAAATTCAACACCAATGAAGCGGTTCACAATCAAACCCACCCCTTGAATTTGAGCAACCAGGTAAACAAATGAACATACGATGGTGGTGCCAACAGCCACCATGCGTACCAAGCGACTACCGCCCTCTTTACCTTGACTGTAACGAATCGCTAAAAAGTCCGGGATCGTATATGAACCAAATTTACGGATATAGGGGGCAATCAGCATGGCCACTAAACAAAAGCCACCCGTCCACCCCACAATGAATGCCAAGCCCTTGTAGCCAGAACTAAATAGAATTCCAACCAAACCAATAAAAGTGGCCGCACTCATCCAATCCGCTGCGGTGGCCATACCATTAAAAATCGCAGGCACCTTTCGGCCTGCGATGTAATAGTCACTGATGTCTGAAGTGCGGCAAATTAGACCAATACTGGCATAGATGGCAATCGTGACAAATAAGAACACATAGCCAAGCCAAATACCTGGTCCACTGCTTTGCTCCATCAAACCTAAAAAATAAACGAACAGTAGAAATCCTGCTGTGAACAGCAAATAGAAAAAACCAATTTTCTTTGACTCGGAACGAATTTCCATAGACAGATTATGACTCAGGGCAAAGAAAATAGGCCGGCACCTTTCGGTAACCGGCCTGAATCACTACAAGTTACTACTTTAAGGAAACTTAAATCGCTTGCTTGAGTTGGTCCAAAATGGCTGGATTTTCAAGTGTTGATGTGTCTTGCGTAATTTCTTCCCCCTTGGCCAACACACGCAACAAACGGCGCATGATCTTGCCAGAACGAGTCTTAGGCAAGTTATCACCGAAACGAATTTCTTTAGGCTTGGCAATCGGTCCGATTTCCTTACCTACCCAGTTACGCAAATCTGTGGCGATTTTCTTGGCATCTTCACCTGTTGGGCGCTTACCCTTTAGAACCACGAAAGCCACGATTGCTTCACCTGTCATGTCATCTGGACGACCCACCACCGCAGCTTCAGCCACCAATGGATTGGCTACCAAGCATGATTCGATTTCCATCGTACCCATGCGGTGACCTGATACGTTCAACACGTCATCAATACGACCTGTGATGGTGAAATAAGCTGTGTCTTTGTTACGAATCGCACCGTCACCTGCCAAATAAAGAGTGCCACCCAACTCTTCTGGGAAGTAGCTCTTCTTGAAGCGCTCTGGGTCACCCCAAATCGTACGAATCATAGAAGGCCATGGACGTTTCACAACCAAGATACCACCCTGACCGTTTGGCATATCGCCACCCGCCTCATCAACAATCGCTGCCATGATGCCTGGTAATGGCAATGTGCATGAGCCTGGTACCAAAGGTGTTGCGCCTGGTAATGGCGTAATCATGTGGCCACCGGTTTCTGTCTGCCAGAACGTGTCCACAATCGGGCACTTCTCACCACCCACATTTTTGTAATACCACATCCAAGCTTCCGGATTGATTGGCTCACCCACTGAACCCAATAAACGCAAGCTCTTCAAGTTGTACTTGTTAGGATGAACCGCTGGATCTGTATCAGACGCCTTGATCAATGAACGAATCGCTGTTGGCGCTGTGTAGAAAATAGATACTTTATGACGCTGGATCATTTCCCAGAAACGGCCGGCGTTTGGATAAGTTGGTACACCTTCAAACACAATCTGTGTACCACCACAAGCCAAAGGACCATAGGCAATGTAGCTGTGACCAGTCACCCAACCAATGTCAGCGGTACACCAGAACACATCACTATCACGCAAGTCAAAAGTCCACTTCATGGTGAGCATGGCCCACAATAAGTAACCACCTGTTGAATGTTGCACACCTTTTGGCTTACCCGTAGAACCTGATGTGTAAAGCACAAACAAAGGATGTTCTGCGCTTACCCACTCTGGCTCACATACTTTGGGTTGACCTGCAGACACATCATGCATCCACTTGTCACGACCGGCTTTCATTGGCACGTCGCCACCTGTGCGCTTGTAAACGATGACATGCTTGAGTTTTTCGCAACCACCTAATTCCAAAGCTTCATCAGCAATGGTCTTCAATGGCAAAGCTTTGCCGCCACGCAATTGTTGGTCAGCCGTAATCAAAGCCACGGCACCCACGTCCACGATACGCTCTTGCAATGACTTGGCAGAGAATCCACCGAACACCACTGAGTGAGTTGCGCCGATACGAGCACAAGCTTGCATGGCCACCACGCCTTCAATCGACATGGACATATAAATCACAACGCGGTCACCTTTTTTGATGCCCAGCTTTTTTAAACCGTTGGCAAATGTGGCCACGCGGTCATGCAACTCTTGATAAGTTACTTTTGTAACTTCACCACCATCAGCTTCAAAAATGATGGCTGTTTTTTTGGCCATGCCATTTTTGATGTTGCGATCGATACAGTTGTACGAAGCATTGGTTAAACCATCTTCAAACCACTTATAGAAAGGTGCTTTTGATTCGTCTAAAACTTTTGTGAAAGGCTTTTTCCAAAAAAGATTCTCTTTGGCTAAACGTGCCCAAGTACCATTGAAATCTTTGTCAAAAGCTTTACACATGGCGTTGTACTGCTCCATGCTTGTAATAGCCGCTTGCTTTGCAAATGCTTTGGGCGGGTTAAATACGCGATTTTCAACCAACATCTGTTCCATACCGGACATACTTTTCTCCTACTTTCTAGGCAGTGTTTTAGACAAAATCTGAGATTAGGGGTGTGGACTGACAGTTGACTGACAATTAGACTAAAGTTACCGCCCTATCAGGGTTAGTCCTAAGGACTATCCGCCTGAATTGACCGATTCTCAGAACACTTACATTAAACAGATAAGTCAATTCTGTAAAGAGCCACTTTCCCTAGTTAAAATAGGAATCTTTCCAACCTTTATAAATAAGACAATGAGCACAATTCGCCAAGACGACTTCATTCAAAGCATTGCTGATGGTTTTCAGTACATTTCTTATTACCACCCACTGGACTATATCTCCGCCCTAGGCAAAGCCTATGAGCGCGAAGAGAGTCCTGCGGCCAAAGATGCCATTGCCCAAATTTTGACCAACAGCCGCATGTGCGCTGAAGGTAAGCGCCCCATTTGCCAAGATACGGGCATTGCGGTGGTGTTCTTAAAGGTTGGCATGAACGTCAAATGGGACGCCAAAATGAGTGTGACCGAGATGGTCAATGAAGGCGTGCGTCGTGCTTACAACCACCCTGATAACAAATTGCGCGCCTCTGTATTGCTTGATCCAGCAGGCAAACGCACCAATTCAAAAGACAATACCCCTGCCGTGATTCATTATGAAATCGTGGAAGGCGATGGCGTGGAGGTCATTTGTGCTGCCAAAGGCGGCGGCTCTGAAAATAAGAGCAAGATGTACATGCTCAATCCATCGGACTCAATTGTGGATTGGGTGATTAAAACTGTTCCCACCATGGGTGCGGGCTGGTGCCCTCCTGGTATTTTGGGAATTGGCATTGGCGGCACACCTGAAAAGGCGATGCTGCTGGCCAAAGAGTCTTTGATGGCCCCGGTGGACATTCATGAGCTTATCGCACGCGGTCCCAAGACTCGGATTGAAGAGCTTCGTTTAGAAATCATGGACAAGGTCAATGCTCTAGGTATCGGCGCACAAGGTTTGGGTGGTTTGACCACAGTCTTGGATGTCAAGATCATGGATTACCCAACTCATGCGGCCTCATTGCCTGTGGCCATGATTCCAAACTGCGCCGCCACGCGTCACGTTCACTTCCATTTGCATGGCGATGGTCCAGCAGTTCTTACGCCACCTTCTTTGTCTGACTGGCCTGATGTGGCATGGACCCCCAATACTGAGAAATCCACTCGCGTCAATTTAGATACCTTGACACCCGAAGAGGTCGCCAGTTGGAAACCAGGTCAAACCTTGTTATTGAACGGCAAGATGCTGACGGGTCGTGATGCCGCTCACAAGCGCATTGCCGACATGCTCGCCAAAGGTGAAAAACTACCGGTCGACTTCAAGAATCGTGTGATTTATTACGTGGGACCAGTCGATCCTGTGCGTGACGAAGTTGTAGGCCCAGCGGGTCCCACGACAGCCACACGCATGGACAAGTTTACAGAAATGATGCTGGCTCAAACTGGCTTAATTTCTATGGTGGGCAAAGCCGAACGTGGCCCAGTGGCCATTGACGCCATCAAGAAACACAAATCTGCCTATTTAATGGCTGTCGGTGGTGCTGCTTATTTGGTCTCCAAAGCAATCAAAGAATCAAAAGTCGTTGGTTTTGCTGATTTGGGCATGGAAGCGATTTATGAGTTCACCATCCAAGATATGCCTGTGACTGTGGCGGTTGATTCAACTGGAACTTCTGTGCACAACACTGGGCCTAAAGAGTGGCAAGCGAAGATTGGAAAAATTCCAGTCGCTAGCGCTTAATTGGCAAGGGTTTAGAGCGCTTGGCAACGATTGGGGTTTTTGATTCAGGTATCGGTGGTCTCACCGTTCTGAGCGAAGCCCTGCGTCAAGCGCCAGCCCATCATTACATTTACTTGGCTGACTCAGCCAATGCACCCTACGGTGAAAAATCCAGTGATTGGGTGGCTAATCGCAGTTTAGATCTGTGTCATTGGTTGGTACGTGAAGGTTGCCAAGCACTGATTGTGGCTTGCAATACCGCAACTGCTGAAGCCATTGCTCATATCCGCCATGAAATGCCCGCCATTCCTGTGATTGGAATTGAACCGGGCATCAAACCAGCGGTGACTAAAAGCCAGAATCACAAAGTGGGTGTCTTGGCCACGCAGAACACCTTAAAAAGTGACAAATTCAAAGCTTTATTGGCTGGTTTAAATCACGATTGCGAATTGATCACTCAAGCAGGATTGGGCTTGGTGCCATTAATCGAATCAGGTGCTTTAGAGAGTTCTGAAACTGAAGCCTTGCTTCGAGAACATTTGTCCGGCATGCAAAGTGCTTCGATTGATACTTTGGTATTGGGATGCACGCACTACCCATTCTTAGCACCCTTAATTCGAAAAATTGTGGGGCCCAATGTCGAAATCATTGATACCAGTGAAGCGGTGGTCAAACAATTGTGTCGCAAGCTAGAAGAATTTCATTTATTACAATCTGCTCCTCCACGAATCATTCGCTTGTACTCAACTTTGGATGCTGATGCCTTATTGGTACATGCCAAACAATTGATTCCAAGCGCTTTTGAGCAACACACGGTTGAAACCTCAACAGTGTTTATTTCTTCATATTGATTTTTGATTGAATTGATTTGATGCAAGCACTTCGCCAATGGATTCTCGCCAATAAAATCGCAGCCTTTGTGATTGCCATGCACATCTTGCTGATTACTGGGTTTCAGTTAGGCATGGATCGCACCAAATCGGCTGCCCAAATGGGTGACACTGTGACCGCCAGCTTGTTGGATGCCAATCCACAAAAAGAGAAGTCCAATGTCCAACGGCCCACCCCCATCAAGCCAGAAGAGAAAAAGAAGCCTGAACCCACACCGGTTGCCATCACAAGTAGCTCAGGACCTCTTTCGGTGACGCCTCAAGAAAGTACCTTGCCGGCCAGCAGTTTAGGTGGCAGCAGCACTGGTGATCCCAAAACAGTCTCACTGAGTCAAGCGCAATGCAGTGTGCCAGAACCACTGTATCCAAGCTTATCTCGACGCATGGGCGAAGAAGGTAAAACCTTGGTGCGATTATTTATCAATGAATCTGGCACAGTCGACAAAGTTAACTTAGCACAAAGCAGTGGCATTCAGCGCTTAGATCAAGCGGCTTTAGATGCAGGCATGCGTGTGCGTTGTCGACCCTTTATAGAATTTGGAAAAGCCATTAAAGTAACGGCCATACAACCTTATATTTTCCGTTTGGAGTAATCAGATGAATCAAACTTTTGGCTTGGCCAATATGTGGGCACAAGGTGACGCTGTCACCCGTTTTGTGGCAGTCATTTTATTGATCATGTCGATTATTTCTTGGGTCATTATCTTGACCAAAGCACTCAATCTTTATAAAACCAAAAAAATGGCCAAAGAAGTGGAGTGCTTTTGGCATGCCCCCTCATTTGAAGTGGCCCTCAGTCAGATGAGCACTGAGATGAACCCCTATGGTGAATTAGCGCAGAGCGCACAAGAAGCCATGAAACATCACTCCCAACAAGCTGGGGCTCGCAGCGAACTCAATCAAACCATCAATGCTTCTGATTGGCTCACACGTTGTTTAAAAATTAGCATTGATAAGTCTGTTGGTAGCCTTCAGCAAGGTTTGACGTTTTTAGCTTCCACAGGGGCCACGGCGCCTTTCATTGGTCTATTTGGCACTGTGTGGGGCATCTATCACGCCCTAGTAGGGATTGGCACATCAGGTACAGCCACGATTGATCAAGTGGCCGGCCCCATTGGTGAGGCTTTGATCATGACTGCTTTGGGTTTAGCGGTGGCCATCCCTGCGGTCTTGGGATACAACGCGATCAGTCGAAACAATAAAGTGTTGATTGCCGAATTGAATCGCTTTGGCAATGACTTGTACGCTTATTTCATCACTGGTGCCACTGTTAAGAATTCAGCCAGCGCTGGAAATTCTGGCAATACTCGCGTCAGCAGTCAGGACTGATCATGTCATTTGGAAACGAACCCATCGGAGATGATGACAGCCCACCCATGGCTGAAATCAATATGACTCCCTTAGTCGATGTGATGCTGGTGTTATTGATTGTGTTCATGATCACGATTCCGGTCATGCAACACGCTGTCAAAGTCGACCTACCGCAGGCCAGCAGTCAACGGAATGAAGTGAAACCTGAGTCGATTAATCTCAGCATTGCTGCCAATGGTCAGATTTATTGGAATCAATCACCAATTGATTTGAACACCCTATCCATTTATGCACAAACTGCCTCTAAAAAAACGCCTCAACCCGAGGTGCAACTGAAAGCCGATAAGAATGTGCGTTATGAGGCTGTGGCCCAAGTACTTTCCACTGCCAAGCGTTCAGGCCTGGTCAAAATTGGTTTTGTCACAGAGCCCAATTAAATATTTTTAGGTTACTCGTCTATTTTGGCTTGTATTGTGTGGGGCAATAAGCACGCTTGACTTCATTTCCTCTGAGGGCAGTGTGCTTGGTAGTGCGTCCCGTCACACGTTTGCGCCACATCCGAAACGAACTGGCTTGCATTTCTTGGCGCATTAAATCAATCACTTTTGATTCATTCAAACCATAAGTTTGTAAGATGGCATCAAATGGGGTGCGATCCTCCCAAGCCATCTCAATGATGCGAGATATGTCCGCTGGATCAATTGCTAATTGTTTACTCTTTGCCATGCAGGCATTGTAAAGATGGATTTATTTGTTTGCTCGGCAACGATCGGAACAATACTTCACTTCATCCCAAACCTTTTCCCATTTTTTTCGCCAAGCAAAAGGACGACCACAGGTCAAACAGATCTTGGTGGGCAAATCAGATTTTTTGCGCATTTTCATGAGAGGATTGACCGGGTATGCTGGATTAGCGCTTGTCTTTGAACGCAGGTAACTCGTTCACCTTTTCAGAATGATCCCAATGCGATTTCCAATTATCAGCATATCGCTTGGCCGCATAATTGGATCGCACAATCATGATGTTTTCAGCATTGCGCTTTTCAGCCGAATTGGTGAAGTTGTAACTACCAGTAATAACAATGTCATCATCAATCAACATGACTTTGTTGTGCTGAATCGCGTGTTTACCATCGCTGCGCACCTCCACCCCACCAGCCAAGAGAATTGGCAAGGTCTCACGATTGTTTTGAGAGCTTTTTTCATCTTGAATCAGGCTGACCTCTACACCGCGACGTTTTGCTCTCACAAGCGCCTCTGCAAGGTTTTTAGCAGTAAAACCATACGCCATGACTTTGATGGACTTTTTGGCACCATCAATTTGCTTGATCAACCCAGAGGCAGCACCCGCTGGTGGCGTAAAGTAAATTGCCAGAATTTCTGCGGGCTGAGGTTCTGCTTGAACACTTTGCCACCAGGAAACCGTGGCCAGTATCAAAAGACATAAAAAAACCGCCAGCCTCTGACGAGTTTTAGCGGTGATTGGATATTTGTATGTTGTCATCAAAAGCACCTAGCTGTTAAGAAGCCTGGTGCCCGAGGCCGGAATCGAACCGGCACGGCTGTTTAAGCCGAGGGATTTTAAATCCCTTACGTCTACCTATTTCGTCACTCGGGCATAGTACTTTTGTC
>JACCEC011413214.1_pt1 | contig 10848 bp, 21 predicted proteins | sample 7450121 | NCBI WGS metagenome assembly JACCEC01 (sample SAMN15323455, study PRJNA562643) | freshwater metagenome | isolation source: river surface water | place: USA:Blue River Watershed | collected 2017-08-18 | reverse complement strand
TTAATAAAAAATATGGCAACAAACAAAATGATGTAAAACATTGGGAAACTTATCAAATAAAAAATAATTCTGGAGTTATCTTATTACCAGGAGGAGTTATTATTGAATCAAACCAGGGTCTTCCTGCACAATCTTCACCAACATATTACCCAACATATTCATTTACATATGATGATGGAGGTGTAATAAAAACTCTAACTGGTTCTCAAGTATTAAATAGAGTAACCAATAGAGATTTTGAATATGATAAGAATGAAAAGAAGAAAGAAATATTTTTAATCAAGAAGCAATATCTATCAAAAATGAAAGATGAAATTTCTAAACTATTTGCATATGATACCGAGTATAATATTGATGAGCTTGGAGTAAGGCTTCCAGATATTTGATACTAAAAAAGGGGGCTTACGCCCCCAATTTTTTTATATAGCTCAGTCTTCTTCAGCAAGTCGAGCGAAGTAGCTCAGAGTATCATCTTCGTCATCATCAGAAGTTACTCGGGAAGTAACTGTAGGACGAGAACTTTCTTGAAGAATGGTCTCTTCTTCTTCCATTGTTTCTGCATCTACACGAGACCTAGAAGCAGCGGGAGCATTGAGAACTGCATTCAGACGGGTTTGTAGTTCTTCATATGTTTTGAAGTTACTGGAAGAAGTAAACTCCGATAGGTCATGAATTTTATTGTAGACCTTTTCTAGTTGGTCATCATCAAAATCTGCAAGAACACCAGGGGAAGCAAATTCAGACTTATCGTAATTCCAATAACCGTCAACCTTACGAATCTTGAGTTTGAAATCAGCACCAGTCCAAAGGTCAAAAGGATTTACTGGAGTTTCATCAGCAAATGCAGGTTGCATTGCTTCAATAATTTTATCGTGAATTTTTTTACCGTACTTGTAAAGAAATACTTTGCCCTCGTTTTCAGGATGAGCAGGGTCCTTTACTACATAAATGTTGCTGTAGTAAGATAGCTTACGCTTTTGCTTGCGAGCGGTTTCCTTATCTTTTTCAGTACCACTGTTCCAGAGTTGGCGGTTTAGCTCTCCTACTGGGTCTTTCTGGTTGAGAGTAGTTAGAGAGTTCTCGATATACCAGCCACCAGGACCTTGGAAAGCATGAGAATAAAGCTTTGCCCAAGGAAGAGCACCTTCTTCCTTAGAAGGAAGGAAACGAATTACAGCGTAACCATTACCAGCCTTGTCTACTTCAGGCTTCCAAAAACGGTCATCACTAGAACCTTCAGTTGATGACATTTTTTCAATCTCTTGTGTTAGCTTTTCAAACACAGTAGATGAGTTACGCTTTAGAGTTGCAAATGACATTGGATTCTCCGTATTAAAAGGATTAGTTGGATTGTTTGGATTCAGCGTTGTCCACCGAATACATGATTATGATAGCACGTTCAGTCGGGCTTGTCAAGCTTTGATTTGGCTGCTGCGATGTCTTCTTTCATATGAGAAAAAATTTGAGACAAATCAGTTCCTGGAGAAATTCCAAGTAAGATTGCAGATTGCCTTAACATATCAGCAAAATCTTGTGCTTCAGAATCATCTGAATATTTTGCTCTGAAATATAAAAATTCTTGAAGCTCGACTAGACGTTCAAGTTTAGTTAAACACTCTTTCTTTTCTTCTAATGTTTGTTTCAATTGCGAAGACAAAGATTCACGAATCTCATTGTAGAGATTCATCATTTCTTCCAATTCATTTCTAATTAGTTCTTGTTCAAAAAAAGACATTAGCTGAGTTTACTTAAGAGTATCTTTCTATATTTAGACTTGTCAACTGAGAGGAAAGGTTCGTATTTTACTACCTTCCTTTTTAATTCTGGCCATATTAATGGGTCTGTTATTTGTTTATCGAAATCTTTTATATAAGACAAAAGTTTATTTAATATAACTAAAGTCTCTAGTGTTATTTCTTTAGACAAATACTTCTTTATTATTATTGGATGAGTAGCTGTTACTTTAAATATATCTTCAAATGAAGATTCTTTCAATAAAAAATCTATGTCATTTTGAAAAATGTATGACATAGATTGAATTTTTTCTTTCCAGACTGGATAGATTTTAGTATTCTCTACCTTGGATATATTTCCAATCCAAGTGTTTTCATCGGTAGTAAAGTTAGCAACAAAATATTCAATTAGTTCTTCTTGTGAAAATTTTGTTGCTAACTTTTTGAAAAAATAAACATCTTTTCTTTTTTCAAATGATTGTAAAGATGCTCTTGATTTTCCGTTGCATCTAAAGTAATCAAAACTATCAGTGGTAAAATGTAATTTTATTGCCAGATATAATTTATATACATCAAATCCATTCATAGAGGTAGTCTTGCTCTTGATGATTTTTTCATGAAGTTCATTCGTTGGGCATCAACCTTTAGCTTTTCTTTTAATGGTTTAGAAATTAGTTTAGAAACATTTTCTAACTCTATATTGTATTTTTCACAATATACTAGAATAGCTTCAATATAGTTGAGACCTCCATTATTTGAACGAACAATCTCTTCGACTTCCATAGAAAATTTTGTAGCAGTCATAAATTTGTCTTCAATAAATTGTTCAAATGTTTCACCTGTAGGGAGAGAAGTTTTTTGTATTTTTTTGGTTTGCTCCATTAGAACCTAGGGCTGTGTTTGCATTTTCCATTCTCTAATGTAATCTAATAGTACATTCATATATTTTTTAATATTATATTCTTCAAATACTTGTACATCACCATTCTCACATGAAATTAAAGTGACAAGTTTTTTTACTTTAATTCCAGTGCGTTCATAATACATCATTGCATATGCACATTCTTGTGCAATATAATTTTCTATCCAACCACGTTCTTTTGGTTCTGTTGATGATTTAAAATCTATGATGGCAAGTTCATTATTATATTCAGCAATACAATCTACCCTTCCAGCGAGTTTAAGTTTGTCGCTGTATAATGCACCTTCTAGAACGTGAATATTGTTTATATTATTTAAAACAGGCTTCAACGCCTTGAACATAAACAGTGGGAGAACCTTAGCCTCGTATTTATGTTCATTGAAAATATTATTTAGGTAATCTTCAATCATGGAATGCATTGCAGTTCCTCTAGAAGATGCTCGTGCAGAGATTCTATTTGCTTCTGCTTCTCCTACTCTTCTTCTCCATTCAAGGATTGATTTTTTTGATTTGGCTCCAATTACAGTAGTAACGGAAGGATACTTATCTCCCGTTGGGGTTACATAGTACCTTCCGTTATCTGTTGTTTCAGATTGTAATTCAATCAAAGAAGCATTATTTAAATGTACAAACATTACAGTCCTAAGTTCATTTTACTAATTAGATAACTCTTAATAAGTCCAGAACGAACAATATCTTCAATACCGAATTCTACCATAGAAAACTCTTCCATTGTTTGAAGAATACTCATAAAGTTTAAAATTCCGTTTCGTTCATTTGTTTTAATTAAATCTGTCTGATTTACATCACCACAGAAAATAATCTTAGTATCTTGACCTACACGAGTGATAATCGAATCCAATTCATGGAAATTGAGATTCTGACTTTCATCAACAATTATAACACAGTTGTCAAGGGTTGTGCCACGAATGAAGGAAGTAGACCAGAAACTAACAGTTCCTTGATTTTTGAGATTGCCATAAAGCATTTCAAATGATGCTTCGTCTGGCATTTCAAACATATACTTTACCATATTTTTATATGGAATCTGGTAAAGAGATGATTTATCTTCGTGGTCTCCAGGAAGAAATCCGATTTCTCTAGTGGAAACTAGTGAACGAACCATATAAACTTTATCATATGGAGTCTTTTCGTTCAAGACATCTTTAAGAGCAAGATATAAGCTAACAAAAGTTTTACCAGTGCCTGCAGCACCATAAAGAAATAGATTTTTTTGTTTTGCATACTCTTCAAAAACTTTCTCTTGAGCTGGTGTGAGAGGAGAAATATCTCTCATGTGCTCATTATCAATAGGTCTTTTTCTTCTCATTTTTTTAGCTGGAATATCAGCAAAGGTTTGGTCGGATTTTCTTCTGCGTGAACTTGTCATACGTCTATAGTTGAATGTGCATGGTTTGTTTTAATACGACGAAGAACGTCTTTGAAAGTATCAGGAGCTTTATTCTTTAATTCTCCCACACCTCCAACAACATTTAATCCTGTCGGGACTTGCGTAAGGTGAGGATTTTCTGTGAGATAAGGCTCTCTTTCTGCCATGTACATCCATTTATCAAACACTTCACCAGTGTTATTATCTCGGAATCTATAAGTGGGCATGTGTTTTAAACCATTCAGGAATTGTAGCTGGAGATTTCCATTTTGCAAAGGAAACTTTTTCTCCAATATAATAGTTGCGATAAGACTGAATTGAATCAGCTTGTTTATATTTATCGGGCATTGCAGGAGGGGGGTCTGTCCATCCTAAATCAGGAAGATTTCGTGGAGCATAACAAAGATATGCCTTTAAAGATTCAGTAGCATGAAACTTTCCATATCTCCTGGTATATTCAATGCAGCATTGTTCAAAGAGTTCATAAAGCCATCTATAATGTGATTTAGAACTCCTAGCCCAAACAGCAGAAGGATGGTTAATATGACAAGCTTTATAGAGATTCGATTCTCGTGGCTCATCCAGTTTGAATCTTTTGACTTGCCTATTCTTATTAGAAAGTTCGTAATAACCAATACCGTCAATAACCCGATGAGCAGTTGAAAGAAGTTGTGCATACTCTACAATCATTTTAACAACATGTTTGTCACAATGTTCTTGAGCACACACAACTGGATTGTAATTCAAATAAAAGATGTTCATAATATAAAAAGAAATCACACATCAATCATAGCATCATGGACTCAGCCTTGCCTTGTGCAACCGCTTTTCTTCATAATAGCTCCACACATGAGGAGACCATTCTCTAAGAAGTGGTGCAAATTGTTCGGTCATAGCCTGAATTTCTAGTTGAGCATCCATTTTTGCTCTTAGGTCCATGATATGAAGAACAGAACGTAGATTAAATGAAACTACAAAGTTCTGTCGAATTGCTTGTGGAAGATAATCTCTAAGATGTTCTTCACACATACCCTGGTCATAATAATCAGCATACTCTTCACATTCGCTAAGAATACGCCCTAGTTTACGTTGACGATGTTCTTCGGTCCATTCATACTTCTTACCATATCGGTTAGTATAAAAACCTACAGGGCGAACGTAAAATACATCTTCAGGATTAAGTTCACGCTTTGCAACCTTAACGACACGTTGACCAGTATAGCGTTGAGATTGAACATCAAATGTTACACCGACACGGTGGGTCCTAGCTTGCATCGCAACGTTATGAACGTAGCCTGATACTGAAAACGTGATACCAGGATGTTCTAGAGGACCCCAGTGGCCTTTCTCGTTGCTTAGAAGACGTTCTACAATCCACTCACCACACTTAGATGGTGGTGGAATTTTCTGTTCATGAATAGGAGTTTCAGAGTAATCACATTTAGCTGCCTGATAGATAACTTGTTCAGGTAGAGGATAACACTGAAGTTTTACAACTTGTAGATTTTTATCAAGTTCAAGAAGGTCTTTTGCTTTGATTGGTCTCATAATTACTTTTTCTTTTTAGATTCTTTTGGTTCAACCCCCCATAGTTTGGGATTGACTTTTCCATCGGTCCATCGAATGTCTTTGAGACCTTCTCGATATTTGTCCCAATACATATCGAAGATTTGTGACCGCTTGTTACATACTACTATATCATATCTGGTCTCGTTGTCAAGTGTATACGTGACCAGATATGAATTCAAAGGAAGAGTTTTATCCTTTGCTAAATCCTTGTTGCAATCTTGGTGAACAATCTTACACATATCACGACCTATTACCCCATTGAATTTCTGGATATGCTTCCTCAATTGCATTCTTGGTAATCTTGTACCTCTTACCTAGCTTCTTATCTTTTACTAGACAGAGGACTGCAGCTTCATCTTTATGAAGTGCTTCTAGTAATTGAATAAACATATTCTCCCTTTTTGAATTTGGAAGTCCATCATTTCCGCCCTTTACAAAATTATAAAGGATTCGGTATTCGTGTAGAAGTCTAGTATGTTCTGTATCTACTGGAGCTTCATTTGGAGTATAAGGTACATCTCCGTCAGGAAGCAAACTCTTTACACTATCATCAAAATTCCAAATTAAGATTGATTGTAGTGCAGGAGTTTTATATTTCTGTAGCAGGGTTACTTTTTCTGCTTTTGTTTTTGCATTGGATATTTTCTGCAAAACTTCTGATACAAGAAGTCTTTCTACAGGTAATTCAGCCATTGTTAAAATTCCTCCATTTCATTTAATAAAGATACTAATTTATGGTCAATGAAATAATTCATTGACAATTGGTTTGGCTTACTACTATTTAACGATTCAAATTCTTCGATAATTTTAGTCTCAATTTCATTGGGAATCATACTGAAATCAATCAATCTAAGATTCCTATGATAATTAGAAAGTTGTTCTGCATTGCAATAACTTTCTGGGTCAGAGTTAATCCACTTTTCAATATTCTTTTTACTTATTGGTTTTTGTCTTTTTCCAGAAACAAATGTATCTGCTGAAGATAAAAAGTTAGGAATACCATCAGACCTATCACCTTTAATAACATGCTCCTTAATATATGCCTTAGCATCTATTCCACTAACATACTTTTTCTGTAGTGGATTATATTGAGACACGCATGGATATTTTTTAAGTTGAATAAAGTCCTTGTCTCCAGATAAAATTAATACTTTTTCTAGAGGAAGACTTTGCTTTTGTTTGGAAATATTTTTAATGGAAGTGTATTTTGCCATGGTAGCGATTATATCATCTGCCTCAGCACCATACACTTCCATAACAACATAAGGAAAATTATCTCTAATTTCATCCCTAATTTTATTCAAGACATCAAATATCTTTGCCCAATTATGAGAAGATTTTTCTCTATCTTTTTTTCTGTTTTGTTTATAATATGGAAAAAACTCTTTTCTCCAATAGTGTTTACTATCATAGCAAAGAACCAAATTTCCATATTCAGCGTGGAATTTTTTCTTATATGATTTAACTGTAGTGAGCACCATATGACGAACCATATTTTCATCTAGTTCATCATCAATTTTAATCTGCATCATTAAGTTACTAATCATACACTGATTCATATCAACTAGTATCATGTGTTAATCCTCTTCGTCGTCTTCATCCTCTTCTTCTTCAAAACGAACAGCAATTAACTCTTCTGTAATATAGTTTCCGTTTTCATCATACATTTCTGGATGTGAAATTGAAGCACCAGAAGAGACGGGATTGAAATATTCATTTGCGAACCATCCAAATACCATTCCTATCATAAAACTTATACCAATCAATACAAAACCAACAGCTAAAACAGATATTAGAATTAGTAAACTTGACATGGTTCTACTCCTACCTAGTTAGTTATTAATCTTTTGGATAAAGATTTTAACTTCCACTTGGTAGATTTTCTTAAAAAATGAAACTACCTTAGAAAAGTGGAAGTTAGGCTTTTCTTGAAAAGTCTTTTTCCTCCCACTTAGCATTGCTCTTACATTTGTATTTAGGTACTTTTCTGGTATTGCACTCATTTAATTACCTTAATAAGAATTTGTTTTGCATTAGTTCTTCCAGTGGGCTGTTTTGGTTTAGTAGTCAAATGAGAACTAATATTTTCAATGTTATACTTCGTGCAAGAAATTACTTCAGATAGAAATTCTTCAGGTTTTCTCAACTTTCGTACCCAAGATTTGTCAACATCAAATCCTGTAACCATGGTACGTTTTACATTTAGCGACCTTCCAGTATAATAAGAAAGTTCTCTGTTTTCTATATTGTATAGAAATACATGTTTGGCTCCAATGATTTCTGTTGGAGATAGACTCTTATAAGTTACTCCATCAAGTTCATAATCCGAATCAATGAGCTTAATGTATTTTACAATTTTTTGTGGACTTTGATTTCTGTGTTTACGAATAATTTTTTTGGAGTCTTTATATGAATACAAATCATCAATGATTTGTTCTAGCATTTCTTTAAACTCACGAAGCTCTGGCTTTCTAAAATTACCATAGCCTTCTTTAACTTGAGGGTCTAACCCACTCATTGCCAGTTCAAGTTCTTTAATTTGTTCTTCTAGATAATTCGTTTTGTTTTCTACAAAATTATTGATAGTCCTTCTATCAATAGATTCAGCCTGTAGAAACTTAATGAAACTTGCTTTTGGCTTTTTTCGTGTTACTACATAATCATCAATAATAATATCAATGAAAGAAGAAATTTCACAAACTTTGTTCATAGGATTCCTCGCTCACGTAGATAATTAACAGTTTCAGATGCACCACCAATTAAATTTCCATCAATGCTAACTCTTGGAAAAGTTGAACCTTCTCCAAATTCATTGATAAATTGTTCTCGTGTAAAATCCTTTTCTAGTTTATATTCAACAAAATTAATATCTTTAAGTTTAAATACCGATTTAATTTTTTCACAATAAGAGCAGTTGTCTTTTGTGTAAATTACAACATCCATAAAAGCAACGGTTTTATTCCACAGTATTCTAGCACACTGGAAACGAAAAAACAAGTAATGGGCAGGGCTGGATTTGAACCAGCGTTGGACAGAGCCGCCTGATTTACAGTCAGGTTCCTTAAACCACTCGGACACCTACCCTTAAAATTTTTTAAACATCCACTTCAATTTTATATATTGAAGTTGAAGATATACAATAAAATGATTTAACTTAATAGAAATCCAATCTGTTACATTGGAATCAATGACACAAATATAACAGATTAGAGCTAAAGTAATTATAAAGTATGAGTAAAAATTCATTACTCTAATGAATCATCAGTGGTAATATTTTCAGGATTGTCAAAATAACCATTTTTCATGGCTTCATCCAACATCTGCTGAATTAATTGTTCAACAGAAATACCACGGTCTTCTGCCATAATGTGTGCGAGCCTAGCAGTCTCGTCATCTAGTTCGATTTCAATTTCTTCGTTTTTTTGTTGATTGTTTTCCATAAAAAATAATTTGAATAAAATTCAACGGAGAGAGTGGGATTTGAACCCACGGTGACGTTACCACCACACAGACTTTCCAGGTCTGCTCCTTAAACCACTCGGACACCTCTCCTAAAAAATTAAATCTTCATATCCTGGTGGGTAATCATGTTCCTCATTATAACAAGGATTGATACATGGTGAGTCTACTTTTCTATATTGACAAACTCGTTTTGCAAGAAATTCTAAATCTCCTGGTTTTCCATGAGAAAATTTTGCCATCCCATCTTCAATGATTACTTTACACGCAGGACATTGTTTCATGATGGCATGGAATATGAAGTGATATTATTTAGTATTTTTATAATACTTTTGTCTCAATTCATTAACAATTACCATAGATTTTCTAAGTCCCAATGCATAATCATTATGTCCATGTTTAATTGAAATTTGCATACTATGTTGAATTCGTTCACAGAATTCTTTGTAAAAAGTTTCATCCATAATTAAAGTATGAACAACGGAGGGAGGGAGAGTCGAACTCCCAAGGGCTTTAACACCTCAACTGTTTTCAAGACAGGTTCCGTCGCCAATCGGATTGCCCCTCCAAAAAGCCGAATCAAATCGGCATATGTATTTATTACTGTGGTAGGTCTTTGATTTTTTGTTGAGCGTCCATCTGTCTAACCATATGAATAGGACTTCTCATATATCGTTTGATTTTTTTAAGCTCACGATTAAGTTGCTTCATTCTTTCCATATCAATCCTAGCTTCTTCTCTAGTTTTAATAGGAGGTTCTAGACTAAGTTCTTGTTCCTCTTCTTCAGGAACAACTGCAGCTTCAATATCGACAATTTGTTCTTCCATATGTTATGAACTAATGCAGATGTATATTAGCACATGATGTGGTTGGTGTCAAGCGATATACCTAATATCATCTACAAATCCAGCATTCAATGCATTTTGTAACATCAGGTCTGAGCTACTTCCTGGCTTTGGTCTTGCAGAAAAATAAATTACAAATTTTAAATCTGGATTAAATGATTTTAACAACGCTCCATTTGCAATTGCCTTTTTCACACTATCCGTTCGTTGTGCTCCTGGTCTTTTTTTGTGCCCTGCGACACCACCTTTTACTTCTATATATTCAGTGATTAATCCATCAGAAGCTACAAAATCAACATCTATTCCAATAGAGTCAAATTTATAATTTCTATGAAGAACTGTTTTTCTAGAATCTTTTAAATGTTCTTCCACCAAGCTTTCAAACTGCATCCCAGTTTTTTTGCTTTCGGACTGAAAATTATTTTGCATGATACTTAAAATCACTGCACGTATAGTACCATAGACAATGAGCTGTGTCAAGCATTGATAATATTTCTAAGTTAACCAAAATATTTGTATAGATACATGTGAGGAGAAATCCTCGATTAGAGAACAAGGTTTTCAGCGGTTATACAGCAGACTTAAGATTTATTTTAGATTTGACCAAGCATAAAAAAAGACCCCCTTATGGGGGTCGAAAAATCAGAGGGCGTTGCCACGAGGCAGAACTTCCTCTGGGAATACAAAGTTCTCATGAGGCTGGTCTACTGGTGCCATCCAAGCACGAAGACCTTCGTTCAGAAGAATGTTCTTTGTATAGAAAGTTTCAAACTCTGGGTCTTCTGCTGCTCTAATCTCCTGAGATACAAAGTCATAAGCTCGAAGATTAAGGGCAAGACCAATAATCCCAATAGAACTAGTCCAGAGACCCATGACAGGGACGAAAAGCATAAAGAAATGCAACCAACGCTTATTAGAAAAAGCAATAC
>JACCEC012917864.1_pt1 | contig 10850 bp, 9 predicted proteins | sample 7450121 | NCBI WGS metagenome assembly JACCEC01 (sample SAMN15323455, study PRJNA562643) | freshwater metagenome | isolation source: river surface water | place: USA:Blue River Watershed | collected 2017-08-18 | reverse complement strand
TTAATCAAAAATTCTGGCCTTGTTGAGGCTGTAGATGGAGTAGCAATTAAAATGATAGATAATATTGCTATTGAAAAATTAAAAGCCAAAATCCCAGAAGAATATTTACCAGTTGTTTATCAGCTTATTGATGAGATTTTTGTTACATTAGCCCAGACAGTTAATGAGTAATTAATTGAGATAAAACCCAAGTTATTTATTTAGGTTGGGTTTTATTTTTTAAAACTATATTATATGAAATGATTTTTTATGGGAGTAATTAAATTTATCTCCTCAATGTTTAGTGGAAATTCTGATGTATCTAGTAAAAGAATAAATGGTACTTTGTGCATTGTAAGTACAATTGCAATATTATTTACTTGTATATTACTAGGTAAACCTTTATCAGAAGAAGTAGTGGGATTAGTTAAAGTTGTATTTTGAGGTGGTACAGCATTACTTGGTTTAGGAGTTGCTGATAAATTTTTAAACAATGGAAACAAGTAAACAAGGAATAGATTTAATTATCCATTTTGAGGGGATAAAACTAAAACCGTATCTGTGTCCAGCAAATAAAGTTACTGTAGGAGTTGGGAAAGTTCTTCTTGATAGTAATGAAAAAATGTTAGAAGGAAAGGAAGGGTTAGAAAAAGCAAAAAAATTATTTCCAGAACTCCAAGAAATAACTAGAGAAAAAGCTGTAGAATTATTACATGAAGATTTAGAGCCTTATGAAAAAAGTATTAATTCTTTGGGCTTATCTTTTAAACAGCAAGAATTTGACTCTTTAGTTAGTTTTATATATAACCTAGGGTTTAAATCTTTATTGAGTAGTACTCTTTTAAAAAGAATTAAATCTAAACAAGGAGATATTGAAGAAGCTTTTTTAATGTGGAATAAGTGCAATGGGAAAGTATTAGATGGCTTAACTAAAAGAAGAAAAGCGGAAGCAACATTATTTTTAACAGGTAAATTACAACTATAATGATAAATATAGGAGATACATTTTTTCCACTTATACCAACTCCATTTGATTCAAAGTTATGTAATTTCTATTATTCTGGAAGTAATATAATTATTGAAACTATAGCTCAATACAAAACTAGAGTGTCAATAAATTATAGAATCCCTGGGCTAATAATTACAGTACTTTTACCAAAGACTGGGTATACATTATTGTCCTCATACTCGATGAGTACTTTTGCTAGTGTTTTAAGTAACTTTGATTTTAAGTACTATACATATAAAGATGGGGTTGCTGATGGAAATTTCATAGAGTTAGTTTTAGCTGATATTTCTACTTTAGTACAAAAAGATGGGGATAAAGTTCTAAGCGATAATAATTTTTCTGATGAGGAACAAAGTAAATTAGAGTCACTTAAAATATCAGAATACAGTATAATATTGCCATCAAATTCAACAGTTGCTGGAAGGTGTTTAATGCCAACTTTGTTACCAGATGGGTGATCTGTATCAGCTACAGGAAGTGGAGTAGATTTATTAATTACTCATAATTTAAATAGATATATTACAAATGTAACTATTTTTTCAATAGATGGAACAACTGGATCAGAAAGACTTTTATTATCTAACGCTGCTTTTTCTGGAATCTTAAGTAATTCAAATAAATTAAGTTTGATAGTAGAATCACTAGCTACTGTTCCAACAGCAATAAGGATAAATTTAACATTTAACTAATGGATGAAAGAACTTTTTTACCAACTATTGCTTGGAGATCCTATGCTAAAGATGTAATTGTATACTCAGCAGAGACCTTAAATTCTCCTGCTGAGTATATAGTTACAGTTATGCCAATAGATATTAATGAATTAGGAGCTATTGAAGCTGTTAAAGAGGTTAACTTTTGAGTAAAAGATTTTGTAGGACATACTTACAGAATACTAGAAATAAACTTTCAAGGAGATTCTACTAAGATCAGAATACAAGATGGATTAAGATGTGGAAGTGGTCCTCAATCTGGACAACAGTGTATAATATATAAATCTGTTGGAACTTCTGCATATCTAGCCCCAATCTATTATAGACATTTAGATAAATCTGCTTTAGAGTATAGTAGGCAATTTGAATTAGATATTCTTTGAAGAACTAGTTTGATGGTAGAATTTACAAATGTAGTAAACCCAACTATATCTAATTACCAGGAAAACTATGCTGCTATGATGGGACAAGATCCAAGTTTTAAATTAAGAGTTAATATAGATAATGATGTAAAATGGTTCCAATTAATTGAACCTACTTTAAATTATGTAAATGGGATGTTGGATAGTGTTGTTTTCGATCTTAACGGAGATCCTATTTCAGGACATATTAAAATAATTAGATAATGAAAAAAATACTTAACATATTATGTTTATTAATAATATCTATTTGTGCCATAGGTCAAGAGATAAAGCCTACAAAAACAATAAAGGTTATACAATCACCTTTATTTTATAGAGCACCAGTAGATACTTCCTTATACTTATATGGAAATGATGGTAGAGGAGGAATGTGAAATAGAATAGCTACTTTTAAAGATATATCAGACACTCTTAAATTATACGTTCCATATAATGGTGCTAAGTTTACAGTAAATCTCGGTAAGCAGAAAATATCAACAAGTTCGATAATTTTAAATAAAGATAGTGTACCTTCAGTACTTCAGGAAGGACAAATGTACTGGGATTCAATAACACAGTCTGCTGTGGTTCAAAGTAAAGATCTAGACGTACATTTAAATGTAGGTGAGGAGTTATGGGTACCAATCTGCTATAACAACAGCGGAGTTAATATATTAAATGGAGACCCAGTATATATTGCTGGATCTGCAGGTGGATTCCCTACAATTTCAATAGCATCAAATAAAACATATGACCAATCAAGGCTTATTGGTGTTGCCACTAAAGATATACCCAATGGATCATATGGTCGAGTGACTAGATTTGGGTATGTTAATGACATAAACTTATCATCATGCACTCCTGGAAACAATGTTTATCTAGGTGATGGAGTAATAACTCACATTAGGCCAACTGGTGGGAATTTTCCTGTTGTTATAGGAAAAGCTATAGTATGTACAACTAGTGGTAAGTTATTGGTATATCCACAAAATGCAGAGTATACAGCAGAAACAAATCAAGCTTATGGTTGGCCTTCATATATACAAGGAGAGCAAACACTTTTGTCTTTTACCAATGCAACTAGGATATTCACGATAACGCCAGTATTAACTTCTTTTTATTTTTATCAAGGTGGAATAAAATACATAAAAGATGGATCTCAGTCTTTTCAGATATCAGACGTAGAAGGCATTCACTTGCTTTATTACGATCAAGGCATTATTTATGATGCTATAAACCCATCTAGAGATCAAGCATTAAGTATAATAAGAAATAGTGTAACAATATCTGCTATTTATTGGGATGCAACCAACAAAATATCCATATATACATCAAATGAAAGGCATACGTTCTATTGGCCGTCATGGGTTCATGCGTATGCTCACTTATCTTTCGGCACTCAGTATGTATATGGATTGGGGCTTACAAACATAACACTAGGAGCTGGAACTTCTAATACAGATGCTCAATTTGGAGTAGATGCTGGAGCTATTGCGGATGAGGATGTCACATCGTCACAAGATATTATTGCAAGTACGGCAGGTCTGCCTATCTATTATAGGACTGGATCAAATGGATTATGGAGAAGGATAACTAGAGGTGGATATTCATTTCTTAACGATGGAACCACAGGATTAGCTCAATATAACCTGTATTCAGGAGGAACTTGGAGCATTGTCTCAATGACCAATAATTATTATGGATTAGTACATGTATTCGCAACTAACGATATAGGTTTAAATAAAACCATTGTAATGTCTGGTGTTGCTCAATATGCGTCAGCAGCAGCAGCAGAAGCTGGAGTGAATGCTGAAATCGCAAACATTTATAACAGTAATCTTCCATTTGCTGAAGTAAAGCACATAGGAAGTCTAATACTACACACTAAAACTGGACTTGGCAATTCAGTTAATGCTAGATATGTAGCCACTACGACAGGTGGAGCTTGGTTGGACTATAGAAGATCAAATGTAATTCCAACAGCATCATCTGGCGGGTCTGGAGCTTCTACATTTTTAAGTCTTTCAGATACTCCATCTAGTTACGCTGGACACGCAAATAAACTAATAGGCGTAGACAGTGGAGAAACTGGAGTTGAGTTTAAGGATATAACCAAAAACTCTTCTGGATTAAATATACCATCTGGACAGACCTATAACATAAATAATAATAGCATTATCGTAGATTCCATCAACGACGCAGTGACAACTACTGCACCAAGCCAAAATGCAGTATATGATGCACTTTCATTAAAAGAGAATTTATTGAACAAAGAAAACACTACTGTTGATAATAGCACCACTAAATATCCAACTGTTAATTTATTAAAGACATACGCTGATACTAAAGATCCATCAATAAGTAATGAAGGTTCATTAACGGTTACAGATAAAACAAGTTACAGTAAAAATATCCATTCAAATACTACTGGTTCCATTGACATTGTAGTTAAAGTAGACAGTATTATTCCAGCATTACAAATATCAAGATTAAATAATAAAATCACTATATGTGCAGATACTACTTTTTTAATTAAGAAATCGACTGTTGCTGCTATGTATCAACCAAAAATTAATAACTCCCAGCAACACCTATCTGGAACCAATGTAACTTGGAATTTAGCTAACGGCAAAGACGCAGATATAACACTAACAGGTAATACGGTAATTACAATTACCAACGCAACTCAAGGGCTATCTGGCACGCTGTGGGTTACAAACGCGTCATCAACTTATACTATAACTTTTGCAGGTTACATTAATAGTATTGACCCATTTATAAGACTTAATTCAAATATGGTTATTACTTCAGGCGGAGGAAAGTCAGACGATTATAGCTACAAATACAATGGTTCAAAATTAAATTGGAATGGAACTTTAAACAGACAATAATATGAGAAATTTACTATCAATTTTATTTATAATTATATGTATTGCTTCTTATTCGCAAGAAGATGATTTTTTTTGGAGTTATACTCACGCTAACGCATACGATACTATAAAGATATATAATGCATCCACAGGAAGCTATGCTTTGTCTGGTTTTTTTAGTAACTATTCTGGGGATTCTTTAATATATGTCACAAATTATGGAAGTTCTAAAATTGCATCAAATAAAAACATTTACATTCCAAATCTGACATTGGTACAAAATAGTTATGGATATATAATATCTAAGCACAATGATTTATACAGTGTTTCTAATATAAATGGTAGGCAAGTAGTTTTATCAGATATAAGTCAAGTAAAATCACTTAAAAACTATAATACCGATTATTTTGGATTTGGTATAACTTCCAGCATTTTTTATAGTAATCCAATAATTGAAAATTTATATCTTAATGAAACATTTATATCTATTTCACCATCTGGTGTATTTGATTTAAGTTATAATGGCAAAATAAAAACCATATCTATTCAAAATACAGCTATTCAGAGTTTAATTTTACCAACCAGTCCAGATTTGTCTGACATATTTATACCCGAAAATCAATCTCTTACAACAATTACATTTGGCGACTTAAATCCAAATATTTGGAGATTTTATGGTTATAATTCACATTTTGATCAAATAAATATTGATAAAATTCTTAAATACTTTATAGATTCTAATAGGAATCCAAATGATTTAGGAATAGGTGGCACTAGTATAATTGATTTGTGTGGCACAAGAAATAGTTATCCCAGTTCAATTGGGTATGAGTATGTATCAATACTTACCAACAGAGGATGGTTTGTTTGTGTAAATAATAATACCACGACACCAATAGTATCAACAAATGATCCATCGTTTATTGGTAGTAATTCAGCTACATCTGGAGGAAATATAGCATCTGATGGTGGGGCATCTGTTACAGTAAGGGGTGTTTGCTGGGATACTTCCTCTAATCCTAACTTATCAAATTCATACACACTAGACGGAAGTGGAATTGGATTATTTACCTCTAGCATATCAGGGTTACTTCCTAATATAACATATCATACAAGAGCGTATGCAACTAACTCTAATGGCACGTCGTATGGTGAAGATAAGTCATTTACAACTCTGGCTGCTGCCCAGTATGCCCCCGAATTAATAACAATCACAGCAAATAATGTAACAACCACCTCTGTAACTTCTGGGGGAGAGATAACTTCTGACGGTAACTATGAAATAATAGAAAAAGGTGTATGCTGGAATACTTCAGGAACACCTACCTATTTAGACAATAAAACCAATGATGGAACGGGTACTGCTGATTTTGTTAGTAATATCTCTGGACTTAGCCCAAGCACAACTTATTACGTTAGAGCATATGCTAGAAATAGAAGGGATGCTGGTGGTTCGTATGTTTATGCTTTGGGGTATGGTCAAGAAATAATATTTACTACAGCGTCAACAACTCAATGCAGTTTGCCAACAATTACAACTAATTCAGTAAATACTATAACAACAAATTCTGCTATAAGCGGAGGAAATGTAACGAATGATGGTGGATGTGAAGTTACGGTTAAGGGTGTTTGTTGGGATACAACTGGTAATCCTACAATAGCAAACAGTAAGACAATAGATGGATCTGGTTTAGGATCCTACACTAGTAATATTAGTGGGTTAAGTAGTGGAACAACATATTATGTTAGAGCTTATGCAACAAATTCTAGCGGAACTTCCTATAGTTCGCAACTACAGTTTACTACTACTTGTGGATTACCTGCATTTCAAGAAGCTTCTTGTGGAAGTGCTACTAGTTCTTCTATTACTATTAGTGCAACCATTAATGCAAATAATTGTATTATAACAAGTAGAGGGTTTCAGTATAGTACAGATGCAACATTTAATACAGTGCTTGGGAATGTTACTGTAGGCTCTGGAGTAGGAAGTTATTCAACTACAATAACTGGTTTATTGCAGAATACACATTACTATTTTAGACCATGAGCAACTAATCCTGCAGGAACTTATTATGCAGATAATCTAGTTGGAAGTGGATGTACTACATTAGCTAATCCAACATCCTCAATTGTAGCAAACTTATCTGGGTATACGGATGCTTTAACCGCTACTACTATCCAAGGAACTTGAGTTGTTACCCTTAACTCCCCAGCAACAGCAGATGTTACTATTCCTATAATAGTTTCAAATCTAGATAATTCAGAACATATTTCACTGCCTGTTACAATTACTTCTGGAGCTACTACTGGAACTACTGGTATTACTTATACTCTTAAATCATCTTCATGAACTGCTGATGCTTATTTTGGAACAATGCCTTCTGGTTATACAGCAGGAACTACTGCAACTATAACCATCCCAGCTACTACTATAAACAGTTGTCCTGAGATTGGGGAAAGTTATGGTGGAGGAATTGTGGTTTATCTCTATAGTTATCGTGACCCAGGGTACATACCTGGAGAATGTCATGGTATAATTATGGCTCCTGTATCTCCTAAATTAGCATGAAATGGTGCTTTAGGTAGTGTTGCTACTGGAGCAAATGGAATTACACTAGGAACAGGAACAAGTAATACTGATGCTATTTATGGCACTCATGGAACTTCTATTAATTATTTAGCAAAATATTGTTATGACTTAGAGTATGGTGGGTATTCAGATTGAGTAATGCCGTCATCAGGGGAGATTGATAAAATTTATCTTTCAGCAAAAGTACTCAATGCTATAACTATTGCCTCAAATTTAGCAATTGCATCTTCAAGTGAGCCATCTTACGCAACAACTAAATATTTTAGGTTAAATTTTGATCTTGGCTATTGGTGGTTAGAGTATAAATACTTTTCATCAGTAACTATTCCAATAAGATATTTCTAATAATGAAAAACTTATTTATTATATTATTTTTTATATTAAGTTCATGTACTGTATATAGATTAGATACATCAAATAAACAACTTGTATTTGAGGATAATCTAAATACTTTACAGAACTTTAATATAAAAGATGGAGAATTTTACAATGATAATGACGTCTGATTTAGTAAGAATTCTATTTCTATATCTGATTCTGGAGTGGTTATTACATGTTTAAAAGATACATCAGAACATGAGTCTTGGCAAGGTAAAAAAGTTACAAGTTGGACTTCTGGAATGATAGATACAAGAGGTAAAGTAGAGTTTACAAAGGGCTTGTGAATTATTACTGCAAAACTAAACTCTTCTTGACCTGCTATATGATTATTAAAAAATGATTATATTCCAGAAGGATTTAACAAAGCAAAGATAATACCAGAGATTGACATAGTAGAAACTATTCACAATAAATTTAGACACACGGTACATTGGGGCTATTCAGATGATGCTTATAGACTATACGAAACTGGTGAAAATATTAGATTATATGATAACAAGTTTCATGAATTTGCAGTAGATTGTTTATCGAATGGGTATGATTTCTATATAGATGGAATAAGGACAGCATCATTTAGGTCTGAAAATCCACAATTTGTTTCAGATGAAAAGAATTATTTAATTATAAATAACGCAGCAACTAATGAAGATTCTGAAGAGACTAAGATGATTATTAGACAAATAAGGTATTATAAATAATCTCGTCTTTTATTATAAATTTTCAAAAGTTAATACCTATAATAATATGTTAAAGTATACTTTCAATAAAAGTTTAAATATTTTTAAAATTTATGTAATTTTTGTAAATTAAATATAGTAATTTTACAAAATCAAATTTAAGGACTTTACAGTCCTTTTAAATTTAAGAAGATTAGATTAAATAAAGTATTAATACACAAATGTAATTGATTATGATTGATGAACTTGATGACATCTTCACGGAAGATGATGTAGTGATTCCTAAAGATGATGAAACTTTAGAAATTTTTAATGAAGATATTTTTGAACAAGCAGACGTAGTTTCTAATGTTCCAAGTAATAAGCTCATTGACGATTTATTAAAAAGTAAAGGTATTAACGATGCTAAAATTGTTTTAGTTGAGGAAGATGATACTGAAAAAGAAGTTAGCTTCTACGATTTATCACCAGAACAACAATTGGAAATTCTAACTACAGAAGAAACTCCAGAAGTACAAACACAATTAGTAGACGAAGAACAAGAATTCATACAATATTTAAGAGATAATAATATAACTTTAGATCAGTATTTAGAAGCTTATAAAGAACAGATAGCAGAAGAACTTGGTTCAGGAGTCGAACAGGCTTATGACATTGACGCTTATACTGACGAAGAACTTTTTGTACTAGATTTAAAAGCTAAATATGACTTAACAGATGAAGAGTGTGTTAAGGAATTAGAAAAAGAGTTACAAGATAAAGAATTATTTAATAAAAAAGCTACAAAGCTTAGATCTGAATATAAAGAGTTAGAAGACTCTTATAAAGCACAACAAGAACAACTATTTGCATCACAAAGAGAAGCAGAATACAATGGATTTGTAGAAAAAATGGTGGACGTAGCGGTGTCTACTTCTGATCTTTATGGATTTGAACTAGAGGACGATGAAAAAAATGTTGTGTTAGATTACCTTCTAACGTTAGATGAATCTGGAAATAGTAACTTTTATAAGGCTCTAGAAGATCCAAATAATCTTTATAAGGCCGCATGGTTTCTATCTTTTGGAGAGCAAGCTTTCGAAGCATTAAAAAGTGCTTATGAAAAAGAGATTAGTGCATTAAAGAAAGATAATGGAAAGAAAATTGTGGTCAAACAAGACAAAAAAATAAATAGTATTCACGATTTAAACTAAAATTAGATTTAAAATGATTGTCGCATCTTATGTAAACATTAAGCCTGAATTGGCACACAGTAGAACCTACGAGGACTTCTATAAATTCATTGGAACTAGACCTCAAATGATGGGTGTTATGGCTCGTATGTATCAGAACAACACAGCTACCTTCTTAACTGAAGCGTTGTCTAATATATACTACAATTCAAAATCAGTTAATAAATTTCAGCCAATCAACTCATTAGTAGTTGAATGGGAAATTGACGTAGAGTTCATTAAAAGAGTAGAATTTGCAGCAGTACCAAGTGGTAATGGTGCAGGTGGTACAGATATTACAATGTACTTTAAAGAAAGATATTATGAAAAATACGATACATTCAAAATTGACTATTCTCGTCAGCAATGTCTCGTAAAAACTACTCCTCAGAGAAAAGCAGATAATTTTTGGGAATATACAGTTCAATTAGTTGACTCTGATTATTCAGCAGTATTAGACCTTAATGCTTGTCAAGTTGGAATGACTACAAGATTCTTAGCTAATATTATGCCTGAATACCATGAATTAGGGTTTACGAAATACCAGAGTAAAATAATATTGCTCCTTATAGCTTAGAGGCTATTCGAACTAAGTTTTTTAATTGCTGGAACGCTAAATCGTAAGATATGCCAATCAGCAGCGAAGCTTTGGATTGCACAAACATTTTTATGGAGTGCCAAAGAACGTTCAACGACTATCCCGGAAGGGAGTACACTTAATTGTGGAAAGAAAAACTAACTTTAAAAAGTATAAAAATGAAATACATTGTTTATCAAACAACAAATATAAAAAATAATAAAATATATATAGGAGTTCATAAATCAGAAGATGATATATTTGATGGTTATATTGGGTGTGGAATAAGAATAAATAATCCATCATCATATATGAACCCTATAACTCCATTACAATATGCTGTAAAAAAACATGGAACATCTAACTTTAAAAGAATTACTTTAGCAGTATTTGACACTGCAGAGGATGCTTTCAAATTAGAAAGTCAATTAGTAAATCAAGATTT
>JACCEC012710424.1_pt1 | contig 10851 bp, 6 predicted proteins | sample 7450121 | NCBI WGS metagenome assembly JACCEC01 (sample SAMN15323455, study PRJNA562643) | freshwater metagenome | isolation source: river surface water | place: USA:Blue River Watershed | collected 2017-08-18 | reverse complement strand
TGTCGAGGGTGTCGGTCTCATTGATGAGCACCCGGTCGTCGAGCGGGAGCACCATGCGCGGTAAAAGCATCTTGTCGCGGAAGAGGACGTGCTTGTCGAACTTGCCGTCGCGCTTCGTGCTCTCGTGCCGCGAGACGACGCCGAGGGGGTCGTGCTCGTTCTTGCCGTCGATGTCCTGCATGTACGTCCGCAGTTCGGCGATGTACATGCGGCCGTTACCATCAAAGGTCAGGTTCGCCGGTTCGCGGATGCCGTCGCGCTCGCTGAGCACGAGTTCGAGACGGTACCCTTCGGGGAGTTCGATGGTCTTCAGTTCCTCCTCCGGGCTCAGCGCCTTGACCGGGGGTTGCGGGGTGAAATCCGGCACATAGGGCTTGTCCTCGGCGGCGAAGGCGGCGGCGAAGACCAGGAGGGCGGGCAAGACGGGACGCATGGGGGCTGCCCGAAACTCCCAGATTGGCTGGTACTTTCAAGCCGCTTCCCGGGGCGGCGGCGAAAACGTTTTGCCATGGGACGCCGCACCGGCTTCCTGCCTCCATGCGCACCCTGCTGCTCAGTTTGCTCCTGGCCTCCCCGCTGGTCGCCGCCACCGGCAAGCCCAACCTCATCATCATCCTCGCCGACGACCTCGGCTACGGGGATCTGGGGTGCTACGGCCATCCCACGATCCGGACGCCGCACCTCGACCGGATGGCGACCGAGGGCTTGCGGTTCACGCAGTTCTACTCGGCGGCGGAGGTCTGCACGCCCAGCCGGGCCGCGTTGCTGACCGGACGTTACCCCGTCCGCTCGGGCATGGCCCATGACCAGTTCCGCGTGCTGCGCGCGACCTCGACCGGGGGCCTGCCGACGTCGGAAATCACCTTGGCCGAACACCTCAAGGCCGCGGGCTACGCCACCGGCCTCATCGGCAAGTGGCACCTCGGCGCCTGGGCGAACGACCGGCCGCAGCACCACCCGCTCGACCATGGTTTCGATTTCCACTTCGGGCTGATGCATTCGAACGACATGAACCCGTCGGACCAGCCGAAGCCGAAGAAGGCCAACGCCCTGGTCGCGCAGGATCCCACATGGTGGAACGCCGCCCTCTACCGTGGGCGCGAACTTCTGGAACCGCGCACGGACCAGACGCGGCTGACCCGTCGTTACGCTGAGGAAGCCGTGAAGTTCATCGGCGCGCACAAGGATAAACCGTTCTTCCTCTACCTCCCCCATACGTTCCCGCATACGCCCTTGTTCGCTTCGGAGCGCTTCCAAGGGTCCAGCGCCCGGGGCATCTACGGTGATGTCGTGGCGGAACTCGACGACGCCGTCGGCATGGTGCTGCAAGCCCTGCGGGACCAAGGGCTCGCCGAGGACACGCTGGTGGTCTTCACCAGCGACAATGGCCCGTGGACCTGGATGGGAGCCGAGACGGGCGGCAGCGCCGGCCTGTTGCGCGACGGCAAAGGAAGCACCTGGGAAGGGGGGATGCGCGTGCCGGGCATCGTCTGGTGGCCCGGCCGGATCAAGCCCGGGGTGACGAGCCAGGTGGCTTCCACGCTGGACCTGTTTCCGACCTTCACCCGGCTCGCCGGGGCCGAGCTCCCGGCCGACCGGCCGATGGACGGGGCCGACCTCTCCCCTTTCCTGCTCGAGTCCAAGCCGCTGGAGCGCGAGGTCTTCTGCTACTACCGAGGCACCCGGCTCTTCGCGGCCCGACTGGGACCGTGGAAGGCCCATTTCCAGACCCAAGGTTCCTACGGCGACCCGAAGGTCGTGACGCACGAACCTCCCCTGCTCTTCAACCTCGAGGTCGATCCTTCGGAGTCCCACGATGTCGCCGCCCAGCATCCCGAGCAACTCGCTCGCATCATCGCCGCCGTCGAACGTCACCGCGCGAAACTGACCGTCGCCCCATCCCAACTGGTCGAGACCACGGCCAAGTAACCTGCGGCAGGCTCAAGGGCCTCGTTTGGGCAGGACGTCCGCGGAAGGATCCGACTCCGGGCCGCGGTCCTCCCGACGTTGGGCGGGTCGCCCCGCGACGATCTGACGGAGGGACCGCAACTCCCTCTGCGCATGCTCGCGCTCGGTATGCGCCCGGGCCAAGGCGGTATCCTGGGCGAAGTAGGCCGGCCGCTGACGCAGTTCGTCCCAGCGCCGGAACCAGTAGTCGGCCTGCCCCATCGCCGCCCGCTCGGCCTCCAACTGCCGCACCCTGAGCCGCAGGGCTTCGTTATCGCGGCATAAGGCCCGGCAAAGCCAACGCGTTTCACGGAGACGCCGCCAAGCCCAGAAATCTGACCGGACCCAACGACACCAGAGTCGTCGTAAGAAGCGCATGGCCTAAGAAGTTAACTTCAGAGGCTCGGGCAACAAGCCACGGCTCGCCTTGGTTTACCTCAGGAAATAATAAGGTAAACAACCTGAGCAGAACTCACTCGCCGATTTTCTTATCCAACAGAAAACGCCACTCCCAGCCGCCCGCCCACTCGTGCTTCGCCGGCTCGCCCGGCTTTCCTTTGGTGACCTTGAGCCCGGACTTCGAGCGGTAGGCCGCCCGGAGGCGATCGCCCACGATCTGCACCACGAAGAAACCGATGTCGGTGTGGCCATCGTTGATGCAATCCCACTTGCGGGTTTCCCCCGCCGGCGCCCAGGCCTTCAGGCCGGTCCCGGTATGACCATAGAGGTAGAGCGCGATGTTATAGTCCTTGGCCACCGCATAAGCCGCGGCCCAGTCCTCCGGATGCCACCAGTCGGTATCGAAGCCGCAATGGCTCATCAGCACGACCGGGCGGCGGGATTTGCCGACGTGGGTCGCGAGGTCCTCCCGCAGGAAGGTGAGCGCGGCCTGCGGATCATGCCAGACCCGGTTGTACTTGATGGCGGCGTGCTGCGTATCGGCGGGGTACAGGCCGAGCTGCACGAAATGGACATCATCCCAGTCCCAGGACGTGTGTAGGCCGTTGGCGGATACGTTCAGGATCGCCCCCTTCTCCTTGCGGAGCCGGTTGCGGGCGATGAGCTCGGCCTGCAGGCTGAAACCGCTCTTCTCCTTGCCGACCGGCGGACCATCGTGATTACCCCAGCATTCCATCGTCGGGTAAGCGAGTCGCGCCTCCCCGGGAAAAACCCCGAAGTCGGCGGCATAGAGGGCGAACTGCTCGCGACCGATGATGCGACCGGCGACCTTGGTGTCACCGTTGTCGATCAGGTCCCCCAGCGAAAGCACCGCGCGCGGCCGGGCGATAGGTCCGCCGCCGAGCTTGGCCGGCCACTCGACCTTCGTGATGCCGTTCATCTCGGCGATCGTGGTGGCGTTGAGGTCGTTATGATGTCCCTGCGGATGGTCGACCTGCCGGTAATGCGGATCCGAGGTGGACAGGAAGGTCACATCGCGGCGCGCAGGCTCCGCGGCGGACAGGAGGGCGCTGCCGGCGAGCCAGAGGAAGGGGCGAATCATGAGACGATGCTAGCCTGGCGCAGGCGCCGGGCGAATCTGAAATCAGGCGAACAACGCCGTCACCGGCTTGGCCTTGTTGCCGACCTGCATCGGGCGACCGGCTGGCGTGATGATGTCCGTCTGGACGGGCAGACCGGCGGCGTGCGCGATGGTGGCGTGGAGCGAACCCGGCGAGACCCCTTCGCCATCGGGAGCGTAGCCCTTGGCGTCGCTGGCGCCGTGCACGTAACCGCGTTTGACGCCGCCGCCAGCGAGGACGGTGGAGAAGACCAGCGGGTGGTGACCGCGGCCGCCGCCGGAGAAGTCGGGCTTCCGGCCGAACTCGGTGGCGACGACCACCAAGGTGGAGTCGAGCAGGCCCTTGGCCTCGAGGTCCTGGATCAGGGCGGCGTAGCCGCGGTCGAATTCGGCGCCGACGTCCTTCATGCGGGTGTCGAGGGTGGCGTGCATATCCCAGCCGCCATGGGAGACCTCGACAAAGCGGACGCCGTGCTCGACCAGGCGACGGGCCAGCAGGCAGCCTTGGCCGAACTTGGAAGTCCCGAACCGGGCCTTGGTCGCGGCCGACTCGGCGGCAAGGTCGAAGGCGGCCAGGTCCTTGCTCTTCATGAGCTGGAACGTGGACTCGTAGAATTCATTGTAGGCCTTGACGTTCTCGTCGGTCGGCGCGCCGGCGAAGCTGCCGTTGAGCTGGGCGAGCAGGTCGAGGCGGCGGGACTGGGTGTCGGCGTCGGCGAGGCCCTTGATATTCTGGAGTCCATCGTTGGGCGAGAGGATGGGCAGCGGCGAATACGCGGCGGGGAACCAGCCATTGCCGTGGTTGGACGGACGGCCGACGCAGACGGTCGACGGCAGGGTCTTGCTGCTCGCGCCCAGGAAGTGCTGGGCCCACGCGCCCAGCATCGGGTGCTGCACGGCGCCGCGCTGCTCGAAGCCGGTACGCATCAGGTAGGAAGCCGAGGCGTGCACGCCGACCTTGGCGGTCATGTTGCGGATCACGGCGATGCGACCGGCGACCTTCGCGGTCTCCGGCAGGTAGTCGGTCAGCTGGAAGCCGGCCTTGGTGGAGATCGTCGCGCCGGGCCCCTTGCTACCCCCTTCCTTGGGGTCGAAGGTATCGATGTGCGACATCCCGCCGGCGAGCTGGATGAAGATCACGCGCTTGGCCTTGCCGAAGCCCGGCAGACCGGCGTTGGGCGCGGAGCCGGGGGCGGCGTCGGCCGCAGCCGCGAGCTGGTTGAAGAACGGCAGGACGGACAGGCCGAAGGAGACCTTGGCGCAACGTTCGATGAACGAGCGGCGGGCGAGCGGGTCGCGAAGCTGGTCGGAGGGGAGGTTTCGGCTCATGGGAGGAAGAGGAATTCGCGGGTGTTCGCCAGGACCCAGGCCAGGTCCGCCGGCGTCAGGCCGGCGGCCATGGCCTTCACGGCCTTGGACGACTCGTCGGGGCGGGGGTGGCGGGAAAGGAAGGAAAGGTAGAGGGAATCGACCTGGGCTTCGCGGCTGGACAAGCCGGCCGCGGCGGCGACGGCCGTGGCCTTGGCGTCCGACACGGTGCGGCCGACGGCGCCGTTCATCATCTGGAGCACCTGGGGCACGCTGCCGTCGGACGTGGCCGAATCGGCGAGGAGCCGGTCCCCCTGGCCGAAGACGCGCAGGAAGTGGTTCTCCGGCGAGGGCTGCGGCAGCTCGCTCGCCCGGGCAAGGAGCAGACCGTTCCGGGTCTGCGGCTTCTCCCCGTCGTAACCGGAGGCGAGCCCGGCCATGCTGCCGCCGGCGGTCTTCTTGCCGCCATTGCCCCCCTTCAGAAGCCCGGCCTCCTTGATCGTATCGTAGACGCGGTGCACCGCCACGGCCGTGATCGGGCCCTTCGGCAGCGCCATCAGCTTCATGTCGTCGCCGCGACGCAGCAGCACGTTGTCGACGGAAGCGCCGACGGAAGCGACCACCAGGCTATCCCAGGCCTGCTCGGCGGTGAAGCGGCGGACGATCGGACCGCTGAAGAGGTAAGGCCCCTTGGCGAGGTCGGGCGTGGGATTCGCGACGGCCTGGTAGGTGCGGGAATTGTAGATCACGCGCTGGAACTCGCGCAGGTCGAAACGGGCGGACTTCATCACCGTGGTCAGGTGGGCGAGCAGCTCGGGGCTGAACGCCTGCGTCAGGTCGTCGACATCGTTGACCGGCTCGAGCACGGCCAGACCGAGGTTCTTCTTCCAGAGCCGGTTGGCGATGTTGGTGGCGAAGCGCGGGTTCTGCGGGCTGGTCAGCCAGGCGGCGAAACCATCTCGGAGCTGGGCGGGCGTCTTCGCGCCGACCTGGTAGATCGGCAGGCCGGCGTCGGCCTTGTCCCAGGTGATCAGCACCGGGCTCACGGGCGAACCAGGCTTGGCGTCCTTGTACTTGTAGTCCTTGGGGAAGGTGAGTTTCTGCGCGCCGGTGTCCTCAAGACGGTAGGCATTGACGTCGCCGATGCGTTTGACGACGGCCTTGGGCAGGGAGTCATCCTTGCCCACGGTCCGGCGGAGCTGGGCGAGCATCGACTCGTCCTTCTGGTCGGTGGCCCCGAAGAACGCCGCGAGCTGGTAGAAGTCACGCTGCTTCCAGTCGGCGAGCGGGTGATCGTGGCATTGCGCGCACGCCATGTTGGTGCCGAGGAAGGTGGTGAGCAGGTTCGAGACTCCGTCCAGCGGCATCTCGGCGTCGAACAGCAGGAAGCCCGCGGCGCCGTTGTCGCACAGGCGGCCATCGGCGGTCAGCATCTCCATGACCAGCTTGTCCCACGGCGCGTTGGCGGCGAGGCGGGCCTTCAGCCAGTCCTCGAAGGTGAAGGCGGGCACGCCCTTGTTGAAGGTATCCTTCACGCGGAGCAGGTCGGCCATCCAGTTGAACATCTGCATCGAGTACCCGGGCGAGTATACGAGCTGGTCGATGAGCTTGGCGCGCTTGTCGGGCGAGCGGTCGGCGAGGAACGCCTGCGCCTCCGCGGCGGTCGGGATGCGGCCGATGGCGTCGACGTAGAGCCGCTTGAGGAACTGCTCGTCGGACGTGAGCGGGTTCGGTTGCTGGCCATGCTTGGCGAGCACGGCGCCGACCACGCGGTCGATCTCGGCCGCGGCGACCGCGACGGTGTTCTGGCCGAAGGTGCCTGACTTCGCCTTGGCGGCGCACTGCCGGGCGAACTCGATGTCCTCGGCGCACAGGACGTTGCCGTTGAAATGGTAGACCTTGCCGTCGCGACCTTGGAGGGTCAGGAACGGACCGGTCAGCGCGCAGAACATCGCGTCGACGCTGCGCCCTTGGTTGTCGCGCCAGGTATGCCAGATCGCGTCCAGCGGCGGGATCGGGGCCACGGCGACCGGAGCCACCTTCGGGGCGGGCACCGCGGGGGCGGCGGTCTCGTTGGCCTTGGCGGCTTTCTTGTCACCCTTGGCGGCGAAAGCCGGCGGCAAGACGCAAAGACCAAAGGCGACCACGCAAAGGGCTAGGAGGCGCATGAAGGGGTTCACACTAAGATTAACCCCGGGTTAAGACCAGAGGTTTCACCCTAGGGGTAGGGCCCGGGCTAGGGATAGGGCCTGGGCTTGGAGAATCCATCAACATGACCGGGTCAGGGACAGAAAAGGGGTCGGCTATCTGTTATCCTTTAGGCAGTGATTGCTCTTGCCCCTGTCCCTAGCCCTCGCCCCGGCCCTAGCCCTGTCCCCGGCCCTAGCCCTGTCCCCAGCCCTTACTTCTTCCCCTTAGCCGTCACCTCAGCCTTGAGCTCGGTCACGGTCACGGGCTCGGGCTTCACACCCGTGAAGGCGGCCTGCTCGGCTTGGATGACCTCGGTCGCGACCAAGCCACCGCGGGCGACCAGGAAGCGGTACTTCAGCGAAAGGGTTTCGCCCTTCTTGAGGTTGGCGCGCGGGTAAGCCCCGAATCGCGCGTAGTCTCGATAGGCGGACCAGCGGGTCCCGCGCGGGTTGGCCGGGTGGTCGATCTCCACGACGCCGAAAGTCTTCTCGCCGAGGGCGTAGGTCATGCCGACCCACGGGTAGTCGACATCTTTGTGCGGGAGCGGTTTGGCGACCGGGAAAAAATAAGCCGTCTTGGCGGCGGTGACCTCCTGCGGGGCGCGGTAGTGCACGCCGCCGTGCTCGGGGTCGGCTTCGAGCGCAAGGTCACCGGCCTCGGCCTTCACGGTCGTCAGGAAATCAACCCGGAGAAAACCAGGGGCCGCGAGCGGCGAGAGTTCGAGCGTCCGCTCTTCCGAAAGGATGAGCCGACCTTTCTTATCGCTCCACTCGATGGTCGAGACGAGCCGCGCCAGCCCGCGCTCGGCGGTCTGCTGCTTGAAACCCGTGTGCACCTGACGACCCGACCCCATCGACCAGAGGTCGAGCTTCTGGCCCTCGAGACCGACGCGCATCCAGCCGAAGAAGATCCCGCGGTGATGCGTGTACGTGCCGCCGGGCCCCTTGGTGATGGCCTGACCATCGACCGGATCGACGACGCGCAGGTAAGGTTTGTAGGTCTCGTTGGCCCGGGCCGGGGTGGAGACGTCGTTCGCCGTCAGGTAGGCCGCGACGACCTTGCCGTCGACCAGCACCTCGAGAGCCCCCTCGCCAGGCCGCAGGGAAACCTGCGGAGACTCCGCGGCGAAAGCGGAAAAGGCGACGAGCGAAGCAAGCAGCGAGGGGAGACGCATCCCCTTCCCCTAGTCAACCCAACCACCCTCTGGCAACCCGTTTGACCCTTCTCCCCGCTCTCCCCCGTCCCTGTCCCTTTCCCTACCCCTATCCCAAGCCCTAGCCCTAGCCCTCCCCTACGCCTTCCCTTCCTCCTCAATCAGCCTTTGCAATTCGGCGGCCGCCGGTGCCACCAAGCCGCCGCCGTCCACGGCCATCGCGCTGGCGGCCTTCACCGCGCTTTGCTGGGCATAGTCCTCGAACAGCTGGGCCTTCTGCTTGATCAGCAGGACCAGGTGCTCGTCGATCGTGCGCGCGGCGATGAAGCGGTGCGCGATGACCTTACGCGTCTGCCCCATCCGGCGGACGCGCGCGACGGCCTGGCGTTCGGTGGAGGGCTTGAATTGCGGCTCCATGAGGATGACGACCTGGGCCGACTGGAGGTTGATGCCGACGCCTCCCGCCTCGATCTGCAGGACGATGAGGCCGAAGCCGGTGCGGGCGGTGAAACGATCGATGACCGCCTGCCGCTGCTCGGCGGAGAGGTCGCCGTCGATGCGGTCGTGGTCGCCGGCGATGAGGCCGACGTCATCCAGCACCTGGCGGAAGAAGGAGAAGATCACGACCTTGCGCCCTTCCTCCCGGTAATGGCCGAGGAGGTCGCGGAGGCGGTCATACTTGGCGGCCTGCCGGTCGCCGGCCCCGATGGTCGCCGCGAGCCGCTTCTGCATCAGGTTCATGGGCGCCTTGGCGTAGGCCTCGCGGTCCGCCGGCTCGAGCGGGATGACTTCGTCGACCTCCTGGAGGTCGGGCAACTCCTTGAGCACGTCCTTCTGGGTACGCCGCAGGTAAACGGGGGCAAGCTTCAGACGGACCTCGACAGGCTTGGGGCGCGCTTGTCGCAAGAGGCCGCCGAGGGACTCCTTGAGCCCGGGTTGCACCGTGAGGACGAGGTATTGCAGTTCCTCCAGGCGGTTCTCCAACGCCGTGCCGGTGAGGAACGTGACGAATTCGGCGCTGGCCGCCAAGCGGGCGACGGCCTGGCTGCGCTGGGCCTCGGGGTTCTTGACGGAGTGCGCCTCGTCGACCGCGACAAGGTCGACGGGGCCGATCCGGTCGACCAGTTTGCCAAGCGTCGCGAAGGTCGTGATGGCGACCCCGCCCTCCCGCCGCCATTGGTCCAGTTCGTCGTCGCGGTCGAAACCGTGGATGACGATGGCCCCGAGTTTGGTGTGCTTACGGACCTCGCGTTCCCAGTTGATGAGCACCGCGTTGGGGGCCACGACGAAGCAGTGGCGCTTCCCTTGGGCGGCGAGGTGACACATGGCCGCGAGCACCTGCACGGTCTTGCCGAGCCCCATGTCATCCCCGAGCAGGGCGCGCCGCTGGTGGATGAGGTACTGCGTGCCGAACAGCTGGTAGCGCCGGAGCGTCGCGCTGAGCAGGGAGAGGTCCAGCTGCGTGGCCTCGACCGCATCGGCGATCTCGGCCGGGAGACCGCCGCGCTGATCCGCAGGGGCGACGGGTCGGACCGCCGGACCAGGCGACCCTGCGCCCGCGCCCGCGCCTTCGATGAGCGCGATGAAGCCGGCGGCGTTCTCGCCGTACCGGCGCCAGACCTCGGGCTCATCGACCACCAGGTCGCGCGCGTAGCGGTTGAGCAGGCGGGCTTCGGCCAGCAACCCGGCGGCTTCGGAACGGAGCGAGGTCTCATGCGCGGCATGGGCCGCGCGCTTGGCCGCGGAGAAGAAATGCTCGCCGGGGACGGTGCCGTCCCGGAACAAGGCCACCTCCCGCCGGAGAGACTGACGGCGACGCTCGACCCCTTCGGCGCGGGCGGGAAATTCGCGGAGCAGGATCTCGTAACGCGCCACCGCGAGCAACAAAGCGGCATCGCCCGGGCGACGCTCATCCGGATCCGGCATGACCCGCACCGCGGACCGCGCGTCATCGAGGAAGGCCTGGGTGGCGGAGACCGCCGCGGCGGCGGTGACTTCGCCGATACCTTCGCGGGCCATCAAGGAGGACAGACCCTGCCCCCGGAGTTCAGCCACGGTGCGAAACCCTGCGGCCTGGAGCGGCCCGATCCGCGCGCCGAAATCCGCCAAGGCATCGACCGGGGTCGCGGCGGCCACGGTCGTCACGGTCGATTCGACGAGCGCGTCGCGGGCGGCGGCGATCGCCCCTTTCGCGGCCGGAATCACCCGCGCGACCTGAACGGCCTCGAGCTCCGCCGCCTCCGCCTCGCGGAAGAGCGGACCACGACCGCCCTTGGCCTGGTAAGCCGAGGAAAGCGCGGAGAGGTATCCGGAGAGCGGGCCGAACATGGTCTTACTCGACGATCAGCACGCCGCGCATGATCTGCGCGTGGCCGGGGAAGGTGCAAAGGTACGGGTAACGGCCCGGGGTCCGGGGGGCGTTGAAGTAGACCGTCGTCCGCTTACCCGCGTCAAGGAGACGCGTATGGCAAAGGATATCCGGCGAGTCGGGCACGTAATGACGCGAGTAGGCGTCCGGCTCAGCCGCCATCCTGGCGGAGAGCAACGACACCGCCTCCAAGGCGTCCGGCTTGGTCAGCACCCAGTTATGCGGCATCGAATCGGGGTTCACGACGGTGAGCGCGACCCCGCGGCCGGCCTTCACGCGGAGTTCCTTCTGCGCGAACTGCAGGCCGGTCGCGGTCTCGAGGGTGAGCTCCTGCGGGGGATTGCCGCAGACTTCCGTCTCCCAGCG
>JACCEC011487839.1_pt1 | contig 10851 bp, 21 predicted proteins | sample 7450121 | NCBI WGS metagenome assembly JACCEC01 (sample SAMN15323455, study PRJNA562643) | freshwater metagenome | isolation source: river surface water | place: USA:Blue River Watershed | collected 2017-08-18 | reverse complement strand
CGGGCGACAACGCCGCGTTCCACGTCAAGCTCGACAAGCCCATCGCCATCGAGAAGGGCCTGCGCTTCGCCATCCGCGAAGGCAGCCGCACCGTCGGCGCCGGCGTGGTCAGCGAGATCATCAAGTAACCGAGGGTTTCATCATGGCTGCCATCAGCAAGATCCGCATCCGGCTCAAGGCCTACGACCACAAGCTGCTCGACAAGAGCGCGCGTGAGATCGTGGACGCCGCTCGCGCCACCGGCGTCGAGATCCGTGGACCCTTCCCCCTGCCCACCACGGTGAGCCGTTGGACGGTCCTCCGCGGCCCGCACGTCGACAAGAAGTCGCGCGAGCAGTTCGAGCGCCGCACGCACCACCGCCTGCTTGACATCGTTGCGCCCACCGAGGCCACCGTCGGAGCGCTCCGTCGCCTCGACCTCTCGGCTGGCGTCCACTTCGTCGTCAAGACCTACTGAACCATCTGCAAGGGAACGAGGAGTTTCCATGCCTGTCGTAGACCTGTTCAACTCCGCTCGCGAGAAGGTCGGAACCGTCGATCTCGACGACTCCATCTTCGCCGCCGAGGTCAAGGAGCACCTGTTCCACATGGTGGTGCGCTACCAGCTCGCCGCCCGCCGCCAGGGCACGCACGCCACCAAGCGTCGCGCCGAGGTTTCCGGCGGTGGTCGCAAGCCCTGGAAGCAGAAGGGCACCGGCCGTGCGCGTCAGGGTTCCACCCGCGCGCCGCACTGGCGTGGTGGTGGTGTGGTGTTCGGGCCCCAGCCCCGTAGCCACGCCTTCGCCCTCAACAAGAAGGTGCGCCGCGCCGCGCTCCGTAGTGCGCTCTCCCGCCGTCAGGGCGAGGGTAGCCTCTACGTGCTCGACGGCGTCGCCCTCCCCGAGGTGAAGACGCGTCACTTCGCGCAGTTCATGAAGGCCTTCGCCTTCGAGAGCCTGCTCGTCGTGGTGCCCTCCGAGGACGCCAACCTCTCCCGCGCCGCCCGGAACATCCCCGGCGTCACGGTCCTCCCCGTTGCCGGCCTGAACGTCTACGACGTCCTGCGCCACCGCAACATCGCACTCACCGCGCCCGCGATCGCCCCGATCGTCGAGCGCCTCACCGCCACGGCGAAGTGAGTCGGCTATGGCTGAGCTGCACGACATCCTCCTCCGCCCCCTGGTGACCGAGAAGGGCGCCCAGGGCGAAGCCACCGAGAACACCTACGTGTTCGAGGTCGGCGAGACTGCCAACAAGCACGAGATCAAGCACGCGATCGAGAGCTTCTTCAACGTGAAGGTGGACGACGTCCGCACCGTTCGGGTGCGCGGCAAGTTCAAGCGCTTCGGCCGTTTCTACGGTCGTCGCTCGCACTGGAAGAAGGCCTACGTGAAGCTCGCGCAGGGCCACACCCTCAACTTCTTCGAGGCGTGAGATGGGAACCAAGCGTTACGCACCCAATACCCCCGGTCTCCGGTTCCTGGTCACCCCTGACTACGCCGAGATCACCAAGGACCGCCCCGAGCGCTCGCTCGTCGGTACCATCAAGCGCACCGGCGGCCGTAACAACAACGGCCGCATGACCTCCCGCCGCATGGGCGGTGGTCACAAGCGTCGGTACCGCATCATCGACTTCAAGCGTACCAAGCTCGAGGTCCCGGGCACCGTCGCGGCGATCGAGTACGATCCCAACCGCACGGCCCGCATCGCGCTGATCCACTACGTGGACGGCGAGAAGGCGTACATCCTGGCCCCCGTCGGTCTCGGCGTCGGTGACAAGGTGGTGGCGAGCGACAGCGCGGACATCCGTCCGGGCAACGCGCTCCGCCTCACCAACATCCCGCTCGGTACCTTCGTGCACAACGTCGAGCTCAAGGTCGGCCGTGGCGGCCAGATCTGCCGCTCGGCGGGCTGCTACGCCCAGGTGATGGCGAAGGAAGGCAAGTACGTCCTCCTCCGTCTCCCCTCCGGCGAGCTGCGCAACGTGCTCGGCGAGTGCCGCGCCACGGTCGGTCAGGTCGGCAACATCGAGCACGAGAACGTGCAGCTCGGCAAGGCCGGTCGCGCGCGCTGGCTCGGGTACCGCCCCTACGTCCGCGGCACGGCGATGAACCCCATCGACCACCCGCACGGCGGTGGTGAAGGCCGCACGAAGGGCGGTCGTCACCCGGTCACTCCCTGGGGCAAGCCGACGAAGGGGTACAAGACCCGTTCGAAGAAGAACCCCACCAACCGTTTCATCGTGAAGCGTCGCGAGAAGTAGGAGCCTGTCATGGCGCGTTCCGTCAAGAAGGGTCCCTTCGTGGACCAGTACCTCATCGTGAAGGCCGAAGCGGCTCGCGGTGGGGCGAACAAGGTCATCAAGACCTGGTCTCGCCGCTCCACGATCCTCCCGGACTTCATCGGCCTGACCTTCGCGGTGTACAACGGCAAGAAGTTCGTGCCGGTCTACGTCACGGAGAACATGGTCGGCCACAAGCTCGGCGAGTTCTCCCCCACGCGTACGTACTTTGGTCACGCGGCCGACCGCAAGACCAAGGCGCGCTGAGGAGTTGCACATGAACACCAACGAGAAGGGCCGCACCGCGACCCTGCGCTTCGCGCGCATCTCCCCGCAGAAGGCGCGTCTCGTGGCAGACGTCGTTCGTTCGATGAACGTCGGCAAGGCCATCGAGACCTTGAAGTTCCTCCCGAAGAAGAGCGCTCCGCTCGTTCGCGCCCTCATCGAGTCGGCGCTGGCGAACGCCGAGCACGAGGCTTCGCGGAACAACGAGAGCCTCGACATCGACACCCTCGTCGTGAAGTCGATCACCGTCGACCAGGGCCCCTCGCTCCGCCGCTTCCGCCCCCGGGCGCAGGGTCGTGCGACGCCCGTCGAGAAGAAGACCTCCCACATCACCGTCGTCCTGGGCGAGCGGTAGGAGTCCACCATGGGTCAGAAGGTCAACCCCGTAGGCTTCCGCGTCGGCATCACCCGGCCGTGGGAGTCCAAGTGGTACGCCGAGGGCGGCGACTACCAGCGGTACCTCCACGAGGACATCCGCATCCGTCGCTTCCTGAAGAGCAAGCTCTTCGTGGCGGGCATCAGCAAGATCCGCATCGAGCGCCTGGCCAGCAAGGCCAAGGTGTTCATCCACGCGGCGAAGCCGGGCATGGTCATCGACAAGCGCGGTGCCGGTCTCGACAAGCTGCGCGCGGACCTGCAGAAGCTCGTCAAGAGCGAGGTCTTCCTCAACGTCATGGAAGTGCGCAAGGTCGACACCGACGCGCTCCTCGTGGCGGAGAACATCGCGGCGCAGCTCGAGAAGCGTGTCAGCTTCCGTCGCGCGATGAAGAAGGCCATGCAGCAGTCCCGCAAGGCGGGTGCGAAGGGCATCAAGGTGATGTGCTCGGGCCGCCTCGGCGGTGCCGAAATGCACCGCACCGAGTGGTACCGCGAGGGCCGCGTCCCCCTTCACACGCTCCGCGCCGACATCGACTACGGTCTTGCCGAAGCGAAGACCACCTACGGCGTCATCGGCGTCAAGGTGTGGATCTTCAAGGGCGAGATCCTGGCCGGCGACGAGGATCGTTCCCTCTGATTTCCCACGCGGGCACCCGCCCGCAGAGGTAGTTCATGCTTTCCCCCAAGCGTGTCAAGTTCCGCAAGGTCCAGAAGGGTCGCACCGCCGGCCTGGCCTACCGCGGGAGCGACGTCAGCTTCGGTGACTTCGGCCTCCAGGCCACCACCGCGGGTTGGATCACGTCGCGCCAGATCGAGGCCGCGCGTATTGCGCTCTCCCGCCACATCAAGCGTGGTGGCAAGATCTGGATCCGCATCTTCCCCGACAAGCCCGTTACCAAGAAGCCCGCCGAGACCCGAATGGGTACCGGTAAGGGTGCTCCGGAGTACTGGGTCGCCGTCGTCACCCCCGGGCGCGTCATGTACGAGCTCGAGGGCGTGACCGAGGACGTGGCGCGCGAAGCGCTCCGTCTGGCGGGCCACAAGCTTCCGGTCGGCGTCCGCGTCATCAAGCGCGAAGAGGTGATCGCATGAAGGCCAACGAACTCAACGCGCTCTCGGACGAGCAGCTCGTCCACAAGGGCCTCGAGCTCGAGCGCACCCTGCTCACGCAGACCTTCCGTCATCGCCTGGGCCAGCTCGAGAACACGAGCGTGCTCGGGAAGACCAAGAAGGACATCGCTCGCGTCCAGACCGTGGTCACGGCGCGCGAGCATGCCCAGGGTCTCAACAAGGGCAGCCTCCTCGGCATGCACCGCGGCTCCTTCGTCCCGGCGGTTGCCGCCGCGACGACCGAGGCCGGCGCAGGCTTCCTCGAGGGGATGCTTGACAACAAGGGCGCCACCGAGTAGGTAGCGTCCGCTTCCGGGGGGTCGGTTCGCCGGCCCCCCAGTTGCGCGCGTCCAGTCTTTCCTCTCACCTCACCGAGGTGATCGAGCTCTCTTCGGGGAGCAGGCGCAGCAGGCCGCCGAGCCTGTGGGGTACGCCCCCGCGTCGAACGACTGGAGACCCGCAGCTTGCAGCCATGGTGCCCCAGCGGCACATCCGGTCTTCCTCCCCAGGGAGCCGGCCCCGTCCAGAGAAGGGCGGCGTGGTGTCCACCTCGGACAAGCAAGACAGGGGCGGACCAAGTCCGCGCGCGCAGCTCGCAGGGTGCTCGGACCCAGCGAGCTTTCGGCTTACTCGCTGTCCTGAGGCCGACCCGGTCGGCCATCCCCTGAGGTGAACCAGATGTCCGAAGAAGTCGCTACCGGTCACCGCCGCGAGGTGCGTGGTCGTGTTGTGTCCAACAAGATGGACAAGACCGTGGTGGTGTCGGTCGAGCGGTCCGTCAAGCACGCCAAGTACCGCAAGTACATCACGCGTACCCGCACGTTCCAGGCGCACGACGCCGATGGCGCGTGTCAGGTCGACGACATCGTCCTCATCCGTGAGTGCCGTCCGCTCTCCCGCAACAAGCGGTGGGAAGTGGTCGAGCGCGCGGCTCGCTGAGAGGCGTAGGAGCTCCCCATGATCCAGATGCAGTCCACGCTCGACGTGGCAGACAACTCCGGCGCCCGTACCGTCATGTGCATCAAGGTGCTCGGCGGTAGCAAGCGCAAGTACGCTTCCCTCGGGGACGTCATCGTCGTCGCCGTCCAGGAAGCCCTCCCGCAGGGCAAGGTGAAGAAGGGTGAGGTGGCGAAGGCCGTCATCGTCCGCACGGCGAAGGAAGTTCGTCGGGCCGATGGCACCTACATCCGCTTCGACTCCAACGCCGCCGTGCTCATCGACAACAAGGGCGAGCCCGTCGGCACGCGTATCTTCGGCCCGGTGGCCCGCGAGCTTCGCGGCTACCAGTCGATGAAGATCGTGGCGCTGGCTCCCGAGGTGCTGTGATGAAGGCCAAGATGAAGATCAAGCGCGATGACACCGTCATCGTGATCTCCGGCAAGGAGAAGGGTCGCGTCGGCAAGGTCGTCCAGGTCTTCCCGCTCGAGGGGCGGGTGGTCGTGGACGGTGTGAACCGCCGCAAGCGCCACGTGAAGGCGCAGGGCGAGCAGCCCGGCACCATCACCGAGAAGGAGCTCCCGATCCACGTGTCCAACGTCGCGCTCTACGTCGACGGGAAGCGCGTGAAGGTCGGCTACAAGACGGACGATGCGGGCAAGAAGGTCCGCGTCAACCGTTCCACCGGCGCCGCCGTCTGAACCGGAGGAACCTCAAGATGGAAGCCCGCCTGCTGGCCTACTACCGCAGCACCGTCGTCGCGAACCTCCAGAAGGAGTTCACGTACGGCAACGTGATGCAGGTCCCCCGCCTCGAGAAGATCGTCCTGAACGTTTCCATCAAGGAAGCGACCCAGAACGTGAAGCTCCTGGAGACCGCTGCCGAGGAGCTCACGCTCATCTCGGGTCAGAAGTCCCAGATTCGCCGCGCTCGCAAGTCGATCGCGAACTTCAAGCTCCGTGAGAACACCCCCATCGGCGCCCGCGTCACGCTCCGTGGCCAGCGCATGTGGGAGTTCCTGGACCGCCTGATCAACATCTCGTTGCCGCGCGTGCGCGACTTCCGAGGGATTGATCCGCGCGGGTTCGACGGCCGCGGGAATTACTCCTTCGGCGTCAACGAGCAGATCATCTTCCCGGAAATCAACTATGACCGCGTCACCAAGGTCACCGGGATGAACCTCTCGTTCGTCACCACCGCCAACACCGATGCCGAGGGCAAGGCGCTCCTGCGCTTCCTCGGTCTTCCCTTCCGGCAGTAGGGGGAGGATACCGTGGCAAAGAAGTCTCAGATGGTTCGGGCAGCCCGCCCCACCAAGTTCTCCGTGCGACAGAACAACCGCTGTCCTCTCTGCGGTCGTTCCCGCGCCTTCCTCCGGAAGTTCAACATGTGCCGTCTTTGCTTCCGCTCGCTCTCGCTCAAGGGCGAGATTCCGGGCGTGATGAAGGCGAGCTGGTAAGCGAGCAGGAGTCGTCCATGTCCATGTCCGATCCCATCGCCGATCTCCTGACCCGGATTCGCAACGCGATCCAGGCCCGTCACGAGACCGTGGTCGTCCCCCGCTCGAAGCTCAAGCTCGAGGTCGTGAAGGTCCTCAAGGCTGAAGGCTTCATCGAGGGCTACATCGATCAGCCTGAGGGGCCCAAGGGCACCATCAAGCTGTTCCTCAAGTACACCGAAGCGCGTCGCGGAGTCATCCAGGGCCTGCAGCGTGTGTCCTCCCCGAGCCGTCGTACCTACGTCGGCAAGGACGAGGTCCCGCGCGTGGCCAACGGTCTCGGCCTCGCCATCCTCACCACCCCGCAGGGTGTCCTCTCCGACCGTGCCGCGCGTAGCGCCGGCGTCGGCGGTGAGGTCATCTGCTACGTCTGGTAGCGGAGGGTTCCATGTCTCGTATCGGTAAGCAGCCCGTCGCGTTGCCGGCCGGCGTCACGGTCGCCCAGGCCGACGGCAAGCTCACGGTGAAGGGTCCCAAGGGCGAACTCGCCTACGCCCTCGCCGAGGGTGTGTCCGTCGCTCAGGACGGCGCCAACCTCGTGGTCACCCGTGTCGACGACACGGCGGCCGCGCGGTCCAACCACGGCCTGGTGCGCGCCCTCGTGAACAACATGGTCACGGGTGTCACCAAGGGCTTCGAGCGTCGCCTCGAGATCCAGGGCGTCGGCTTCAAGGCCGAGGCCAAGGGCAAGGGCGTCACGCTCGCGCTCGGCTACTCGCACCCCATCGAGTTCCCGTTCCCCGCCGGCATCACCATTGATGTCGAGAAGGGCACGAAGCTCGTCGTGAAGGGGAGCGACCGCGAGCTCGTCGGCGAGACCGCCGCCAAGCTCATCTCCCTCCGCGCTCCCGACTCCTACAAGGGGAAGGGGATCCGCAACGAGGGGGCCCAGATCAAGCTCAAGGCCGGCAAGACGGCGAAGAAGTAGGGGATACCCATGGCAGTCACCGACGCTGCGGCGCGTATCCGCCGCAAGAAGCGCATCCGCAAGAAGGTGTTCGGCTTCGCCGAGCGCCCGCGGCTCACCATCTACCGCACCTCCGGGCACATGTACGCCCAGGTTGTCAACGACGAGACGGGCGTCACGCTCGCCGCGGCGTCGACGCTCTCTCCGGACCTCGCAGGTCACGAGGGGCATCGTGGCAACTCGGACGCCGCTGCGGCGGTCGGCAAGCTCATCGCCCAGAAGGCGCTCGCGGCCAACGTGAAGAGCGTTGTCTTCGATCGCAACGGGTTCCTCTACCACGGGCGCGTCAAGGCGCTCGCCGATGCCGCGCGTGAAGCCGGCCTCGACTTCTGAGCGACGGAGAGCACATGGACAACCGCAAGCCCCGCGCCCGTCGCCCTGCTGACGAAGCGCAGCTCATCGAGAAGACCATCTTCGTCAACCGCGTCGCCAAGGTCGTCAAGGGCGGCCGTCGCTTCAGCTTCTCCGCCCTCGTGGTGGTGGGCAACGGCGAGGGTCGCATCGGTGTCGGCCACGGCAAGGCCAAGGAAGTGGCGGACGCCGTTCGCAAGGCGACCGATCACGCCCGCAACCACATGGTGGACTACCCCGTCATGGACGGCACGGTGCCCCACACGTCGGTCGGTCGCTTCGGCGCCGGCCACGTGATGCTCCGTCCGGCCAGCCCGGGTACGGGCGTCATCGCCGGTCCGGCGGTGCGCGCGCTCCTGGACGCCGCGGGCTACCACAACGTCCTGACGAAGAGCCTCGGCTCGTCGAACCCCTTCAACGTCGTCCGGGCCACGCTCGAGGCGCTCCGCCAGCTCGAGTCCCCCGAGATGGTGGCCGCGCGTCGTGGCATCTCCGTGGACGCCGTCCTCGCGAACCACAACGTGGGCGCGCACGCTTGGGCGCGCGCGTCCGCGAAGTAAGGGAGTACCTGATGACGTACGTGAAGGTCACCCTCGTCCGTAGTGCCTACGGACGCACGGAGCCCCAGCAGGCCACGCTTCGTGGCCTCGGCCTCCGCAAGATCGGCGGGTCCAGTGTTCTCGAGAACACCCCGTCCGTGCGCGGCATGATCAAGAGCGTCCTGCACCTCCTCGAGGTCCAGGAAGTCGCGTCGCAGGACGCCTGAGGACACCATGGCGAACGAACTCAGCAACCTCAAGCCCGTCGCGGGCGCCCAGAAGGCGCGGACGCGTATCGGTCGTGGTCAGGGCTCCGGCCTCGGCAAGACCGCCGGCAAGGGTACGAAGGGTCAGCAGGCCCGTACCGGCTACACGCTGAACGTCGGCTTCGAGGGCGGCCAGATGCCGCTCAAGCGCCGCATCCCGAAGCGTGGTTTCACGAACATCTTCGCGAAGGACTACACCGAGCTCGCCGTTGGCAAGCTCGCTGGGTTCGACGCGGGGACGGTCGTGGACGCGGAGCTCCTTCTCTCGAAGGGCATCGTGTCGCGCGTCGGTCGTGATGGCGTCAAGCTGATCGGCTCCGCGACGGCGCTGAAGAACGCTCTCTCCGTCAAGGTGGCGAAGGCCACCGCCGGCGCGAAGGCAGCGGTCGAGGCGGCCGGCGGCTCCGTGGAGACGTCTGCGTGAGCTGGTTGTCCACGATCTGGCGCATGCCGGACCTCCGCAGCCGCATCCTCTTCACGTTGGGGATGCTGGCGGTGTTCCGGCTCGGGGTTCACATCCCAGCGCCAGGCGTGGACGCCAGTGCGCTCAAGGCCTTCATCGAGGACCCCTCCGGGGGGAGCACGATGTTCGGCCTCTACAACATGTTCTCGGGCGGCGCGCTGCAGCAGTTCAGCGTTTGCGTGCTCGGGATCATGCCGTACATCACGGCCAGCATCATCCTCCAGATCCTGACCGTGGTGTTCCCCCCGCTCGAGCGTCTCTCCAAGGAGGGTCAGCAGGGCAAGGGGAAGGTGGCGCAGTACACGCGCTACCTCACCATCGTGATTGCCATCGTGCAGTCGCTGGCGCTCACCTACGGGTTCGAGCAGCAGCAGGCGCCGAACGGCATGCCGCTCGTGATCGAGCCTTCCTGGGCCTTCCGGCTCACGGCCATGGCCACGCTGACCGCCGGGTCCTGCTTCGTGATGTGGATCGGTGAGCAGATCACCGAGCGCGGAATCGGTAACGGCTCGAGCCTCGTGATCACGGCCGGAATCGTGGCCGGTCTCCCCGGGGCGGTGGCCTACCTCTTCAACACGGAGACGTCGGGCGAGCTCGACCTCCTCCGCATCGTGATCATCGGTCTCGGGACAGCGATCGTGATCGGGTTGATCGTGTGGATCGAGCGCGCCCAGCGCCGCATCCCGATCCAGTACGCGAAGCGCGTTGTCGGACGCCGGGTGTATGGCGGCCAGACCGCGCACCTTCCGCTGAAGGTCAACACGACCGGCGTCATCCCGCCCATCTTCGCGAGCACCGTGCTGCTCCTCCCGGCGACGTTGCAGACCTTCGTGTCGAACGACGTCGTGTCGGGCATCACCGCGGCGCTCGGGCCCGGGAAGTGGCTGTACAACTACGCCTACGTCGCGCTCATCGTCTTCATCGCGTACTTCTACACGGCGTTGATGTTCAACCCCGTGGACGTCGCGGACAACCTGAAGAAGAACAACGCGAACATCCCTGGTGTTCGTCCGGGTCGTCAGACGGCGGAGTACCTCGACACCATCCTCACGCGCCTCACGGGTGCGGGGGCAGTGTACCTGGCGGGCCTCTCCATCCTCCCGACGATCATGGCGACCCAGCTCGGGCTGCCGTTCCAGTTCGGTGGTACGGGCCTCCTCATCGTGGTGGGCGTGTCGCTCGACACGGTCGCGCAGATCGAGGCGCAGCTGCTCACGCGTCATTACGACGGTGTGAGCGGTCCCGAGGGCGGCGGCCGTACGGGGCGTCGCAAGGCGCTCGGGGACGGCGGAGCCATCGGCTGAGCGTGCGTTCGCGCCGCGTCCTTCGCGCGTAGGGGTCGGGAATGATCGTCATCAAGGAGCCCTGGGAGCTCGGTGTGATGCGGACGGCGGGCCGGAAGCTCGCCGAGGTCGTCGCCCGTCTGCGCGAGACCGTGGCGGTCGGCATGGAGACGCGGGAGCTCGACCGGTTGGCCGAAGAGGCGATTCTCGCGGTCGGCGCGAAGAGCGCGTTCAAGGGCTACAAGCCCGAGCGTACGCCGTTTCCGGCGACGCTCTGCGTGTCCATCAACGAGCAGGTCGTCCATGGCGTGCCGGGGAGGCGTCGACTGGAGGCGGGGGACCTCGTGTCCCTCGACTTCGGTCTGGTCTACGGCGGCTACTACGCGGACACTGCGTTCTCGGTGCTGCTGCCGCCGTTCTCCGAGGTGGACCAGGCGCTCGTCAGCGCCACCGAGGCCGCCCTGCACGAGGGGATCGCGCAGGCTCGGCCCGGGAAGCGCGTCGGCGACATCGGT
>JACCEC011106182.1_pt1 | contig 10851 bp, 19 predicted proteins | sample 7450121 | NCBI WGS metagenome assembly JACCEC01 (sample SAMN15323455, study PRJNA562643) | freshwater metagenome | isolation source: river surface water | place: USA:Blue River Watershed | collected 2017-08-18 | reverse complement strand
GGAAGTTCTTTTTAACTTTAAAACGTGGGAACCCTCTTTTGGTTTTATTCTTGAAATACGTTTTCATGGACAGGTCAAGATTTTTAAGTGTTTGTTGGAGTGCAACGGCTGGCGCAAGCGACAGCCATTCAAACTCTTTTTTCAACACTGTTAAATCCGAACTGTTTTTGTTAAAGAAGTTGAACTTCTTTGTTTCACTGTATGTTTTGTGTTCACTTGCAAGAAAGTGGTTCCAAATAAAACGGCAGTTCCCAGCAACTTGCGACAAAGCCGCAAGTTGCTCCTTATTAGGGTATAGCCGAAATTTGTACTTCAAGTTCTGCATGTGTTATTTTTTAGTTTAGGAAGGGGTATTTTATGATATTTTTACGAATTCGTCAAGCTCGTTTCATCCCCGGCATGAATGCCGGGGTTTTCGCCTCGCACACTGGATAAAAACCAGCAATTAAATTTTAAATGCTCCCCCACCTCAGTAAAAACAACATTCCTTCAGCTCTTCAAAGACGACGAACCCATACACCAGTACCACCACATTCCACAAATTCTTGAACGATAGTCTTCATTTGCAAAGTAAATGGGTCCATACATTTGAACGCTCGCGTTTCTCCAACCTTAAATCGAGCTACTTTAATCCCAGATTGAGTTTTCATACCTGTGTCTTTTTCCATAGAATACAGGATAGTTTCATGATTTTTCATTTTATAACACTCCATTCAATATCAAAACGTAGAATTGGCCGCCTTACCGCCCTAAAGAACGGTGTTCCCCGGAAACACTTCCGAAAGTTTCTGTTTCATCGACCAACTGCGAAATTTTTACTACATATGTTAACTTGGTTTTCTTAAGTATCTGACAAATTATGGCCCTTGTCAATCTCGATTCATCCCCTGCATGAATACTGGGCCTTCGTCTCTAACCCCTTAATCAAATTTAAAATGATCCCTATCCCACTTCAGAGAACGACTATTCTGTAACTTTTTCGAAATAAGCTGCATTATACCATCAAAAATAGCAAAGTTATTCAGCAATGGACAAACACTCAACATTAATGCAAGCACTAGGTCATCTTGACTCTTTTGCTGCCCAACCATTTCCACAAAATAATAAACAATCCAAAATACCACAATAGACACCAAGTAAAACGAAATTAAAATTACACTAACCATTTTACCACCTCAGAAAAAACAACATTCCTTCAACTCTTCAATGGACGCATACCATGTCCACGAATTTATCACAAAACCATCTTCATCAATTTCCTCAACACATACCCAGCGTTCACCCCGTTCACAACGCAGCTCCATTACACATGAAAGTTCATTTGTGTTCAACATTCCACGGTCAGTCAGAACCCAACCTTCAAGGTTCGGAATACGAATCGCCTTTTGCATCATTAACTCCTATTAAATCCAAGTAATACAAACAACCATCAAAGTGAATTCACAAGTCGCCATAGCGCAATCTCACTAACATGCCTAGGCGAAATCATCACACTTCCCAATACTTGAATACACATTCCTTCAGCACTGATCGAGGAAATACAATACAACTCTTTATCCCGTTCCCATTTGCTTCCCATCCCTCAGTCATCACATACTTTCCAATCTTACCCTCATCAGCCAAATAATCAATCCATTCAGCCATACACTCCGGGGTGGTTTCCTTCACCTCACAATACGTCATACCACGATGCACAATACAAAACAAATACTTCTTATTCATTTTAAATCCCCTTATACCCTGGAATAACTGATACTACTATTTTTCAACAATTCACTGCCAAGAAAAACAACCTCATCATTATGTTTAATCTTACGAAATGGCTCCATACCAGTAATTAACTTGGTAACTAGGTCCGCAATACCCGCATCATCCATATGCTTCACATATTCCGTAAAACGACCAATCGGAGTTTTATAAGTAATAAAATGTCCATCCATGAAAGCTCTCCTTTACAATAACGCCTTAACCAGTCTACCCCACCATGATACCACGAACATACCCACTTCACAAGTAGGGCCTTCCGAAAACAAAAAAGCCGGCAATCGCCGGCTTTTTTAACTACACCAAACACATTATTCCTTGTCAATCTCAACACAATGACCCTTGAAGAACTTATTACGACAATCCCCAGAAGATAACTTAAACCCCGCAATCCCGATAATCTCCACAGAATCCACTAATTTTAAATTAACAATAGGAAATTCACTAATATCACACACTAAAAAAGCATCAGTCCTCTTAATCCACTTCAAATTGTCAGTCTCATCAAATTCCCGTCCAACCCCTACGTTTTTAGACTGATTGACAACAGAACATAATCTCCCATCACTAAATGCATCAATTAATACACCCTCAGTAGCTCCACCAAACTTCAATTTACCCCGTAGATCCAGACGATACCACACATTTAGGCACATGTCCATATTTGCTAACTCCAATTTCTAACAATTTACTCTGCAATTCATACTTTGAAATAGACCTAACACCCGCAGTATTATTCACAAAACTTAAATCTAAATCATTTATCGCATCCTTAACCCACCAAAAATTGGCCCTACAAAAATAAGTAGAAGATACCGAATGTTCTAAACCTTCTAATAATTGCCCAGCTCGACCCCCCACTCGCCTAACACAAAATTCAGCCTCCGCAGGTTCCACAAATTCTACCACAGCCTCCACCTCACCCACTATACCCCTACGCTCCACTCGCCTTTCCCAAATTTGAAAACAACATGGAACATCATACTCCACCCCATCAACTAAAAAACTATTCCGCTCAATATCAACATCATGTATCAACCAAAAATTTAAATCCAACTTCCCCTGAACAGATACCTTCCTAAACGTCCTAGGAACAATAAATCCAATATATCTCGCCCCAGTCGCAGCATGGTTGAAAAACTTTATTGCTACACTAGCAGCAAATCCAAATGGCGGATTCCCAATAACTACACAACCATCAGGAACATCAACATCAAACCAATTACTCTTTATAACCCCTTCAGCCTTAGGATTAATGTCATACCCAATAATCCCAGGCGTCAGTTCAGTAATAAAACTACCAGCCCCAGCACTCGGCTCAATAAAAAGAAAATTATTACCAATTTTAGAAATCAATTCACTAATACACTTCCTAGCAACCTCAGCCTTCGTAAAATACTCATCATTACCACCGTTTTTAGCACGCTGCTTCATTTATAAACCCCCCATTAGTAAATCTACATTCTACCACATCCCCACCCACTCCACAAGTAGGGCCATTCAGAAACGACAAAACTGCCAACGTCCAAAGGCCGTAGCATACATTACAATTTACTAGAAATTGTGAAAACATTAACTTTTTACCCTAGCAACTAACAAACAATCTAAACAATAACAAACTTTTTGTTCCAAAATACTAACTAATTTACTCTTCGCTATGGCATCAGCCCACTACTTTCATTAATTACTATCCAGAACTCTACAAATTTAACCGTCTTCCAACTAAACCTGAACTCATTAATCGCTTATGTGGATTTACACTCATATAGACTACCACGGCTTTATGGAACAAATTCAATCTTCTAACATTAGTATTTACACATTTCACCAATACAAAAACATAAAAAGGGCCTAAAAAGACCCCTTTTTATAAAAATTACCAAATTTTTTACTTAATCTCCCGCTCAATTTCATCAATCTCCAACTTCTCCCCAGGATGCTCTTTCCTATACTTCTCAATAAACTCCAAATAACTAAAATAATCACTTAACCATACCCTACTCGCCTCATCAATAAAATCCCCAACTTCATACATCTCCTTCAAAATACTTAAATCTAATACCCTATACCATAAATAACCCTTCATCACTTTCCCAGTATCCATGTTCTGAGATAAATAATTATACGTGATTTTACGACCATTTACAGTAAAATGGCGCGAGTTAACATCATTTACACCAGCAAATACCACAATTTTATTCGTGTCAACCTCCTTCCCAACCATAAAACCACTAAAATTTACAGCCATAAAATTAGGATAACACAATCCCCCCTTACCCTTAATCCCAAACCTCTCCATCATATACATATCATTAATATTAGCCCTGCGAGATATAACTTCCTTCACCTCCCTAGCAGCCCTCTGCTTCTCTTTCCTCTTCCTAATCTTATATTCACTCATAGTCTCAGAAATAATACCCTCTCGAATACCACTCTCTCGAACATCATCCAATAATACCCTCTTCATCTCTTCTTCTACTACCTTAGTATCATCTAACGATACTTTTCCTTCAGAAATACTAAAATTTGATACTTTCTCACCAGTATCAACCACTTTTTCTTCAGAAATACCGGAATTTGATACTTTTTCCTCAGTTTGACCATCAGAAAAACCAAAAAATTTCTTAATTTTATTAAACATATACAATTTTTCCTTTTTAAAATTAAAAATAGGAAATTTTTGCGCGTTGAAACGGGGTTTAATTTCCATCTAACACACCCTAAGTATCGTTAAATGATACTAATTTCCTATTCAACCATACCAAAGTATCAAAAAACGATACTTTTACTTAATTTCCTACTAAATTTCACATAGTGAAATCATAAACTTATGCCATTTCTTACTAATTATAACTTATATTATTTCGTTTTAGTAAATCTTACTCTAGCTTTGTTATTTTTCGTGTTTTCGATTTTTCTGGAGTAAAATTTATACTATTTATTTTTACTTTTTACTGTGTCAGTTTTTCTATTTAGTTTATGAGTTGGTGGGGTTGTTTTAAATACTCATTTTGGGGATAATATGAAGTTAGTTAATTTAGCTGAGGGTAGTGAGAGGTTATTTCATTTAGTTTCTGTGGTTTATATTGAGTCTGTTATTTCTAGTGGTAGGTTGGTATTATCTCAATTGATGACTAAGGGGAATGAGTATAGTGCGATGGAGCGTGCGTATGGTAAGACGAGCAAGTTATATTTTTTATCATTAGCTAGGAGTTTGAGGTCTGAATTTATTAGTGATGCTAGTGCGTCGCATACTCAGTGTATTTTTGAGTTTAGTGGTAGGAAGTTGAGTAGGTATGGTCGAGTGGTGCCTATTAATTTTTTTAATGCGGAAGGTGCTGAGAAGGTTGATGAGATGGAGGATAGGTTATTAAGTGATCGTGGGGTTATTCCTATTAGTGAATGTGAGTGTGTTCATGTAATTTGTCCTAACAAGTTTATTGGTCGATTTAAGGAGATGCATGAGCGGTATGGTGTTGAGATTAGGTTTTATCGGAAGTATGCTGATTTAGTTAGTTTACGGAATTGGGTTACTTTAGATGATATGATACGTGGGGCTTCGGAGATTAGCAGTGGTAAGTATTCTACTATAGTTGACGTGCATGGTTCGGGTGAGGTTTATCGTGAGTTAGGTTTAGCGATTAGTTCGTATTTGGGCAATCGTGAGGTGAATTTTGATTTAGGTTTAGTTCGTGGGTTTATTAAGGGGCGGCGGATAAGTGATGTAGTATGGCGGTTGCGTGTATTTTTTCCTGATGATGGGCACAGGTTGATGGTATTAATTAAGAAGTCTGGGTATGGTACGCCTGATGGTGCTAATAAGTTGTATAATGAGATGGTTTCTTGGGTGGAGGGATTATGAAGATTATTAATTTATTAGAGGGTAGTGAGATATTATATCATGTGACTGATGCAGTTAGTATGCGTGGTATTTTAAAATTAGGTGGACTTCAGTTGAGTGATTTGCGGTATAGTTCTTTTGAGCGCGGGTTGATTGATGAGTTATTTCCTAATGGGAAGCATGGGGACAAGTTATATTATTTGAGTATGAGTAGGAATCGTGCGAATTCGTTTGTTAATGATCAGATGTTTCGGCGTATTTTGTTTAGGTTTTGTTTACGTGGGCGCAGTATATCTAAGTATGGTCGTATAGTTCCTATTAATTATTTTAATGATGTGAGGATACGTGGTGAGATGGAGGACAGGTTAATTTCTGATCATAATCTTATACCGTTATCGTTAGTTGATCATGTGGATGTGTTTATCAATGGTAGTTTAGGTAATGAGGATTTTGCTTTATTACGGGCTATTGAGTTGCGGGTTCCTTGTAGGTATTTTACTACTAAGATGAATTTTTTATTGGGACGTAATGCTGTTGATTTAGGTGATTTGAGTGGGTACAAGCTTGAAGTTGATGAGCCTAGTGAGATTCATGGGAATGAAAGTCGTATTGATGCGTTGGGTCGGTATTTATCTGGTGATTATAGTGATACGGATTTAGATGAGATTCGGTGGCGGGATGCTTGGTGGATTTATGATGGTTTAGGTGAACATGGGTTAGCCACTGGGACTGATGTTGGACACAAGTTGCGAATGGTATTGCGTGCTGGTGGTATTAAGGGTCGGCATGGCGTGTATGATTTAATCGATAGAATTATGGGGGAAAAGAAATGAAGATTATTAAGTTATTGGAAGGTAGTGAGTTATTGTATCATGTGACATCGCAGGACAGTATGTTAGGTATGTTACGGACTGGGGGTATTCAGTTAGCTGATTTGCGATATAGTGCTTGGGAGCGCGGGTTGATGGATAATTCGCATCCGTCTAGTTCTGGCAAGTTGTATTTTTTGAGTATGAGCCGGAATCGTGCGAATGAATTTTCTGATGGTATGTTGACTGCGGTTGGTAAGCAGGGGTTAGTGTTTCGGATTTGTTTTAGTGGTCGGACGTTATCGAAGTATGGTAAGGTGTATCCTATTAATTATTATGGGTCGAATGACAATCGAGGTGAGATGGAAGATCGGTTGGTGAGTGATGTTAATTTAATTCCTTTTAGTGATTTTGATTATGTTGATGTTTTATTGCCGAGGGGGTTATCTACGACTGATTACCAACGCAAGTTGATTAAGGCGGTATCTGAGCGGGTTAGGTGTCGGGTATTTGATAATCCCAAGAAGTTTTTTTCTGGGCGTGGGGATGTTGAATTTGATTTTGATGTTTCTGGTGAGGTTAATTTAGGTGGAGATTTATTTGGGGATGATGGAGTAGCGGAGATTATTATCAAGTATTTTGAAGGTGGGGAGTTAACTGATGTGGAGAAAGATGAGTTGAGGCGTGCCAAGTTGTTTAACATTTTGAATACGGTGAATACGGGGTCTGAGGTTGGGCATCGTCTTCGTTTAGTGATGAGGAAGGCTGGGGTTAAGGATGTTAAGGACATGGAAGACCGGCTAGTTAAGATGTTGGGGGGTGGGAAATGAAGTTATTAGATTTATTAGAAGGCAGTGATAAGTTATTTCATTTAACGAAGTTAGAAAAGTTATCTGACATTTTAGTTAGTGGTGGTTTATTATGTTCTACGATGAATGATGTTGAGGCCAAACGAGTTAGAAGTCGTTTAGGAATTGAAGGCAAGATTTTTTATTTGAGTATGGCTCGGAGTATGAGATCATCTTTTATTAGGAATCAATTACGATATAATGAAAGTGTGGTTTGTTTTGAGATTGATGGTAGTAAGTTAAGTCGGTATGGTCGAGTATTACCTATCAATTTTTTCAATCGGAAGAGGGAAGACACTTTTGAAATGGAAGATCGTTTGATTGGGGATCGAGGGTTATTAGAGTTTTCTTCTGGGATTTTTACTGGGATTAGGATTTTTATTCAGCCTGGGAATAGGCAAAAGTGGGGGGATTTATTTTCTGAATTAGGGAAGTATGGTATCCCCATGAAATTTTTTAGAAATGCTGAAGATTTTTCCACTGATAGGAATTGGGTTGGAATCGATGAGTGGGAGGATGGTGAATTCGTCCGCATGGATGACAATCATGTTCCTTGGTATAAGTTAGATGATGGAACAAAATTTCTTGAAGACGTTTTGAAATATCTGGATGGTGGGATGCCTGATGATGTGAAAAAATTTCAGAAGGGGTGTGGAGTATTGGAATATCAAGTTGATACAATGTTGCATAAATTGATGGTTAAGAATTACAAGTTGGTTCGAAAATTGTATTTGCGAATGCGTGATCTTGGAATTAAATCTGATCAACGCGATGAATTTTTTCGGATGTTGGCTAGGAATGTTAAAGATGGGGTTAAGTTTTCTGAACCTGAAAAATGAAAAAGCCGGCTAAAAGCCGGCTTTTAAAATTCTGGAGTTTTGTTAATAATTGGTAGTTGTTTTGGTGGTCTTGGGTTTCTGGTTTTAGTTCTGCGTTTTCTTTTTATTTTCGTAACTGTATGAGGTTCAAGTTCTTCCACTATAATTTCTATATTATTCACGGGTTGATTATCATACCATTCATTGGCTTGCTGGATAATTGTTTCTGGTATGTTATTATTTGTTAATGTTTGATAATTAAGGGTATAGTCAATTTCGTGTTTGGGAAGAAGAAATTGGGAAAAAATCGCCAATCTTTCCAACGGTGTCAGTTTCAGAATTGTTTCTAATGCCAATGGGGAAAAAGGTATGCAGTATCCTATCGCCACAAATGTATCAGTGACGGGGTTCCCGAAATTGTCATATCTTACAATTTTACCCAATTGGGTATTGTCAAGAAACGGTGGTATGTGAATAATAAAAGAACCAATAGGAAAAGGGATTTTCTTAATTGGTTCTTCTGTTTTTTTGAAAAGATTTTTAAAGAATTTCATTAGTCCAATGGCATGATGTCAACGTTAAATTTTTCAAATAACCGTTGCGATTGTGGTTCACCAATGAAACATGAGCATGTTTCATCAATGTGCAGTAGTTCAAACATTCGTGTCGCTACTCCTTGGTTTCTGTATTCGGGGAGAACGAAAACAGAGATGAACTCTTCCAGTTCAAGACAGGCGACCCCAATTATTTTATTTTCGTGGTATGCTGCCGCGATTTGAAAATTTTGGGGTCCACAGATTGCGTCAGTTAGGATGTCAATTAGCGCCCATCCTTCAATGTATAAATGGTTTGAAATTGCAGATTCTGCAATTTCAGAAGTTTGAAGTTCTGAACACGATCTAACAAAACGAAATTTATTATTGGGGTTCATGATTAGGGCTTAACTGGAAAGAATTCGTAATGGATGCTGGGCTTAAGTGGAAAGAATTCGTAATGGATGATGGGGTTGTTTGTGCCCAGCATGGTCATTAGCTGTTTTGCATTTTTTAATTGTTCTTTAAACATAGGAACTTCACTTTCTGGAATTAGGGTTTCACCCACTTGGACCCAGATTGACGTATCATTCCGATCCCCTTGAGTATATCGACCCAAAACATACATTTGCTCTTTCACCTTGAAATTCGTTCGTATGGCTTTAACACACTCCTTCATGATTTCTTCATTACTAGCTTCAGAGTTATTTTTAATTTCAATTGTGAAATCGATTTCTTGCCCATTAACTTCAATTGTCATTTTCTTTTCCATTATTTTACATCCTTTGTAGTGTTATCAAATTTAATTAGTGTGCCGTCGTCCCACATTGATACTGCTTCAATGTAATCTCCATCAACTCTGACCCATGTTGCATCAATACTAGAATTGGGTCGGCTGGTCTTAGATTCTTTGATGTGTTGAAGAATGCACTTTATATGTTCTAGTGAAATTGTTTGTTGTTTGTATTCGATAGTTTCAGAATTTAGTTGCAACCAATTTTCCACTGCAGAAATTGATACTTCTGTGAAGCATAAACTTTTTTCATCATGGATAATTTCCCAAACTTCACTGGTTTTCAATAGCTCATCAAGAACATATTGATTATATTCTGGAAATTCAACAAGGTTGGTCTCTGCAATTGAACTCACTGGAAGTGATACTGTTTTTACTCCATGTTCTTTTTGAACAAATTGTTGGTCATCTGAAATGAATGCCAGAAAGGTGGCGACTTCAAAATCACCCACTTGTCCAATATAAATTGGTTCTTCAGTGATTTGTTCATGTGTCAGGGACACACCAGTTTCCTCAAATGTTTCACGAATTGCTGCTTCTCTGAAAGTTTCTCCTGGGTCAAGTTTACCACCCGGCATACCCAATAGTTGATTATTTTTACGAGTGACCATTTTTATCGTCTTAATTCGACTATCAACCAGTGCCACACACGCAGCTTTATTCATTTAAACTCCTTTAAAATTCATGAAACCGAAGTTTCCATTTTTTACACAATCATGAATTTCTTTTGCGTTCATGATTATGAAACCTGTCGATTTATCATACGCGCCAAAATAAATTTTCCCAATTTCATAAAATTGGTGATTCCCTTCGACAATCACAAATTGGGTTGCATTAACTCTAAGGGTGGTGAATTTTTTAAGTTCGCCATCAATCAGGAATTCGAAATTTTGAGTGGTCATGATTGGTTCTCCAGTGTGCCCATTATCCGACAGGCTGGCGGCTCCGTCACGGGGGTTTACAGGCGTTTTGGGGCGTTTTTTAGTGGCAGTGCTACCACGCATGCCAGATTACGAAAAAACCGCACAGGTGTGGTTCTGTGCGGTTTTTGGGGATTACTTTGCTGTGGTCAATTCTTTAATTTGTTCATCCATGAACGTATTGGCTTGCAGCTTAACCAGATGCAGGAATTTTTGCATTGTTTCTGAGAAAAAAATAAGTCATCAGTGAAGCAAGGATTGCTTGACATCCTCACCGCCCTAAAGAACGGTGATTTCCGGAATCACTTCCGAAATTTTCTGTTTCATTGACCAATTGCGAAATTTTTACATCTCGACTTACATGATCTCCACAGACTAGCCCCGCTTGCCCAGCGGTTAAAATGTTTTTAGCAGCATTCAGGTCGCGGTCTTCCACCGCTCCACAATGCTCACAGACATACAACCGTTCGCTTAAATTAAGTTCATCTTTTATAGCCCCGCAAGAGTTGCAGGTTTTGCTAGATG
>JACCEC010947510.1_pt1 | contig 10851 bp, 19 predicted proteins | sample 7450121 | NCBI WGS metagenome assembly JACCEC01 (sample SAMN15323455, study PRJNA562643) | freshwater metagenome | isolation source: river surface water | place: USA:Blue River Watershed | collected 2017-08-18 | reverse complement strand
TTGTGAATATTAATTTCATCATAAAGTATTTTTGACCATATTTGATTTAAATATAATCCAGTGCCCCAGGTGTAAGAACAGCCTAAAAATAACACATGTTTATTGCTGTGATTTTTAGTAAAATTGTCTGATCTAAAACCAAAGTCATTTATTTCTTCTTGTAAAACCTCTTTATGATGATCTCTAAAAGGCTTTTCCCAGTCTGATATCAATGCTGGTACCGTAGACATAGGAACATCTCCATATAAAGATTCTTCTGTTAATGGATTAAGTCCTATAGAATCAACATTAAAAAAATTTTTATCAAAAATCATTAATAAAAAAACTTTCTTTGTTTGAGTTGTTTTTTAATTTTATAAAATATTATTCTTTTTTTTAAATATTTTAATATTTTTTTGATTAATTTCATTTTGTGTCTTTCTATTTTCTAGTTACAATAATCTTGTCGAAATTACCATACTTAGAAAACTCTACAGTTAACCCTTCATAGGTTACACTATCTCCTTCATGAAGAAGTATGTCCAAACTAGGATAAGATGGAGCACCATTACAGATTGATCTTTCTGTAGTATTTCTATTAGGTGGATTAACTGGAACAAGGAAGTCCTGTCCATGACCAAGCGTCATGTCTAATACATAAACCAATACTCCATTTCTTGGTGTTGGAGTTGTACAAGAAAACTTAGTGACTCGTCTTGATTCAACCAGTAAAGCCTTTGTAGCAGAAAGTGGAAACATTGCTAATTTAATTCCAGATTCTTTGTTACTTAATGGGATTAAATCTATTTCTACCTTAGATATTGATTTTGAATCTTTGCAATATACCCTTTCATCAGGCATCCATCTTGCTAACATTCTTAGCCAACCGCTTAGTTCTAGACTTGCTCCGTCCTGAGAACCCATGATATCCCATTCATTAAATGGAGGAACTTCAGGTCCACCACTGCCGATGTGTGGCAAAGCCATACCGTGACCAAACTCATGAAACCAATATGCCCATAGTGGTGTGTCAGGCCTTGTTTGATATTGACCTGAAATAGTGAATGATGAAATGCGACCTTCGTTGGTAATTGTATCTTTCACATGTTGATCCCATGGGAAACCATTCTCACCCTCTTTTGCAATTGTTTGATTTGTTGGGAGCATAAAGTTAACAGTTTGAACATTTGTGAAATCAAAAGTTGGATCAGCCGTAGCCATTGCTGTTTTAAATAACTTTATTCCACCTGGCGTATTATTTAGACCTCTTACTTTTGCAACAGGGTAGTCAGTTGAAACTCCAGGCAACCTTACCCAATCTTTTGCTATTACCCATTCAACCTTAAACTTTCCTTCACTGACAGTATCAGCCCACTCAGATAAAAGTTTTGTTTCTTTTTCTAAACGAGATCTCCACTCTTTGTCTCCTGGTAAGTCTGAAAAATCAATAGGAATCAAGGCCCACTTAACTGTACCTGTTCTATGAACTGGACCTGCAATAGACTGCAAATATTGTTGGCTAATCTCTGGAAATCCCGCTACAGCAAATCCCCTTCTTTGGCTTACTTCTTTTATTCTACAAAATTCAACATTATCACCCTGCACAGACGGTGCTTTATAAACTGCTGTTTCGACAGTTGGTGTAGGTGTCGCAGATGGAATAGGAACTGGTGTTGGTGTAGCACTCACTGTTGGAGTAGGTGTTGGGGTTGGCTTTGGCAAATAAACAGGTGTCCATCTATAAACATTGCCTACTTTTTTACAAATAAGATTATTTTTAACTTTATTAATTTGGTTTTTAGGACATGCCTTTTGTGTTGCTGCTGATGCCTGAAACATTGTTAACAGTAATGCAAATACCAAAAATGGTACAAAAAGTAATTTTTTCATTATATAAATATCCTAACTACAAGTTCACATGGGTCGCCTCCTGCTTCCCATTCTTCTACTTCTTCTTCACTCATATACTCATACCCACCGTCATGTGTGTGACAATAGGGATCACTAATCCAGCCTCTTTCAATGCCGTTGTTTATCCAAATACTAAACTCTTGCTCCTCTGGAGACAAGTCATCCATACCCATATGATTCATATATTCAGTATATACCTAAATGCTTAGTATGTCAATAGGACCTTTACAAGACATAGAGTGATTAATGGCAGCATTTACTGCAAGTACCGCTCTTTTTCTTGCGTCCTTTTGTTTTTGTGTTGAATATAATGATCCTAACGCAAGATCAGAACCAGAACCCATAGCAAGATAATCTTGTTCGTATTGTGTTAATGACATATCTCCAGCATTGTGCTCATATATTTTCCCACGAACACATATAATCATTCCGAAATCTGATGATGGAGAAGTATCTACCCACCAACCTTCATAAAAGTTACGAAGTGCTTTTAAAAATTTGCTATACATAAACTTATCAATGCTGCCACGACCTTCAAAAACTGGTGGTACAAATAAATGTTTTATCCTATCACCATCCATAGATCCAGCATACCCAAATAGATATCCTTATTTTTTCCATATCTTAGGACTTGAGGATACATTAATTACATTGTCATCAGAGACACCACGATCTCCAGCCATCCATAATTTATTATTTACTTTATCACGCACGACTGCTATACAAGTCATGATAGCCTTTCTGATTAGTTTATATCAGTATATCACTATGGTAAAAATATGTCAACTATTTGACATCTTGTCCACATGTTGGACACTTCTTTATTTCAGGCTTATTAGATTCTACTTTGCCTACAGGTGCTGACGCCCCTTTAAACTTAGGGCGACCAAATCCTACTATAGAAACCTGCACACCTTTTTTATTTTTCTTGTATGCTCTTAATTGTTTGCATACTTCTCCACCATTTCTCTGGCTACCACCTTTTTTATTGGTAGTATTTCCTTCAATACACCAAACTGTTCCGTCTTCATTATCTTTGATAACAATACCAACATGTGAAATACGATCTACTCCATCTGCAGGAAAATCAAAATATGCAATATCTCCTGGTTCTGGGTCACAGATTTGTGCATCGTACCAACGACCAGCCTTTTTAAATGCTGCTGCTCCTCCTGGAGTGTAAACAGTATTAGGAATTTTTACTCCTGCCTGATCTCCACACCAGTTTACGAAAGAACCACACCAAGGCTGAAAGTTTGCACCAGACCATTTTCCATATTTTGTTTCATTATCTTTTGGACCTTCAATAGTTCCAATTTCTTCTTTAGCAATCTCAATAAGTTTTGCTGCTGTTCCCATTTCTGCCATGATTAATCCTTATCCCAATCTTCATCAATATCTTGTTCTTCAGGCATTTGTCCTTCTGGCTTGCCTTCTACTATTGGCTCTTCTTCAACTACCGCTTCTGTTTCTGTAACTGCTGGCGACCCTTCTGCCAATGGTTGTACGGTTTCTGCAATTGCATCAGCACCGCTTTTACCAATCAACAAACCTGCCAATGTTCCTGTAATAAATGTTGCTACTGATCCAAGAACATTGAAAAACATCTTATCGTTTTCTGATTGTGCGCCAACTGGCTGGGTAACAAAAATAAGTGCATATAAAATTCCCATTGCAGTAAAGAATAAAATAGAACCAAGAATGATTCCTAATGCAAACTTTAACCTTGCATCTAACTCTGCTGGAGTGTACTTAATTCGTGTACTCACTTTTAATTCCCTTCAGACATTTCATCAACCATTTGGTTAATGTTGTCAACATTCTCTGGCGCTGGTGCGCTTGACTCTTCTTCAATTATATCAGAAGTTGTTTCCTGAACTGGCTCCTCTGTTATTTCTTCTTTGCCTTCTTTTGGATCATACCCTAATAAATCTGTTGTACAGGTTCCAGTAGCATCACATAAAGGTGGGTTGCACTCAGGTGCTTCCCAGTTTGTAGGATCTTGGCAGGGATACCTATAGTGACCATCATACCCGCAGGCAGATAGGCCTAATGCCAAAATAATAGAAGAAAATATAGCAGTTAGGATTTTCATGTTGTTATTATACTATTCTTTTTCTTCACGAAGTGGTATAGTTATCAGCCATAAAATAGTTGCTGCTATGGTTGCAAGGCCTACTATTTGTTGAGCAGTACCTGTAAGAGTAAGCCAAGCAATGAAGAATCCAAGCAGTGTCCATACCTGGGCTATGCTTTCCTTAACTGCCTTGCCAAACCAGCCAATAAAGCCTTTTACAGCCTTTATAGACCATCCTGGTACCTTCTTTAAGAACTGCCAAACCTTTGACAAATAAGGCTTTAATATATCAAGGTTTACATTAAGTTTTGGTCTTGATATTTTTGGCATTTTTATTCTTAATAAGATAATTTTAAGTTTGTCCATGTTCGTATTATAACCTCCTTGTTAGAGCAGATGTCACAGAAGCCACAATGTTAGAAACCAAAATTACTGGAATAATAACTTCTTGTGCCTTTTCTCTTTGATCATCTGTCATATCTTTTCCCCATTGGGTAGGATCAGATAATTCTTCTAAATCTACCGCAGCAAAAACAGCAAGCGGATCTTCTAAAAATAACTCAGCAGCAGCCTCAGTAATAGCGTCTGCAATTGTATATGGCATAGCAGCATCAGTATTTTCTTCTGCCTTTTCAGCAAATGAAACAATAGCAGCAGCCACAGCAGGATTGTCTTGTGCTGCCTCTGCAAGGATTGCTATCTCATCTGTTTTAACTCCAAGATCTTTCGCAAGTTCTACCTTAGCCTCTGGAGCCAGGGCAATTAAAGATTGACCAACAACAGCCATTTGTTCTGAAGTCAGTTTAACAGTAATATTATCTTTGCTTGTTAGGTTTGCTAATACTCTTGTTAGATCTTCCGTGGTACTATTACCTTGTGTTGGTTTTGGAGAAGGTTCAGGAAGAGTTGGCTCTGGTTGAGGACTTGGAGTGGGAAGAGGATCTATATCCGTTTGCTGAGGTGATGGCTCTGGCTGAGGCTCTTGAGTTGTCTCAGGCTCAGGGGTTGGAGTTGCGTTTGATTCACCATCTGTTTGATCAGTTGGCTCAGGATTGGGAGAATCTGGTTCTGTTTGCTCAGGCGATGGCTGGGGACTTGGAGTAGGTTCAGATGAAGGCTCTATGGAAGGCTCTGGTGTTGGTTCTGGAGTTGGCTGCATACTCTCTTCTGGCGTGGGCGATGGTTCTGGCTCTGGCGTTGGTTGTGGTTGGTTTGCTATAGCCTGTGCAATTGCAGCAGCAACTCTTTGCGCTTCTTCAAATTCCCACTGCTTGTTGTATTCTTCTCGTGTATCTATAATTGCTTCTTGCATATCTAATATTGCTTGATCATAATTCTCTTCTGTATCTTCTTTATCTTGCAGCGCATTATTCTTTGCAGTCAAAGCATTTGCTGTATTAGTTACTGCAGTATTATATAAATTAGTCTTAATTGTTAATGTTTGATTGTATGTGCTCAATGTAGAGTTTGCTGCATTATAATAAGAAACTTTATTATTATAAATTGATTGTGCTGTTTGTTGTGCTGCCACCGCATTATTGTATGCATCTATTTCTGCCTGCGTTGCAGTTTGCCCATATGAAAATGTTCCGAGATTACAACTAAATGCTACTCCCCATCCACCAGTATAATCACATCCCGCTCCTGTCCAGCCTCCAGGAATTGCCCATCCAAGATGGTAGTATCCTGGGCCTCCGCCGTTATACCACCAAATTTCTATAGATAAAGTTTTATCTTGACTAACATCATATGTTGGAGAATATGGACTCCAAGAAGATCCTTTTTCTACCCATTCATCGATTGCAAGCTGCCCATCAACATACATTTTAAATCCATCATCTGTATATCCAGCAAAATATGTTGAAGTCCAATGTGAAGGAACTGTAATAGTTCCAGTAAACCTAACTATAAAATCTTCGTATCTGCCACATACTGGTGGCTGCATAGAGTTTGAATTCCATACCCCAGTACATATAACTGAGTCTGGTATTGCTACGCCACCCCAACTTCTTGCAAGGCTAAATACCGTATACTCTAAACCTTGACTTCCAGGAACTGGAGTTGCTTGAAGGTTTATATTTGCTACTTCTAATGCGTTTTGGGCATCGTTTTTATCCTGCAATGCTGTGGATACTGTAACAGTTTGACCATCTACCGCAGCCTGTGCCATATTTTTTTGCTCTAAAGCTAGTGCTTCTGCTGCTACCGCCGCATCATATGCATCATATGCGTCATCCCTAGCCTCTTTTGCGTCTACTGCATCATCATATTTTTCTTCTGCTAAGTCTATGAGGTCTTGGGTAGGACCTTTTTCTACCAGCCTTTCAACATCTTGATTTAATTTAGCAATATCTTCTTGGGCTTGTGTTAGCGGATCCGAACTGCCACTTGCGGGTACTAAAAATAGCCATCCAAATACTAATATTATGGATAGAGAAAGTCTCCATATTGCATTCCAGTTCAACCTGCACTCCCTGTTATTTAACTAATAACAATATAATTATATCATTAGTAAACAAAAAGGGCGCAGATTTCTCTGCGCCCCGTTTTGAAATTAGATTACTTGATTAGAGCAACCTTAGCTTTTGGATTCTTTGCATTCCACTTCTTAGCGAGTGCATTGAATGATGCCTTCATCTTTGCAAGAGCAGCTGCATTATCTGCATTTGCCTTTGCAAGAGCAGCATCTGCTGCAACCTTAGCAGTTACCGCTTCAGCCTTTAGCTTAGCAATTTCTGCATTTGCTGTTACAAGATCAGCGGCAGCCTTTAGAGCTGCGGCATCTGCAGCAGCCTTAGCTGTAGCAGCGTCATTTGCACGAGCAATCTTTTCTGCAGCAAGTGCGGCCTGTACTGCAGTAAGTTCTCCAAGCAAATCACGTACTGTGATTGTCTTGACTGCACTTGATGTTACTGAATTAAATCCAGCAGTTGTTGCTGCTAGTTCTCCAGCAGCAGCAGAGATAACAAGTGTTGTTGTGCCAGTTGCTGGCAATGTAACCTTGAAATCCTTTGAGCCAAAGTCAGTTAGACCTGCTCCAGTTGTTGCGGATGCTGTATCTACAGTTCCATTTACAACTAGTGCTGTGAGTGCTCTTCCAGAAATCTTGTTTCCGAAAACGTCTGTGGTTGTTGCGGTTACGGTTACTACTGATGAGGATGATCCTGAATCAGCGCCAGTCAAAGCGACGGTGTTAACCTTACCTGCTACACCCTGAACATAATATGTTAGGGTTGTTCCACCATTCTGCAGAACAACTGTTCCAACAGCAGTGGTCTTTGTGTATACATAGAAAGTGGCAGTTGTGCCAGTTCCTGTTGCAATTGTCAACGATGCAGAACCAGAAGATGCTGTTACTGGAGCAGCAGTTGTGTGAGTTGCTGCAACAATAGTTGCATTGGTTGCAGTAGCAGAAACCGCTGTTCCTGTGTCTACTGTTGCTACGAAACGTACTACGACATCGTCGCTAATTACGTTGAGCTCTGGTACTGGGCGAGTAATTGGTGATGCTGCGGCAGTACCTGTGGTAACTGTTGTCCATGTGGTAACTCCACCTGCAACTGCACCTGTTGATGTTACAACTGTCATTGGAGCCGCTTGGGCTGGGACTGCAGCAAGTGCTGAAATTCCCAATACGGAAGCGACTAGAATTGATAGTTTCTTCCTGTTTGTTTATTTTTTCCTTTTCAATTGATTAGGTAATGTGCAGTATCTCTGCACACACTGGTATATAATACCAAAATCGATATTTTTGGTCAAATCCTACTTAGGCCACTTATTATCTAAATTCAGTATGGCTATAGCAGAATAATTCAGATCATCTATAAACGTCTCCCTCAAGCTTTCAAATTGAGGCATTTGCTTATTATAGAATAAATTCTTAATACGCTCAAACTTATCGTGCTTTCTAACAATAAGTCCATTTAATGCTCCTCCTGGAGCATCCGCAATATTTTTTGGCCCATAATCCTTATGCTTCCTTAGCAAAAGCAGGTAAGCCTCGTCAAATATTTCTTTGACATATTTTTCAAATTCTTCTTCAGTCATTGTTTTCCACCCTATTATCTTCTGTTAATACTATATTAACTGTTTTGTTTTCTTCTGCAAGCTGATTAAAGTATTCCATGAATCTGCCTATGGCAAATACAGTCATGGCTTCTGATCTCTTTAGGTTTTCTAACATCATTTCCTGATCCTCTGGATCATCTGATTGGTAAAAAAATTCAAGGTTAAATTCAGCAGCAACTCTTTTAGCAAGATTTTCTAGATCTTCATTTTTTATCATATATTACCTCCACTACATCTACTGGACCTAAGCAAGAAGGGGAGTATTTTACTGCCGCTTCTGCTGCTAATTTAGCTCTTTTCTTTCCATCTTTCCAAACATCTGTTGAAAATAAGGATCCATATGCATATTCAGCGCCAGATCCTATTACAACAAAATCTGAATTAAACCTAGTCATAGACATAACAGCAGCATCATGCTCATATATCCTGCCATCAACTACAATTATCATACCAAATTCGGCTTCTTTATTGTCTGGAGCAAAAACAAAGTTTTCGTCATAGCAGGCTTTTAGAGCCTGAGTAAACTCTGTCAGCATAAACTTATCTAAATCTTTTTTCTTTGGAACTGGCGGAACAAAATTATACATAATTTTTTCCCCATCTAAATTACCAGCATATCCAAAAAGATACTGACCAGACTTCCAAACTTTAGAATGAGCTAAGGGAAGAATTAAATTATCTTCTGATGCAGCTCTATCTCCTGCCATGTAGTAACCTTTTTCATTTACAACTGCTACTATGCATGTCATTTATTTATCCATTCTAGAACTGATCTAAAAGATTTATCTATAATTCCTAACTTAGATATTATAGCAATTGACATCAGGGTTGTCAAGACTGGGAAAATGTCATCGCCATCTAACAATCTTCTTATTAACTCAAATAAAGAGTATCCTATTAAGGATAGCCAAAATAGTGACCCTATTAATATTCCTAATACATATCCTATTTTTTCAGATCTTTTCATATTAATAGCTCACTAGCAACTATTTCCTCACCTATATATTTTTTATTAATTACATAATCTTTTACTTTTTCAGACCCATATTGTCTTCCAGATATAACTATTGCCCATCTTGGCTCAAAATCTTTAGCATAACAATTGGAGCATAGCATCAAAAATGTATTAGGCATAAGCTTTGATTTGGTGGCTGATATCTTATACTTATCTTCTTGACAACTATAACAGATAATCTTGTTATTCATTATCCTCCTCTATATGCATAAAGCCTATTTCTTCTATAATGGTAAACTCATCATTTTCTAATAGAACATTATATTCTATTCCATCTTTTGAATATTTAATCTTAGACACAAAAGCGCCTTCTGATACAAGGGTCCCGTATATCTGTTCCTCATGTATCCATACGATTATATACTTATCTTCGTACTCTACCGTCCCCATCGCCAGCTATCCCCTCATATTCGCATCTTACTCCGTATGATTCAATTATTTGTTTTACTAAATTAACATAATCGGTAATTTTTACACGATCATTAATATCGTAAGACATTATATTGTCTTCATACATTCTTATTGTTAAAAACTCTGGATATTTAGCAATATCTATAATAAGGCCTTTGACTGGCTGCTTGATTTGTCTAACAGCTTTAGCCATTTGTTTTGTATAAACAACCTTACTTTTGATCATTCTTATTTTTCCAGCGTTTCCAAACCTCTTGAGTTTTATGAGAATTTCTGGCTTTATCTAGCTTACCAAGGCTTAGATATACTCCGCCCCAGATTCCATACTCATCATTAGCCATACCAGCCTTTAAACATTGTTTTGAAACGGGACATACTAAGCACATCTCGTCTATATTTTTTGCTAGTATTGGATCATTTTCGTATAAATCAAAAAAGAATTCTGTGTTTACTCCAGAACAAGCTGCTAGATCTGTCCAGTCTATTTCAGATGGGTCAATGCCTAAAACATCAATAATATCTGACATATTTATCTGGTATCTCCCAGGTTCCGTCATTTTTTACACTAAAAGATTCATGAATACACCAGTATCCATTTCTATATAAACCATTTTTCTTAAACATTCCATTGGGATCTCTTCTAAAAGAGACAATATTCCATCCGTCCCAATATAAATTATTATTCTTTTTTACGGCTCTATGAGCCTTATCGTAATCTAGAATCATTGAACTACTTTCTTGTTTGATTTTAACTAATTATATCAATTAGAATTCTGTTCGTCAATATCTTTGGCGAACCAAACTGTATCTTCATTTAAACTTTCTTCTACGAAGACACCTTCCCAAATACTTTTATTCATTTCAACAATTTTACGTGACCAAGTAAATCCAGCATCTCCGCCCCAAGCATCCCACATTATTCTTCCATTTGAAGGATTACTAGTATTATTAAAATCTTTACCCTTTTTATCTACTTCGTGACGAGAAAAAAACGAATACATTCTTTTAACTACAGATAGCGACATCGATCTTCCAGCAACAATATCTGAAGCTCTTCCCCAGCCAACTGCAGTACCTGCTCCAGTTGCCTTTCCTTCTTCTTTCCATTTAAGAGCACGACGTGCAGCAATCTTCATTCCTTCTGTTGGTTGATATGTTTTTCCTGCCATTTTATCTCCTTGAATATGTAAATATTATACCTTTTTAGCGTCCCCAACGGGATTTGAACCCGTGTTACCGCCGTGAAAGGGCGATGTCCTAGGCCCCTAGACGATGGGGACAGCGATCCCGAACGGACTTGAACCGTCGACCTCCGCCGTGACAGGGCGGCGCTCTAACCAACTGAGCTACGAGACCTTGGAGCGGATGACGAGAATCGAACTCGCACCAT
>JACCEC010597261.1_pt1 | contig 10852 bp, 10 predicted proteins | sample 7450121 | NCBI WGS metagenome assembly JACCEC01 (sample SAMN15323455, study PRJNA562643) | freshwater metagenome | isolation source: river surface water | place: USA:Blue River Watershed | collected 2017-08-18 | reverse complement strand
GACTCAATCACTACCTGCTGATCCGCTTGAATCTGCAAACATTCACCGGCAAGCAATACATGGTCAGGGTTGTCTTGCCCCATTTCTCCCGTCGTGGTGATCCAAGCTCTGCCGCTGATAACTTTCAATACGTGCGTGCTATGGGGTGTGGCCGACCAGATGCGTTGAATTTCAAAAGTGTGCGTGCTCATGGCGCTTTCTTTCTTGGACATTGGCGCTTGATGTTGCAAAAAAGTCTGTCATGTGTCCAATGAATAAATGACCGCTGATTCATGCGCAATTCGCATGCAAGTTCCGGCCAATTAAAGTTAAGCTTGATTGACTGTCCATCCACCACGGTATGCGTCATGTCTACATTCAGAACCCGTTCACTGTCAGTTGGCCCGTTAAGAGCGTTTGAGGCAACGGCGCGCTTGTCCAATTTCAGTGCGGCTGCCGAAGAACTCGCGCTCACACAATCAGCTATTAGTAGGCAAATTCAAGGTCTGGAATCCGCGTTAGGCCAGCGTTTGTTTTTGCGGCATTCGCGCTCGGTGGAATTGACCCGCGCAGGCATTCAATTGATGCAAGTGGTCAGCCCCATGTTGTTGCAACTCGATAACGCGGTACACGATATACGCACAACCTCCGTGCGACGCTCTATTTCAGTCACCACCTTCGCGTCATTGGCTTCGATGTGGCTGATACCCCGCTTGGCGCAATTTCAGACCCGTCATCCAGATATCGATATCCGCATACATGCCAACGACAAACCCATGGATTTGATGAACACAGACATCGATATCGCCATTCGCTACGGACCAGCGGCCACCATGCCGGAATTCGCCCAAAAGCTGTTTGGCGAACAACTCATGCCGGTGGCCAGTCCGGCGTTGCTTGAAAAAGAGCCGCCTATTTACCAAGCCTCTGATCTGACCCGCTTTGCCTTGATCGAACACAACCTGGAAGGTCCGACTTATTTGGATTGGATGAACTGGCGCTTATGGCTCAACGGCCACAGCCTGCACAAACTGCAGCCCAAGCGTTGGCTGTATTTCAACTACACCTACCAGTGTGTCCAGGCTGCGCTGGATGGTCTGGGTTTGGTGCTGGCCAGACCCCCGTTGATTGCAGCGAGTCTGGCGCGTGGCGATTTGGTGGAAGTGCTGCCGGGGCATCGCAACGAGTCCCCCATGGGCTATTGGCTGTTAATCAGTCCGCACAGCAAAACATGCGAAGAAGTGATGATGTTTTCTCAATGGTTGACAGAGCAAGCGGCCGACACCGAAATGTCGCTGACCGCAAAAACCACGGTCAAGAAAAATGGGTAGGCCAGACCACGCCGTTTTCATTCAGCAATGCATCTAAGGGTAAGTCATGCGGTTCAGGTTCCATGTCTTCGATGAAGCCACCGGTGAAGCCCAATCCCACACTGAAAGGTTTGGGTTGTAACTGGGCAAGCGTGCGGTCGTAAAAACCGCCGCCGTAACCTAAGCGGTAGCCGCCGGGCCCATAGCCCACACAAGCAATGAACAACAAAGTGGGCACCACCACTTCGGTGTCTTTGGGCTTGGGAATGTTGTAGGCATCTTCTTCCATGTCGCATCCCGGGTACCAGGCATGAAACGTCAAGGTCTTGGTCACTTTATCAACCACCGGCAGACCGATGCGGCGCAACACCGGGTCGTCCAGCAATTCACCGTCTTCTTTCCAGCGATGCAACGCTGGCAAGGGGTCAAATTCACCTTTGATCGGCCAGTAAGCGCCAATGACTGTGTCTTTGCGGTCGAATAACCAGATGCGCAAAACGCGTTGCAGCAAGTCGGCACGAGCTGCGCGGTCCGGCATATCCAGACGCTCTTGAATCAATTGTTTGCGAAGGGCTTTTTTGTCCATGGGAGAATGAAGGCCTTATGTCAGGTGTCTTCATTGTGTCATGCTCTCATTTCTGATCCGCTGCTGTGCAGTTTTTCTTTGCAGTGGCCTGCTTTTCAGCCACAGCCCTCTGACTTTTGCCGCCAGCCTGAGTCCTTCACCCGACAGAACAGACCAAGTCTTGATAGACATGGCATCTGCTTTCTCTCATAACGACAGAAAAAAGCTCTCCCAACTGTTGCCCCAAGCCAAAGGACACATGCTCGAGCCGTGGGCCGCTTATTGGGAATTGCGTGTGCGACTCGGCGACGCCAGTGACAACGAAGTCAAAGAATTTTTAAGCAAATACGCCGGCACCTACCAGGAAGACCGGATGCGCTACGACTGGATGCTCGTGTTGGCGCAACGCCAGGAGTGGACACAATTCGAGCGCGAATACGAACTCTACCGGATGCACGACGACAAAGAAGTGGAGTGTTATGCCAGTTGGTTGCAAAGCAGCCAAAAGAAATTTGAAGGCACCGCAGCCCAAGAAGAATTCATTCGACAGACTTGGCTGTCAATGAAAAACAGCGACGAAGGTTGCACTTACGCGTTTGAACAACTGCTGCTGGCTAAGCGCGTGAGTGCAGTTGATGCCTGGCGCAAAGCCCGCACCATGGTCGAGATCAACCGCAAACCTCCGGCGCGCGATGCCTTGCACATGGTCTCGGGGCAAAGCATGGGCAAGCTGGACGAACTCATGTCCAACCCGACACGTTTTTTGCAACAGCGCGCCACGTCACTGGGTAAAGAATCTGCCGAATGGATGACCTTGGCTTTGGTCAAACTTGCGGCCAGCGACCAAGCGGCCGCCATCAAACAAATCAATAACAACAAAGCGGTCAAGTTGCTCAACACCGAACAACTGCAATGGGTGTGGGCGGTGATTGGTCGCCAAGCAGCCATGGACTTTGACAGCAAAGCCGTGGACTATTTTGAGTTGTCGGGCAGTGGCCAAGGCCTGACCGACGATTTGCTGGCATGGAAAGTTCGCGCGGCTTTGAGAGCTGAAGGCAAATCGCGCTGGCCCATGGTGGAGGCGGCCATACATGCCATGAGTCCGACGGCACAAAAAGATCCGGCTTGGGTTTATTGGCGCGCCCGGGCATTGATCGCCAGACAACCCACTTCCACGACCGCCATGCCGCAAGCCTTGATGGCGCTACAAAGCATTGCAGGCACGCAAGGCTTTTACGAGCAACTGGCGCTTGAAGAGCTTGGTCAAAAAATCAGCGCGCCGCCTCGTCCGGCAGCGCCCACCGCAGCTGAAATGGAAACGGCCAAAGCCAACCCCGGCTTACAACGTGCGCTGCTTGCCATCCGCTTGGGCATTCGCGCGGAAGGTACCCGTGAATGGAATTACACAGCGGGTTTGGTCGACGCCCAAGGCAAACGCGGCCGCATGACCGACCGCGAAAAAACAGCGGTGGCGCAATGGGCGTGTGAGCTTGAAATCTGGGACCGCTGCATCAGCAGCAGCGAGCGCATTCAGCAATTCGATGTGAACCACCGCTACCCCATGCCGTACAAAGACGAAGTCTTGACCCGTACCAAAGACATCAATTTAGAAGCTGCGTTTGTCTATGGTTTGATCAGGCAGGAGAGCCGCTTCATCATCAATGCCAAATCCAATGTAGGCGCCAGCGGTTTGATGCAAGTCATGCCGCGCACCGGTAAATGGACAGCGAAAAAATTGGGTATGAAAAACTTCCAACCCGATCAATTGAATCAGCGTGAAACAAATATCGCCATTGGCACCGGCTACTTGAAAATGATTTTGGACAATTTCCAAGGCTCCATGCCCATGGCGGCTGCCGCCTACAACGCGGGCCCGAGCCGCCCGCGCAAATGGCGCAACGGCCCGCAACTTGAAGGCGCGATCTGGGCTGAATGCATACCTTTCAATGAAACACGCGACTATGTCAAAAAGGTATTGAGCAACACCACCATGTACGCGGCTGTCATCAGCGGTGAGCCTCAATCTTTAAAGGTGCGTTTGGGCAAAGTAGGTCCACGCGACAAAAACGAATCGCCTGAAGACAACGATCTGCCCTAAGTGCTTTCTTCTTGGGTTTGTTGCAAGGACCACATCTGCGCATAACGGCCATTGGCTGCCAGCAGTTGCGCATGGGTGCCACGCTCAATGACGTGCCCGAACTCAAGCACCACAATTTCATGCGCATCCACCACGGTGGATAAGCGGTGCGCGATCACCAACGTGGTTTTGTTGAACGCCGCTTCACGCAACTCGGCTTGAATCGCGCGCTCGTTGCTGCTGTCCAGCGCGGAAGTGGCTTCATCAAAAATCAATATGGACGGGTTTTTCAGCAAGGTACGTGCAATCGCTACTCGTTGTTTTTCACCGCCTGACAATTTCAATCCACGCTCTCCCACCATGGTTTCATAACCCAGGGGAGTAGATGCAATGAAATCGTGGATACGCGCTGATCTGGCGGCGTCTTCAACTTGCTCACGCGTGGCCTGGGTATTGCCATAGGCGATGTTGTAATAAACCGTGTCGTTGAACAACACGGTGTCTTGCGGCACGATGCCAATGGCTTTGCGCACACTGTCTTGGGTCAGTTGTCGCAACTCATGGCCGTCAATGCGTATAGCGCCTTGCTGCACGTCGTAAAAGCGAAACAACAAACGCGCCAGCGTGGATTTGCCCGAACCTGAGGGTCCGACCACGGCCACTGTTTTACCTGCGGGTATGGTCAAACTGATGCCGTGCAAAATTGGTCTGTCTGCTTCGTAGGCGAAATGCACGTTCTCAAACCGCACTTCAGGCGGCGTTTGCAAGCTCAGTGTTTGCGCGGTTGCACTGTCAGCCACTTCCCGGTTTTTTTCCAGCAGCATGAACATGCGGTCTAAGTCGGTCAGGCTTTGTTTGATCTCGCGGTAAATCACACCTAAGAAATTCAACGGTATGTAGAGCTGAATCATGAAAGCGTTGATCATCACCAAATCGCCCAGACTCATGCGACCTTCAACCACACCCTCGGTGGCGCGCCACAACATAGCCACCAAGGCGACCGCGATGATGAGTTGCTGCCCGATATTGAGCGCACTCAAAGAGTTTTGGGCTTTGATGCGGGCACGCCGCAGTTTGTTTAGGCTTTCGTCATAACGCGAAGCTTCAAACGCTTCATTGCCAAAGTATTTGACGGTTTCGTAATTGAGCAGCGAGTCAATCGCACGCGTGTGTGCGCTGGAATCAAATTCATTAACTTGCTTGCGAAACTGAGTGCGCCATTCAGTCACTGTGACAGTGAAATAAATATAAAGCGCCAAAGCTGTCAAAGTGATGATGGCGTACCACTTGTCAAACTTCACCCCCAAAATAGTCAACACCAGCACCACCTCGATCACGGTCGGCACGATGCTGTAGAGGGAATACGCGATCAAAGATTCAATACCTCTGACGCCACGCTCAATGTCGCGGCTCATGCCGCCGGTTTGTCGCTCCAGGTGAAAACGCAAACTCAAATTGTGCAAATGCTCAAAGGTTTGCAATGCAATTTTGCGGGCCGCACCTTGGGTTGCGGCTGCGAACACCAGTTCACGCAATTCTGTGAAGCCAGATACAGACAAGCGCAGCAGCCCGTAGCCGATCAGCAAAGCCACAGGTATCACCAAGGCAGCTTGCGCAGCCGTGGGCTGCGGGGTCATGGCATCAATCAATTCTTTCAACAACAAAGGAACGCCGACGTTGGCCAATTTAGCGCCGACCATGAACGAGAGCGCAGCCAGCACGCGCCATTTGTATTCCCACAGGTAAGGAAACAGGCGTTTGAGGGTGACCCAATCTGAAGTGGGCGCCTGAGTGACGGATGAAGCAGGCAAAGCAGGAGAAGAAGCAGCGTGGTGACGCATAAAGCACAATACCGATTAAACAACTTCTTGGATTGTGCCTGTGACGACCTACAAAGATTCCCGCCAGACCGTGGCGGGGTTACCCCAGGATGCTGAACTGGTGCTCAAAGTCATTCCCATGCCTGCCGATTGCAACCAAAGCGGTGACATCTTCGGCGGCTGGGTCATGGCTCAGGTGGACTTGGCCGGTGCAGTTTTACCGGCCCGTTATGTGAACGGACGCATAGCGACCGTCGCGGTGAATGAATTCATATTCAAGCAACCGGTCAAGGTGGGCGACATACTGAGTTTTTTCAGCTCGATCCACCGCATAGGCAACACCTCCATCACCGTCAAGGTTGAAGTGTTTGCCGAGCGCTTCAGTTTGCAAGGCGTTTACCTCAAAGTGACCGAAGCGCTGGTGACTTATGTGGCGATTGATGGAAACGGCAAACCCAAAACGATTCAGCGCAAAGACAGTTAATCAGTTGAAAACCGGTTTACGCTTTTCCATGAAAGCGCTGAAGGCTTCCACCGCCGCCGGTTCTTTCAGCATTCGTGAGAAAACTGCGGCCTCTTCATCCATTTGAGTCAGTACTGCAGGTGTGCGAGCGGATTTCATCAAGCGCTTGGTCTCTATCAACGAAGCCAAAGGTTTGCGCGCCATTTTTTGAGCCTGCTGTTGCGCGTACGCATTCACCTCGGCCGGTGGCAATACCCGGCTGATCAGACCCAACTCCAAAGCGGCTTCAACCAAAAAAGGTTCACCCATCAGCAAAGCTTCAGCGGCTCGCTGGTAACCCATGAGTTGCACCGCCAGCAAACTGGAGGCAGCCTCGGGACACAAACCCAAATTGACAAACGGCATGGAAAAAGCGGCGTTATCGCCCGCGTACACCAGATCGCAGTGCAACAGCATGGTGGTGCCCACACCAACCGCTGGGCCGCAAACCGATGCGATCAAAGGTTTGGGGAAGGTGGCGATACCGCGTAAAAAAAGCGATACCGGCGAATGGGCGTTGGCCGGTGGTTGCTGCAAGAAATCTGCAATATCGTTGCCCGCGCTGAATACGGTTTCATGACCTTGAATCAACACCACGCGCACGCTACTGTCATCCACCGCTCGAGACAGTGCGGCAGCCAAGGTTGCATACATGTCAGCGGTCAACGCATTTTTCTTGTCCACCCGGTTGAGGGTCAAGGTCATCACGCCGTGCTCGAGGTTTTGCAATACAGAGGTCATGAAATTTCCAAAAAATGTTTTGAAGGTGTGTATTTATTCGACCCGGGTCCAAAATTGGGTTCGGTAAAAAATACCCAGATAGCCGCGCACTTGTAACCGCTTACCGCCATCGATGGGCACCATTTTCACTTCATACACTTTGCCGTTGTTTGGGTCCAAGATGGTTCCCTTTCCCGCCCATGTGTAGTCTGTGTCCTTGCCTTCACGGGTGAGGTTGCGGATGATTTCCATGCCAATGATTTTTTGGTCTTTGCGGTCATCGGTGCATAAATCGCACACGGTTTTCGCTTTCGGATCTTCTTTCAAGGCGCGTCCTACGACACCGCTGAGCACACCATTGTTCTCGGTAATGCGCACTTCGCCTTTGGGTTGTTTGGTCTCGTCATCTATGGTGTGCCATACACCGACAGGGGTCATTTGCGCGCTTGCACCAAGGCTAATAAATACAGCCAGCAAACAAAAGATTTTTTTCATGAGGAAAGTCTCCTTAAGGTTGAATATGATTGTCAAATCAAGCAAACACTTCTGCTGTGTCCATCAATACATCACTGCCGGATCGTGCGGTCAGCATCAATGAAGCGGTTTCTGGAAACAACCTGGAATAGTAAAAACGTGCTGTTTGAATTTTGGCTTTGTAAAACGGATCCTTACTGCCTGCTGCGATTTTTTGGAATGCGACCTGCGCCATGCGCGCCCAAAAATAACCGAACACCAAGTGACCGGTAACGCGCAAAAAGTCTACTGATGCAGCCCCGACTTCATCCGCATTGGCCATGGCTTTCATGCCGATTTCCCCGGTGAAAGCCGTCATTTGCTGACCAAGTTTGGCCAAGGGTTGGGTGAAAACCGCCATGTCTTCATTGTCAGCTTCTTCAGCCACCAGTTGCGCGATCAATTTCCCAAATTTTTTCAGCGTAGCGCCTTGGTTGCCCAAGACTTTTCGGCCCAGCAAGTCCAAACTTTGGATGGTGTTGGTGCCTTCGTAAATCATGTTGGTGCGGGCATCGCGCACATATTGCTCCATGCCCCATTCGCTGATAAAGCCGTGTCCACCCAAGACTTGTAAACATGAGGACGTAGCGATCCAACCGTTGTCTGTGATGAACGCTTTCACGATGGGGGTGAGCATGGCCACCATTTCTGCGGCGTCTTTGCGCACAGTTTCATCAGGGTGGTTCAACTCCTGGTCTATCAACAAAGCGCAATACAAATTTAAAGCGCGCCCGCCTTCGGCATAGGCCTTGGCCGTGAGCAACATTTTTCTCACGTCAGGGTGTACCAAAATGCCGTCGGCTGGCTGTGAAGGGTTTTTCACGCCTGACAAACTGCGCGATTGAATCCGTTCTTTGGCATAGGCCAATGCGTTTTGGTAGGCCACTTCAGTCAGCCCCAATGACTGCATGCCCACACCGATACGGGCGGCATTCATCATCACAAACATAGCGGCCAAGCCTTTGTGGGGTTGTCCCACCAAAGTGCCGACCGCGCCGTCGAGCACCATCTGGCAAGTGGCGTTGCCGTGTATGCCCATTTTGTGTTCGAGACCGCCGCAGTAAATGCCATTGCGTTGGCCTAAAGAGCCATCCGCATTGACCATGAATTTGGGCACCACAAACAAGCTAATGCCTTTGCTGCCGGGAGGCGCATCAGGCAAACGTGCCAACACCAAATGCACGATATTGCTGACAAAGTCGTGTTCACCTGCACTGATGAAAATTTTGTTGCCAGTGAGTTTGTAGCTGCCGTCCGCCTGCGGTTCGGCTTTGGTACGCAGCAAGCCCAGGTCTGTGCCGCAATGCGCTTCGGTCAAACACATGGTGCCTGTCCATTCGCCGTTGGTCAGTTTGGGCAAGTAAAGTTGTTTCTGTTCTTCAGTGCCGTGTGCATGCAGGCATTCGTAAGCGCCATGCGTCAAGCCGGGGTACATGGTCCAGGCCTGATTGGCGCTGTTGAGCATTTCGTAAAAACACTGGTTCACCACCAAGGGCAAGCCCTGGCCACCAAACGCCGGATCGCAACTGAGTGCAGGCCATCCACCTTCCACATATTTTTCAAAGGCTTGCTTGAAACCTTCCGGCGTGCTCACCTCATGTGTTTGAGCATTCAAAGTACAGCCTTGTCTGTCACCCACACTGTTGAGTGGCAACAAAACTTCGCTTGCAAATTTACCGCCCTCTTCCAAGATGGCGGCGATGGTGTCGCTGTCGAGTTCAGCATGTGCGGGAAGTTGGCTGAGTTGGGCGGGCACATCAAGCACTTCGTTCAAGACAAATTGCATGTCGCGCAATGGCGGGTTGTAAATAGGCATGTCAGTCTTTCAATGAGTTGGCGCCGTAGCGCTGAAGAATATGTTCAAAACCCTGTTTGGCGCGGTTCAAACTTTTCGAGGACTTCAAAAACCGCGCTTCGTAATGCAAAGCCAAAATCAATCCATGTATTTCAAACGACATTTGTGTAGCATCTGTGTCGGTTGACAAATGCTTTTCATCACGCGCTTGAACAACCGCGCGGTGCAATGCAGTCAGCCAAGTTTTCACAGAACTGGCCAAGGCATCCCGCACAGGCCCCGGTCTGTCGTCAAACTCTGCCGCGCCACTGATATACAAGCAACCGGAGTCAATTTCTGCACTGGTTCTTGCCATCCAGTTGATAAACAGTGCTTGCAGACGGGGCAAGCCACGCGGTAATTGCATGGCTGGAAAAAACACTTCTTGTTCAAACCGGTGGTGGTACTCGCGAATGACGGAAATTTGCAATTCTTCACGCGAGCCGAAATGCGCAAATACCCCGGATTTGCTCATAGCCATGACTTCAGCCAAAGCACCGATACTCAAGCCTTCAATACCGATTTGGGTTGCCAGTCCCAATGCAGCATCAATAATGGCGGCTTTGGTTTGCTGACCTTTGTGCAACATTCTGTGTCGCGACATCAATTTGTCAGCGTCTTTTTGAACAGGTGTGGGTTGTGACATGCACGCAGTCTATCAAAAAAGAACGATCGTGCTATTTTATTGTTTGTCACAGGGTTTGAATACACTCTTTGAATGGACACCACACGCATACTGGCCATTCGACATGGCGAAACCGATTGGAATGTCGCCACGCGCATTCAAGGACAAATAGATATTTCACTGAATGCACAAGGTGAATGGCAAGCCAAACAAGTGGCTAAGGCGCTGGCTGACGAAGAGCTACACGCTGTGTACGCCAGCGATTTAAGCCGGGCATTGGTGACCGCACAACAAATCGCGGCGCTTCATCAACACGAAGTCAAACAGGTCATTGCATTGCGCGAACGGCATTACGGTTTTTTTGAAGGCCAGACTTGGGATGAAATTCAAACCGCGCATCCAGAAGACGCATCGCTGTGGCGCGACCGCGATCCACACTGGACCCCGAAAAACGGTGGCGAAAGCCTGGTGATGCTGCTCGAACGCGTCAAGCAGATGGTGAATGCAATTGCCAGCCAGCACCGGGGAGAGCAAATCGCTTTGGTCACGCACGGCGGTGTGCTGGATATTTTGTACCGCATCGCCACCGGTCAGGATTTACAAGTAGCGCGCAGCTGGGGTTTACGAAATACCGCCATCAACAGATTGCTTTGGACGCCGCAAGGCTTGCAACTGGTGGGCTGGGCAGACGAGCGTCATTTAGACACTGACGCGCGCGAGGAAAGCAGCACCTGATTTTTTATTGGGTTTCAGTGCCGAACAACCCGGCAGCATTCTGTGTAGCCGCTGGAGCCGCCACACCGAGGTGCCGGTAAGCCGCCAAAGTGGCGATGCGTCCGCGCGGCGTACGCTGCAAAAACCCTTGCTGAATCAAAAACGGTTCGATCACATCTTCGATGGTGTCGCG
>JACCEC010382446.1_pt1 | contig 10852 bp, 11 predicted proteins | sample 7450121 | NCBI WGS metagenome assembly JACCEC01 (sample SAMN15323455, study PRJNA562643) | freshwater metagenome | isolation source: river surface water | place: USA:Blue River Watershed | collected 2017-08-18 | reverse complement strand
TATGATTCATAGTGAAATGTCGTGGTGTAGGTGGAATAAGTTCAGTAGCAATAACTTCACTAGGCTACTAGGCAATTTAATATTTTTAGCATAGTAGCTATGGATAGGCGTGAATTTACCACCAAACCACGAATGTCAAAAAAAAAGCACTTGCTTATATGAGGCAAGTGCTTTTTATGATGCTAGCTAAGATTTAGGGAAAACGAACCCAACCATCTGGACGTTGCCAGTTCTCGCTACGTTCTACCGGTTTTTTAGGTACAGGTTTTTCAACAGGTTTTTCTTCCACTACTTGCACGACCACTTTTGGTGGTTGTTCAGGCATACCAGAAGAATGATGACTAGAAATCAGCCAGTCATTACCGACACGCTTATAAGAGAAGGAATAGCGCGCGCGCACTGAAGATCCGTCAGAAAATCTGAACGTATATAAACCAGAGTCTGTGGCGCTATTGCAATCGACTTCAATCACGCGATCATCAATTCTGCCTTCTGGTTTACGTTCCAGAAAATGATGGAAGTAATCTTCTTTTTCCGCTGCGGTGAAACGTGCACGATTGGATACAGTCGGCAATAACACAGAATAAGGAGCGTAATTCGCTACGACTTTTTTGGGATCACCAGTACGCAGTGAAGCATTCCAACGATCAAACAAAGCGGCAACTTCAGATTTCAATGGTGGGTTACATGCTAATGCTGGATCTTGTACATAAGTTGCTGGTGCAGGTGATGGTACCGGAGCTGGTGCTGATACTGGTGCTGCTGCAGTATGTGGTGCAGGTGCGGCAGCAACTGGCTCACTCATTTGGCGAGGTTCAGCAACAGCGACTCTAGCTGGTGTTTCTGCATGAGAGGATGATGCATGACTCGATGTTGGCTCCGCTTCACGACTCGCTACTTCACCTGCTGGTCTTACATATTCTGCAGGATGTCTATCTATCAATGAATAAGAAGATTGTTCCACAACGGGTGCTTCCACTGCTTTGGTTGTTGGCATGTAGCGATCTTCTACGACTGCACTTGCACGACCATCACTAGGCACATTCGATTTTGTAGATGTAGGTGCTGGCGCATGATCTGCTGCTGCGGCATGTGCAACAGGTGCAGGTGCATGGGTATCGACTGCACTGGCATGACCACCTTGTGCGGCATCGACTGCACTAGCTAATTCACCACGCTCTCTAACGCGTATACGTTTTGCTTGCTCGGCAGCAGAGATGACACTCGGAGCTGCATGACCTGCATCCGCATGTGCTTTAGTTTCTGCTGCTTTTTTAGCAGCGCGACCTTTTTTCTTACGTGCTGGCTTAGCTGTCTGATTTGCCACTTCATTGGCTGGCGCAGCAGCAGCAGGCGCTGCCGCATGTGTGTCAGTTTTTGCAGCAGGTGCAGCTGCATGCGCATCTTTTGCGGCATCCGCTTTGTGACCATCACCATGATGATCGTCATTGGACCAAACCAATGAACTCAACATCAAAGCACATGAGCCGCACAAAGCAACTAAATATTTTTTCATGATTGCCATTCCTTTATTTCCGAATACTCTACTCTCACTCGCCTCTTTATATATGTAAGGCTAAAAGATGTTATCAATCAGGCAAAACAAATCCTTAACTTCATCGTGCTTAGATATCGACATTAGCTGCCAATGCTTTACCTAATTTGGTGAATAAGCGCTAGCAGCACTGATATTATGCAAAGAATATAATCCTTATATTCGCTGCATCAATGTAAGCACCTGCTTATATAAAGTAGCGCATAGTCACTGCATGAAAAAATTTAATATTTATCTCTCAAGTTTTATTAACGCGCTGTCGATACGCAAAGTGGACTGGTGTTTTTGCTGAGTGGGTCAACTTTATTAATATTTTGTTATTGACGCACTATGCTATCCGGACAGTAAGATCGTGTAGAAAAATTGCAGTCATTCAGTTAGCAGGCTAGTGGTAATTCCATGCCATTTTGAAAATAAGTTTTAGTATTCTAAGGAGACATCTTGTGTCTAACAATATCGTAACCCCTAAAGCAGATCATCTACCTTCAGAAGATTGCCCATGCTGCAATCCAAAAGCACTGAAGAATAGTCGTCGTCAATTCCTCGCCGCAGGTGCTGCACTGGTTGCTGGTGGCATGATGGGATTCGTACCTGGCCGTTCCATGGCAGGCGGCGGTAACTATGAAGCAATGCTGGTTAACTGTATCGATCCACGTTTCACCACACTAAGCTGGCAGTACATGGGCTTGTTGCAAGGTGTAGAGCGTGAAAAATTAGGCGACAACTACAGCCACTTCGTGATGGCTGGTGGTCCTATCGGTGCGGTTCATCCTAAATTCGCTGAATGGCATAAAACATTCTGGGATAACTTGGATATCACCGTCAGCCTGCATCACATTAAACGCGTAGTCGCATTGTCACATCGTGATTGCGGCGCAGCTAAATTAGCGTATGGCGCTGATGCAGTCGCTAGCAAAGAAATCGAAACTGGTTCACATGCTGAATCACTCGCTATGTTCCGTGCTGCAGTGAATAAGCGTCATCCTAAGCTCAGCGTCATTACTGGCGTGATGGATTTGTCTGGCCGCGTTGACATGATAGGTTAAGTCTTATTAGTTTTTTAGTAATACGGGCAGGTCTGCATAAGGTTTACTAAGCAGCCCTGCCCGATTTTTTTGCCCTCGCAAATTAAGCCAAAAGCTTATTCAATTCAGTTAATTGTTTTAATTTTGATAATTCAAACAATTCAACTTCAAAATTAACGCATCGTAATGTCGTAACGCTTCAGATTTAAAGGCCATAGTCGATTTTATTGGGGAGAGCGACATTCGCTAATAAACCCATGAAAACAACTGCCACCACAACACCGAACATTATCAAGACAGCAACTGCGAATAAAGTCGCCGCTGCGTCAACCAACACCGCATCTGTTTCGGTGGAGATGATGTCGTCTGTGAATGGCGTATTGGAACGCAAGACTTTACCTTCTGTTACCGCAACGCCCGCAGTGAGCGCAAGTACAAAAAATAAAACAGTAGTTGCAGCGGCAGCGGCGAATGCACTCACTTTAAATTTAACCAAATCTACTACCCTAGGTTACGACCAAACCGGTAGTGTGAGCAGCACTGACGTCGATACCACTAGCAGTCGCCCCAATACAGTAAGCATCACAGTTAAACTGGTGAAGGGTATGACTTATGATTTGAGTTATAAATTCACTCGGTTCTCATCGGGTGGAACACCAGCTGCAGCATCGCTCGTTGCAAAAAGCGCGACTGGAAAATCGACTACAGTAAACATGAACAGCCCCACTTTCACAGCGAGTGAGTCTGGTAACTACACCTTAATTTTTTCAGCTGGAAAAGGTGCATGGTTTGATGGAAAATTTGACACTAGTGTTAAAGGCAAAGCACTACTGCCTGCTACAACGGGTGATGCGAATCTCGATGCACTCTTACAAAGACAAAACGCTTGGTGGCATGATGCAGGCACTGCACCAACAGCAGGCACCACTCCGATTACAGCTACGAGTAAAGCACTCGCACCCGGCAGCGCAAAAACACAGCTGACTTATACCTTCATGACCACGAAACCCGCTACGTTAGATGCGGATTTTCCTAAGTCGGGACAAGCGAAAAGCTTTTCACCTTTAACTGATAATCAAAAAGCGGCAGCTATTGCTTCTTTTAATTACATCAGTGCTATTACGAATGTGAAATTCACGGAAGACAAAACCGGTAACGGCAATATACAAATGGGCCGTTACGATATGTCAGCTACAGCTGGTGGACAAGCCGGCATGGATGGCATAGCAAACTTACCGAATAACTCTGCAGTCGTTGATAAAGCATTTGTATTTATTAATTCTGCCTCACCTGGTGATCTGGGTGATTCCACTAGCGGTAGTTATGGATGGTCTGATGTATGGCATGAATTAGGTCATGCTATGGGCTTAAAACATCCAGGTAACTATGATGCAGGTGGTGGCACTGTTACTACACCATTTCTCCCTACTACCAAAGATAATCATCAGTATTCCATCATGTCTTATAAAGACAATGGCAATACTAAGGGAGCAAATAATCAAAGCTACATGTTGTATGACGTTGCAGCGTTACAGTATTTGTATGGCGTTAACGACAAAGGATCAACTGCAGTCAACGGTGCTTTTAAATTTTCAAATACAGGCACTACACTGAGTACAATTTATTCAGCTAAAGGCACAGATAAAATTGATCTAACAGGCATTACACGATCTAGCGTGGTGAATTTAAATGCAGGGACTTTCTCTAGCATTAATCAATTAAAACCTAACAGCACTAGCAATACTAGCTACTCAGGCAATAGCAATGTCTCCATTGCCTATGGAAGCAAAATTTACAATATTGATCTCAGCACATCCAACACTGCTGATACAGTGATTTTAAATGCAGCTTATAAAGCGAATGCATTTAATGCGATTAAAAATTTCCAAGCATCCGATAAAATTGGACTAAGCTCTTCAGTCTTTGGAAATCTCACTGCTGAAAATATCGATATAGGTGTGGGTCGTACAACTGCTAATACAGCCAAATCTAAAATATTAGTCGACAGCACTACAGGTAGTATTTTTTACGATGCCGATGCAAACGGTAAGGCATCTAAGGCAGTGAAAGTAGCGCAATTCACAAAAGTCGCGAATATGTCTATCTCTAAAACGAATTTCAGCTTTTTATCTTGATGTGATCACTAGCCTAACTTAAGCTGCTGATTTACGACCTACTAAATATTTCACGCCCGTTGGACCGTAGCGTTCAGTATGTGGTTTAGCATGCTCCAAATGAAAAATATCACCTGCAATACAGGATATGTTTTCATTCTCTGTTTGAATCACTATCGAACCTTCAAGTATGAGTGCTTTGGCTTCGAAAGGATGGGTATGTAGATCGAGATAACCATCTGCTTCACGTTCAACAATAACTAGGTCTTGAAAACCTTCTTGGCCTAACAACTGCTTGAATTGTTCTTGATTCATAGTCGCCTCACTGTGACACAGCAGATTTTTCTAACATCTTCACTAAACTAGTTAATGTGTGATTAACGGGTGTCGGCACATGATGACGCTGGCCTTGCCTACATACATAACCATTCAAATAATCAATTTCACTACGCTTACCGCGCGCCAAATCTTGTGCAGTAGAGGAAGTTTGATTCGCCATAGAGCGTGCAATCTGCTTCACATTCTCACGACTATCTCCCGGCACCACTACACCACCCGCACTCGCAACAGCCAAGCATTCAAGGATTAATTCTTCCATCATGGTCGGCACACCTTCTTGCAGTACTAACTGGCCATAGGGTAATTGGGTAATTGCCGATAACGCGTTATAGGCACAATTGACTATCAATTTAGCCCACAACGCGCCTAATACATTATCTGAAACTTGGGTAGGAATAGCTGACGCGGAGAGAACTTCAGCAATGAATGCACTAGCTGATCATGCACCTATCACTAATTCACCGCGACCATTATGTTTCACATGGCCATCGCCCACCATTTCAGTTGCCACATACACGACCGCAGGAATCACTTGATGCGTTAAGACTGCACGTATGAGCTCTGCATTTTCCACACCATTTTGCAAACTCAAAATCACAGCAGCGGAAGATAAGTAGGGCTTAAGCTGTTCTGCCGTAGCGATCGTATCGGTAGACTTCACACAAAACAGAATAACATCCGCGTCATTTACTGCCGTTAATTCAGTACTCGCCTGAAGCGGAATAAATTCTTCAAATTGTTTTGTCGTTAACAGCAAGCCTTGTTGCTGTATCGCAGAGACATGATGAGGACGACCTATGAGAGTTACATGATGTCCAGCACGCGCTAAGATGCCACCAAAATAACAACCGACTGCACCAGCCCCCACCACCGCAAAACGTAAGTCTTTCGCTTTATTCGACATCATCACACTCACGATTTACTGATTAGATGCATCGCGTTTATAGCGCTCTTCTAACTTAGCAGCGCGCAACACATCGGTTGCTTGCGTGATGGGCTCAGTAGTTTGCTGACGACGGCGCAAGCTTTTTACAACCACAACAAAAATTAATGCCAATAAAACAAAAGGACCACCCCACAACACTGCGTTCGATGCTGAAAAGGCAGGCTTGTAAAGAATAAATTCACCATAACGCTCTACCATGTAACTACGTATAGCTTCATCACTTTTTCCAGCCTGAATTTGTTCCAGTGCTTGCTGCTTTAAATCTAACGCAAGTCCGGCTGTTGATTCTGCAATACTTTGATTTTGACAAACCAAACAACGCAGCTCACTCGCTACGTGCTGCAGACGTTCTATTTCTTCTGGTGTGGGATTCATTTAGCACCTCCTGTACTGGCGGCTAAAAGTAATGGCTCTACATGTTGCGCAATAAATTCATCATCGACTGGACCTGCATGACGCATTCTGACTTTACCTTCACCATCAATTACAAAAGTTTCAGGCACACCATAAACGCCATACTCTATGCCTACACGTCCATCTAAATCCACTGCGATGATGTCATAAGGATTGCCACCATGCTGCTTTAACCAAGTGGCGGTATCTGATGTTTTATCTTTATACGCCAGGCCAACCAAAGGCAAACGATGTTGTTCAGCCAATTGCATGAGCTTAGGATGTTCGATGACACAAGCACTACACCAAGAAGCAAACACATTTAACAACCATACTTTGCCCTGCATGCTCTGACTATTAAACTGCTTACCATCCAAGGTCGTTAACATGATGGCAGGTGCAGGTTTACCCACACGCTTGGAATCAAGTTTGCGTGGATCTGATTGCAAACCCTTAGCTAGTGAGACAGCCAAGAAAACTAAAAATACGATAGGCAATATTAAAATTAGTTTGCGATTCATACACCCGCCTGACTCGTTCCATGTTCTTGTGAACCAGATTTCTCTTTTTGATGTGATTTATTTCTATAGCGTCTATCAAAGATAGAAAGCACGCCACCCATAGCCATCATGCAGCAACCCCACCATATCCAGTTGATATAGGGCTTGGAATAAATACGTGCAGTCCATGCTTGCGCCTTACCTGCTTCAGCAGGCAATGGCTCACCCATAGATAAATACACATCGCCAAAAAATCCTACATCTATCGCTGCTTCACTCATGACTTGACCACCAGCTGTATAGCGACGTTTTTCTGGCATGAGTTGTACTGTGCTGCCATTTGCATGCTTAAGCTCAAACAAGCCTTGCCATGCGCCATAGTTTTCACCGGCACGCTGTCGTACACCATCGAATCGCAATATAGCGCCATCAAAATTTTCAGTCTGACCTGGACTTAAGACTAAATCTTTTTCGACTTCATAGGTTTTAACCAACGTAACGCCTGCGATAAACACAGCCACACCTAAGTGCGCTAACACCATAGACCAATACGACAAACCTAAAGCACGTAAACGACTCAGCCCCAGTCCTTGCTGACGTAATCGCTGCACGACATGTAAAACGGTGGCACAAGCCAGCATCACTGCAGACGCTATACCTAATGCCATCATGATCCCGCCTTTACCACGCAATAAAATAAAACCGGCTGTAACAATGATGGCTGCAATCAGTGGTAACAACAGTGGTTTAATTAAAGTAAAGGATGACGTCGATTTCCATGTACTCCAAGGTGACATGGCCATAAACCATGCAGCAGGTAACAATAAGGGAGCAAACACCGCTTCAAAATATGGAGGCCCGACTGACATTTTTTCTCCACCAAATGCTTCAACTACGAGCGGATATAAAGTCCCTAGTAAGACAGCGGACAAAGAAGCAGCGAGCAATAAATTATTTAGCAATAGCAAAGATTCACGTGACACTAATGAAAAGCTACCACCCAAACCAACTTCACGTGTGCGCCAGGCATACAACACAAATGCTGTACCAACCACGACACTTAATAGTGACAAAATCAAAATGCCGCGCGTAGGATCGGTTGCAAAAGCATGCACTGAAGTTAAAACACCGGAACGTACTAAGAAGGTGCCTAATAATGAAAGTGCAAAAGCAATTAACGATAACAATACTGTCCAACTCTTTAATGCATCGCGTTTATCAGTGACGGCTAAAGAGTGAATCAATGCAGTACCTGCGAGCCACGGCAAGATGGAAGCATTCTCGACTGGATCCCAGAACCACCAACCACCCCAACCTAATTCGGTATAAGCCCACCAACTTCCTAACAAAATGCCGACTGTTAGAAATGCCCACGCTGCATTCGCCCAAGGCCGTGACCAACGTGCCCAAGTAGGATCTAATCGCCCTTCTAATAAAGCAGCGATAGAAAAAGCAAAGGTCACTGCAAAACCTACATAGCCCATATACAACATAGGTGGATGTATCACCATCACTGGATCTTGTAGCAAAGGATTTAAATCACGACCTTCGATTGCAGCAGGTAATAAACGTAAGAAAGGATTGGAACTAGCTAGCAGTAATCCTATGAAAGCAACTTGCAATATTAAAAGCACTGCCATCACGCGCGCACGAAAACTAGGCGCGAGATTGGATGAACGCCATGCTACTGCTGCAGTCCATCCAGCTAACATCAACACCCATAAAAGTAATGAACCTTCATGTGAGCCCCATGAAGCTGCAAAGCGATACGCTACTGGTAATAAGCTGTTTGAATTTTCAGCGACATTACGAACTGAAAAATCGCTCGTAATAAAACTCCATATCAAAGCACCAAACGATAAGGCAACAAGAAAGAAATTTAATAACGCTGTGCCTGTTAAGGCATGTGACAAATAGGCCGTTGATAAGCTGCGACGACTCAAGTGCCAGAAACCTACTAGGGATCCTACTAACGCAATGGCGAATGCCAATGCAAGACTCCATTGTCCTAATTCAGCGATCATGATTGTGGCTCCAGTTTCAGGATCAGTGCACGCTGTCCAGGTTTAACATCTTTGACTATGACACGTATGTCACCTGCTTGTTTTTGCACACTACCGCCTATGGCAATACGTGCTTCTACATCGACTAACTTCGCATCAGAGAGTTTATTCGCAGGATTCATAGAAAGACTATCGTCTAATTTAAAAGCATAGTTTGCTTGCGCAAGCACTTGCGCTAAGGGCACACGCTGCGCAGCTAAAGGAGGACCGCCGGTGCTACCTGCTGCGCGCGCTAAGATAAATAACACAGCATCTGCAGGTAACTTACCTTCGCGCGCCATCACAATAATGGCTGGTGCTAAGGCAATTGTTCCAGTAATTGTTTTACTTGCATTTGCAGCTGCATCATTTTTTGCAGACTTAGTTGATGCAGCTTCTGGTGACACACCCATGCTCGCTAAAATCGCATCAACTCTATGTTGTTGTTCACTATCCGGCGGCATTAATGCACGCAAACGCTTCCAATAAGCTATCGCCTCTGCAGTCTGATTGTTTTGCATGGCATAGGTTGCTGCTAATGCGAGTGACTTAGGATGACGAGGATTCACAGCTAATGCTGCTTTTACCAAACTAATTGGACGACCAGTTAAAGTGCGTTCAGGACTAGAAGCAGCAAGAGCATCTGCTAAGTCAGCCATGGCATCGGCATCTCTCGGACGCAGCTTCACTAAACGTTCTAATACCTGTGCTGCAGCAGCATAATTTTCAAGTACAAAATATGAACGCGCTAACAACGCCATACCTTCAACATCATTCGGATTTTTTTTCAGTTTTTCTTCTAGCCTATCTATGCTCTCTTGCAGACTGGCTTGCATTTGTTTCATGTCTTCGCGTTCTGCATTCATCGCTTCTGATGAAGATGGAAAATGCATTGCTTCTGACTCTAATCGTCCAAAGGTGGCATACAGTGCAGCTGCAATCAACACAACTATGGCCGATAAAATCCACAGAGATTTACGCGTTGGAATAGTTGTACTGTCTTTTTGTATACGCGCTAAAGCTGCGTCAGCCGTCACTAGCCATTCATTGCGCAAAGTTTCACGTGTCTCTGCACTGAGCAAAGTATCTTCTTCGATTTCACGTCGTCGCGCGAGCATGACTTGCCATTCAGGATCGTCATTCTCTGTTTGATTTTTCCCTGCTTGTGGTGTCTTAGCCCAAAATCTGGCCAGCCACAAAAATGCAAGCAGCGCTAATAAGAGTGCAACAGCTAAAAAGACCGACATCAAATTTCCCGAGAAACTGAATTCAGACAACCTGCTCGGCCTCACCAATTAAAGCAGAAAGACAGCTAGCCCAATAACAGACAAGACAGTCCAACCAAGCTAATGAATGAGGGTTAAGCAAATAGGCTGATTTGGATTGAAAAGCGAATAAACCAGTTAGGGTAAGACAGCCCTTCATTATATAGATATTGCACTCTGGCTATTTGGCCACCCCAGAAACGGCTTAACTCTAAAGAAAAATTAAAACCTTGTAGCCAAATAATATTTCCATTGTTATCAAAATACGGGAAAATCTTCAATTGTGACGGCTTTATCGGCGATTGCGCAAGAATCTCGCCCAAAAGTATTTCGCCTCTTAGTGCAGGCTGGTGCGATTTATGTAACCACACAACGAAGCAAAAGGCACGACATCATTTTGCAAAAAAATGGAAGGGCTTACAGCTGTATTTATTTTTATAGCGTTTGTTCGCGAGTATTTTTTCGTGATGTTGATAAGTAGAGGCTAATGGGTGACTCTGAGCCTTCTGGACGCAGGCAACATCGCCTACTACCCCAACCAAACCGCGCGCGACGAAACGATGAACGCAACTAAAAAAATATTGTCACCCACATCAACACCGTTGGTACGTATTGATAGCAGCATCCTTCAAATACGCGGTCACAAAGTGATAATCGATACTGATCTTGCTGC
>JACCEC010304800.1_pt1 | contig 10853 bp, 13 predicted proteins | sample 7450121 | NCBI WGS metagenome assembly JACCEC01 (sample SAMN15323455, study PRJNA562643) | freshwater metagenome | isolation source: river surface water | place: USA:Blue River Watershed | collected 2017-08-18 | reverse complement strand
GGTCGTGACCAATCCCGAGCACCGCCATCACGCCGAGGAGATCTGGGGCCTGCCCGAGGGCACGATTCCCGACAAGATCGGCCTGCATGCGGTGGCGCAGAGCCGGGCCCTGAAGGACGGCAAGCTCAAGTGCTACTGGACCATGACCAACAACAACATGCAGGCGGGGCCGAACGTCAACGAGGAAATCTATCCGGGTTGGCGCAACGCGAAGGCCTTCGTGGTGGTCAGTGACGCCTACCCGACCGTCTCGGCCATGGCTGCCGACCTGATCCTGCCAGCAGCGATGTGGGTGGAAAAGGAAGGGGGCTTCGGCAACGCCGAGCGCCGGACCCAGGTCTGGCGCCAGCAGGTCAATCCGCCGGGTGAGGCCCGCTCCGACCTGTGGCAGCTGATGGAGTTCTCCAAGCGCTTCAAGATCGAGGAGGTCTGGCCGGCCGAGCTGCTGGCGAAGAAGCCCGAACTCAAGGGCAAGACGATGTTCGACGTGCTGTACAGGAACGGCAAGGTCAACAAGTTCCCGCTGTCCGACCTGACCAAGGTCAACGGCAAGTACATCAAGGACTACAGCAACTTCGAATCCAAGACCTTCGGCTTCTACGTCCAGAAAGGGCTGTTCGAGGAATACGCCGAGTTCGGCCGCGGTCACGGTCACGACCTGGCTCCGTTCGATGTCTATCACGAGGTGCGCGGCCTGCGCTGGCCGGTGGTCGATGGCAAGGAGACGCTGTGGCGCTTCCGCGAGGGCTACGACCCCTATGTCAAGAAGGGCGAGGGCATCAAGTTCTATGGCAACAAGGACGGCAAGGCCAACATCTTCGCGCTGCCCTATCAGCCGGCCGCCGAGAGCCCGGACAAGGAGTTCGACCTCTGGCTGTGCACCGGCCGCGTACTCGAACACTGGCACACCGGCACCATGACGCGCCGCGTCCCCGAGTTGCACCGCGCCGTGCCCGAGGCCGTGCTGTTCATGCACCCGGATGACGCGCAGGCACGCGGCCTGCAGCGCGGCATGAAGGTCAAGGTCGCTTCGCGCCGCGGCGAGATCACGCTGGCGGTGGAGACCAAGGGCCGCAACAAGGTGCCGCGCGGACTGGTGTTCGTGCCCTTCTTCGACGAGGGCCGGCTGGTCAACAAGCTGACGCTGGACGCGACCTGCCCGATCTCGAAGCAGACCGACTACAAGAAGTGCGCCGTCAAGGTGGTGCGCGCCTGAGCTGAGCGAGACTGACAATGGACCTGTCACGCAGACAGTTGTTGCAATCGGCCGCCAGCGCCGCCAGCGCCTCGCTGGTGGCGGGGGGCTGCGCCTTGCTTGCATTGCCCAGCGTGGCACGGCCGGCGCAGGCGCTGCGCCCGCCGGGCGCGCTGGCCGAGGAGGATTTCCTGGGTGCCTGCGTGCGCTGCGGGTTGTGCGTGCGTGACTGCCCGCCGCAGAATCTCAAGCTCGGCCACTGGGGCGATGTGCTGACCAAGGACTGGGCGACCAGCGTCGCGGTCGGCACGCCCTACTTCGAGGCGCGCCAGATACCCTGCTCGATGTGCGAGGACATCCCCTGCGTCAAGGCCTGCCCGACCGGCGCGCTCGACCCCAGGCTGACCGACATCACCCAGGCCAGGATGGGGCTGGCGGTGCTGATCGACGAGGAGAACTGCCTCAACTTCCTCGGTCTGCGCTGCGATGTCTGCTACCGCGTCTGCCCGGTGATCGACAAGGCGATCACGCTGGAGAAGGTCAACAACCCGCGCAGCGACCGCCACGCCATGCTGCTGCCGACCGTCCATGCCGACGCCTGCACGGGTTGCGGCATGTGCGAGAAGAGCTGCGTGCTGGAGGATGCAGCGATCAAGGTGCTGCCGATCTCGATCGCGCGCGGCGAGCTCGGCCGCCATTACCGCAAGGGCTGGGAGCAGGTCAACCGCGAGGGCAAGCCGCAGTTCAACCAGCCGACGCAGAACCTGCCCGAGCAGGCATCGCACGGTGATCTGGTGCCGCTGCGCTCGGGTGAAGCGCCTTATCAGGGCCTCAAGCTGGAGGGCACGAAATGAGCCAGGCCGACAAGATCGTGGGCCGCGAAGCCGTCGAGTCGAAAGGCTGGTGGCGGGCACACCGCTGGCTGGTGCTGCGCCGGCTCTCGCAGCTGGGCATCATCGGGCTGTTCCTGCTCGGTCCCATGGCCGGGGTCTGGATCGTCAAGGGCAACCTGTCGTCGAGCCTGACGCTGGGCGTGCTGCCACTGACCGATCCCTTCACGCTGGCACAGGTGATCGCGGCGCGCCACTGGCCCGAGCTCAGCGCGCTGGCCGGGGCGGCGATCGCGATCGCGTTCTACGCCGTTGTCGGCGGGCGCGTCTTCTGCAGCTGGGTCTGCCCGGTCAACGTGGCGACCGATGCCGCGAGCTGGCTGCGCCGCAGGTTCAGGATCAGCACCGGACGCAGCCCGCGCGAGCTGCGCTTCTGGCTGATTCCTGCCGTACTGGCCGCCTGTGCGGTCAGCGGCGTGACGGTCTGGGAATGGGTCAACCCGGTTTCGCTGACGCAGCGCGCGCTGATCTTCGGCGGCAGCACCGCTTTCGGTGCGTTGGCGGCGGTGTTCGTGTTCGACCTGCTGGTAGCGCCGCGCGGCTGGTGCGGCCACCTGTGTCCGGTCGGCGCGACCTATGCGCTGATCGGCAGCAAGAGCCTGCTGCGCGTGAGCGCCCGGCACAGCAGCCGCTGCAACGACTGCGCCGACTGCTATGCCGTCTGCCCCGAGCCGCAGATCATCCCGATCGCGCTCAAGGGCAAGGGCGGCGCATCCCCCGTCATCGATTCATCCGCCTGCACCAACTGCGGTCGCTGCATCGATGTCTGCGGCCCGGATGTTTTCAAGTACACCCACCGATTCAATCACGAGAGAAAATGACCATGAAAAAGACCATCCAGAAGTTCCTGACCCTGACGCTGACGGCCGGAATGCTGGTCTTGGGCACGGCACCGGTGGCCCAGGCCGAACCGGCCCCGGTCAAGCTGCAGGGCCTGCGCGGCGGGACGCCGGTCGATCAGGACAACGCGCCGGGCGCGTTCAAGCAGGAGCGTGACCACCGCCCCGCCGACCGCGATTTCGTGCAGCAGCCGCCGCTGATCCCGCACACGATCAACGGCTACCAGATCACCAAGAACATGAACAAGTGCATGGACTGCCACTCGTTCGCCAAGGCCGGCGCCAGCGGCGCCACCAAGGTCAGCGTGACGCACTTCAAGACGCGCGAGGGCCAGGAGCTCGACAACATCTCGCCGCGCCGCTATTTCTGCACGCAATGCCATGTGCCGCAGACCGACGCCAAGCCGCTGGTCGAGAGCACCTTCCAGCGCGCGCGTGGCCTGCAGTAATCCACCGGAGACAAGTCAATGGCCGAACAAAAGACCGGATTCTTCGCGCGCCTGATGGCGCTGGTGAAGACACGCAAGTTCATGATGCTGTCGGGCGCATTCGCCGCCGGCATCATCTTCTGGGGCGGCTTCAACACCGCGCTCGAGTACACCAACCGCGAGGCGTTCTGCATCTCCTGCCACGAGATGAAGGACAACGTGTACGAGGAATACCGCACCACCATCCACTACCAGAACCGCACCGGGGTGCGCGCGACCTGTCCGGATTGCCATGTGCCCAAGGAATGGGTACCGAAGATGATCCGCAAGATCCAGGCCAGCAACGAGGTGCTGCACAAGATCCTTGGCAGCATCGACACGCCCGAGAAGTTCGAGGCCAAGCGGCATCAGCTGGCATCGAACGAGTGGGCACGCATGAAGCGTACCGACAGCCACGAGTGCCGCAACTGCCACAACTTCGCCTTCATGGACTACGCCGAGCAGAACCAGCGTTCGTCGAACACGCACCAGCAGGCGTTCAACGAGGGCAAGACCTGCATCGACTGCCACAAGGGCATCGCGCACCGTCTGCCGCAGGTCGAGCAGAACATCGGTGCGCCGAAGGAGACCCCGGCCACGCTGCCGAAGTAAGCCGCCCGAGACGGGCTGCAAGCAGCAAGCCACCCACGGGTGGCTTTGTGCATTCAGGGATCAGGGCTTGAGGCTGATCGCCTGGGTCGGACAGGGGGCGACGCAGGCGCCGCACCCCGTGCAGCGCTCCGGCTCCAGGCCGGGCTGGGCGATGCCGCCCAGCGTAGGACGAAAACGGATGGCGCCGTGGTCGCAGATCTCGCCACAGATGCGGCATTCGACCTTGCGCCGCGCCAGGCAGGCATCGCTGAATTTCGGCTTCCAGTTCCAGGGCGGCTGGCCGGACTGGCGGTGCAATGCTGCCGGAGTACAGGCCTGGACACAGGCGCCGCATCCGGTGCAGCCGTGCGCGGAGAAACGCACCTCGGGGTAGCCGCCGTCGCCGCGCAGCAGGATGGCTTCGGGGCAGGCCTGGAAGCAGTCGCCGCAGCGGGTGCAGCGCTGCAGGAAATCGGCCTCGGCCAGCGCCCAGGGCGGGCGCGGTGGCTGCACAGGCGCCTGGGTGGCGATGCGGCCACGCAGAAAGAATCGTCGTTGCGGATCGATGGTCATGCGTTCAGGGAGTGGCAGGTTTCAGGCGCGGGTCGCGGCCCTGGGCCAGTTCCGCCAGCGCACGGTCGAGCGCTGCGCGATCGGGCGAGCCCTCGGGGGTCAGCGACTGCAGGCGCTTGAGCAGGCGCTTCGCCGCCATCCGGTCACCACGGTCCAATGCGGCCAGAGCGCCGAGCAGCAGCACGGCATGGTGTTCGGCCTCGAGCGCCTGCGCCTGGCGCAACAGCTCCAGGCTGCGCGCATCGAAGTGGCCGCGGGCGGCCTGCATGCGCGACTCGATCCAGTCGGTCAGGACATCGACATCCTGCAAGGCCAGCGGTTCGCCCTTTTCATAGGCCTGGGCGGCTTCGGCATGGCGGCCCAGCACCTGGTAAGAGCGGCCCAGCATCAGCCAGCCCTCGGGCTGATCCGGGTTCTCGCGCAGGCGCTGCGCCAGCTTGTCAACCATGGTCAGCGGCGACTGTTCGTGGCGCTGGTGAACCGGATTGGCGGCCACGGGATGGCCCAGGCGGGCATAGACGATCACGGTCAGCAGCGGCACGAGCAGCATCAGCGCCCAGACCCAGCGCCGGTCGGTCGCGTCAGCGCCGTCGGCCGGCGCCGCGCTGGCCGCCCAGCCCAGCCAGACAGTGGCGAGCGCGACCAGCAGCGCCAGCGCGGCGACAAACTGGATCAGCCAGTCCGGCATCATCGCGTCACCTCGTCGGCTTGGGTCCGGGCAGCATCCGGCTGGCGTCGGCTGCGCCGCCACAACGCGAGCAGACCGACGAGCAGGAAGAACAGTGGCCCGAGCCAGAGCATCGAGGTCGAGGCCTTGAGCGGCGGGCGGTAGTTGACGAAGTCGCCGTAGCGCTCGACCAGGAAGGCCTTGATCTGCTCGTCGCTCTGGCCGGCGTCCATGCGGGCGCGGATCTCGCGCTTGAGGTCAAGCGCCAGCGGTGCAGTCGAATCGGCCAGGCTCTCGTTCTGGCAGACGACGCAGCGCAGCTCCTGCGTCAGGGCGTGGAAGCGGCGCGCGCCGGCCTCATCTTCGGGGGTGCCCGTCTGGGCCCAAGCCAGGCCGGCGCAGCAGAGCAGGCAAGCCAGCAGGAAGCGGATCATGGGGACTCCTTGAGGCGGGGCAGGATCTCGCGCTGGACGATCTCGGGCGTCAGCGCCCCGACATGCTTGTAAACGATGCGGCCCTGCGCGTCGGTGACGAAGGTCTCGGGCACGCCATAGACGCCGAGTTCGATGCCGAGCCTGCCGGCCGCGTCGATGATGGAATCGGAATAGGGATCGCCACCACGGCGCAGCCAGTCGAGCGCGGCCTGCGGCGGGTCCTTGTAGTCGATGCCGAGCAGCTGCTCAGCCCGGCCCTGCGCGCGCAGCTGCGCGGCCAGGTCCATCAGCACCGGGTGCTCGTCGCGGCAGGCCGTGCACCAGGAGGCCCAGACGTTGATGACGCGGGGCTTCCCCTGCAGCGAGCGCTCGGTGAGCATGTCGTGCGGCGGCTTCATGCCGGGCAGCGCGAAAGCCGGCCAGGACCGGCCGATCAGGGCCGATGGCAGCTCCTGCGGATTGCGCGTCATGCCTTGACCGAGCAGGACCAGCAACAGGACGACGGCGGCGAGCGCGAACAGGAAGGCCGGACTGCGCCACCAGGGGCGGAGCGATCGGGCGTGCTTCATGCCGGACTCCTGCGACGAAGGCGCCGCGCCAGCGAGGCGAGCAGCGCGCCGGAAGCCATCAGCAAGGCGCCGCCCCAGACCCAGCGCATGAAGGGCTTGTGCTGCACGCGCACCATCCAGTCGCCGAAAGGACCGGCCTGCCCCATCTCGCCGAGCGCGACATAGAGATCGCGCGTGAGGCCCCAGTCGATGGCGGATTCGGTCATCGGCATGCCCGAGCCGGGGTAGGAGCGCTTCTCGGACTGCAGGATGCGGGACGCGCTGCCAGGACAGGCGAGTTCGAAATTGCCACGCAGGCTGGCGTAGTTGGGGCCGCGCTCGGGCTGGATGCCCTGGAAGGTCAGGCGGCAGTCGGCCAGAACGGCGGACTGGCCCGGCTCGAAGCGCATGTCGCGCTCGACGCCGTAGCTGTTGACCATGGCGACGCCGACCGCGAACACCGCCAGACCCAGGTGCGCCAGCGCCATCCCCCAGGCCGATGCGCCCTGGCGCCAGTGCCTCAGCAGCTGGCGCAACACGCCGGCAGCCAGGAAAGTGGCGAGCAGCAGCCCCAGCAGCGCGAGCCAGTGGATGGCTCCGTACTGGCGCTGCAGTATCCAGGGCAACCAGGCGGCCGCGCCGGCCGTGACGACCAGCGGCGACAGCAGCGCCGAGCGCAGCCTGGCCCAGTCGCAGCGGCCCCAGCCCAGCGCCTGGCCCAGCGCGGTGGCGGGCAACAAGGGCAGCAGCAGCGGCAGCATGACGGCATCGAAATACGGCGCACCGACCGAGATCTTGCCGAGCGCGAGCGCGTCCATCGCCAGCGGATAGAGGGTGCCGAGCAGCACGGTGGCGCAGGCGGCCAGCAGCAGCACGGCGTTGATGCCGAGCAGTCCTTCGCGCGAGAGCAGGCCGGCGGCAGGATCGCGCGCCGGCAGCAGGCGCTGGCCGCGGGCCGACAGCAGTCCGACCGATGCCAGCAGCGTGATGGCGACCAGCGCCAGCATCGCGCTGCCCCGGCTCGGGTCGGTGGCGAAGGCGTGGACCGAGGTCAGCACGCCCGAGCGCACCAGGAAAGTGCCGATCAGCGAGAGCGCGAACGCCACCACGGCCAGCGGCCCGATCCAGCCCGCGTAGGCGCCGCGCTGCTCGCGCACGGCGAGCAGGTGCAGCAGCGCGGCCAGCGCCAGCCAGGGCATGAAGGAGGCGTTCTCGACCGGGTCCCAGAACCACCAGCCGCCCCAGCCCAGCTCGTAATAGGCCCACCAGGAACCCAGCGCGATGCCCAGCGTCAAGGCGACGAAGGCCCGCAGCACATAGGGGCGCAGCCAGCGCAGCCATTCACCGCGATCAAGGCCGGCGTGATCGCACAGCAGGCGGGCGATCACGACCGCGAACGGCACTGCGGTGCCGACATAACCCAGATAGAGCAGCGGCGGGTGCATGACCAGCCCCGGATCCTGCAGCAGCGGGTTGAGGTTCTGGCCGTCCTGCGCCGCAGGCAGCAGGCGGATGAAGGGGTTGCTGGTGAACAGCACGAAGGCCAGCATGCCAAGCGAGATGACGCCCAGCACGCCGACAGTCCGGCGCGCGAGCTCGGGGTCGCGCCGGCCGAGTCCGGTTGCGGCCGCCAGCGACCAGCCTGCCAGTACCAGCACCCACAGCAGCATCGAGCCTTCGTGACCGCCCCAGACCGCGGCCAGGCGATAGACAGCCGGCAGGTCGCGGTTGCTGTGCTGCACCACATAGACCAGCGTGAAGTCGTTCTGCAGGAAGCTCCAGGCCAGCGCGGAGAAGGCCCCGAACAGCATGAAGGCCTGCAACTGCAGCGCAGCAGCAGCGAGGCGAACCGGCGCGCGCGCGCCCAGGCCGGCGGCGGCTTGGACCAGCGCAGCCACCCAGGCCAGGATCAGCGCCAAGTGGCCGAGCTCGCCGATCATTGGCCCGCTCCAGGCTTGGCAGCGGGATGGCCACCGCCGTCGAGCGCCTTCTGCACCTCGGGCGGCATGTAGTTCTCGTCGTGCTTGGCCAGCACCTCGCTCGCCTGCAGCTCGCCCCGCGGGTCGAGCTTGCCCTGCGCAATCGCACCCTTGCCCTCCGAGAACAGGTCGGGCAGGATGCCGCGATAGACGACCGGGATACTGTGGCGGGCATCGGCCAGCACGAAGCGGACCCGATCGCCATCACGCTGCAGCGAGCCGGTCTGCACCAGACCACCCAGGCGCAGGTTGACCTTGCCAGCCGCCTCGCCGTCGAGCACCTGCCCCGGCGTGAGGAAGAAGACCAGGTTGCTGCGCAAGGCGCGCGCAGTCAGGAAGACGGCGACGCCGGCGAGCGCCAGCACCAGCAGGACCACCAGCAGGCGGCGGGAACGGGGTTTCATCGGTCGGGCTCCAGTCCTTCTTGCAATCCGGGCTTGAGTTTCGAGACGCAGCGGCGCAGCAAGCCCCATTCGATCCCCAGGGCCGCTGCAGTGAGCGCGACGCTGCCCCAGACATAGGGCCCGTGCCGACCCATCCGGAGGAAGGATGGCCAATCGGGCCACCAGGGCGTGAACCAGCCCAGCCAGTCATTCATGATCCTGCTCCTGCAGCCGGTCCAGCCAGCGGCTGTGCGCCTCGCGCGCCTCGATCAGCCGCCGCACCCGCCTGAACGCGGTCGCTGCGGTGTAGCACCAGGCAGCCGCGCACATCAGCAGCAGCGCGGCCAGCATGGGCGCGGCCATCAGGCTCTTGCCCGGCGCGATCGTCGCGCCCTGGTGCAGCGTGTTCCACCAGCGCACCGAGAAGTAGATGACGGGCAGGTTGATGACGCCGAGCAGCGCCAGCAGCGCGCAGCTGCGGTCGGCGCGCTGCGGGTCCTCGTGCGCATGCTGCAGCATCAGGTAGCCCAGATAGAGGAAAAACAGCAGCAGCGACGAGGTCAGGCGCGCGTCCCACACCCACCAGGTGCCCCACATCGGCTGGCCCCAGAGCGCGCCAGTGACCAGGCTCAAGCCGGCGAACCAGGCGCCGGTCGGCGCCAGCGCATGCGACATCATGAAGGAGACGCGGGTGCGCAGCACCAGCCCCATGGCGCTCCAGAACGCCATCAGCGCATAGACGAACATCGCGATCCAGGAAGCCGGCACATGCAGGTAGATGATGCGGTAGCCCTCGCCCTGCACCGCATCGGCCGGCGTGCTGACGAAGCCCAGCCAGGCGCCGGGCAGCGCCAGCAGCAGCGCCAGCCAGAGCAGCGGCGGGACCAGCCGGCCAGCGAGCGCATGCAGCCGCCAGGGACTGGCGAACCAGAACACATATTTCTGCCAGTTCAATTGCATCAACCTTCCACCGCGGCGGACACCGCCGCACCGCCGACCCAGGGACAGACCAGGGCGGAAAAAGCCCACATCGCGCCGAGCAGCGCCAGTTCGGCGCCGGGGTCGCCGCCACGCTGTGCCGCATGGACCGCCATGGTGCCGAACACCAGCACCGGCACCGCCAGCGGCAGCACCAGCAGCACGGTCAACAGCGCACCGCCACGCGCGCCGGCGCCCAGCGCCGCAGCAACACAGGCCAGCATCACGAGCACGCCGCTGCCCAGCAGCAGCGCGGCCAGCAGCACGGCGAGCGCCTGCAGCGACAGGCCGAACTGCAACGCGACCAGCGGCACCGCCAACAGCACGGGGCCTGCGGCCAGCAGCCATTGCGCCAGCATGCGCGCCGCCAGCAGCAGCGGCAGCGGCACGCCGCTGAGCACCCAGTGGTCGAGCCAGCCCGATACCAGATCGTCCTGGAACAGGCGCGAAGTCGCCAGCAGCACCGCCAGGCAGACGCCGACCCACAGCACGCCCGGGCCGAGCAGCGCCAGCGTGGCGGGCTCGGGATCGAGCGAGAGCGGGAACAGGCTGCTGACCATGACGAAGAACATCGCATGCATGACCCAGTCGCCGGGTCGGCGCCAGGCGCTCTGCCACTCGCGCAGCGCGATCGCGCGCAGCGCCGGCCACCAGGCGGCTTCCCGCGGCGCTGGCGCAGTCATGCCTTCTCCCCTGCCAGATCCAGGACCGCGCCGGTCGGAAAGCCTTCGGGCAGCGCCTGGTGCGAGGTATAGACCAGCGCGCCGCCACGGCCGAGGTGCTCGCCACAGCGCTGTACCAGCCAATCGACGCTGCGCAGGTCGAGCGCATCGAAAGGCTCGTCGAGCAGCCAGAGCGTCCGCTCGCCGAGCGCCAGCAGCGCCAGCGCCGACTTGCGCCGCTGGCCGGCGGACAGGTGGCGCAGCGGCTTGCGCGCCGGGACCTGGAGCTCCGCCAGCGCGGCCATGATCCGCGCATCGGACGGATCGAAACCCGCCAGCGCCAGCCAGTGGCGCAGGTTGGACAGCGCGTCGAGATCCTCGGCGCAGGCCAGCGCGTGGCCGAGAAACCAGCATCCCGCCGCAGGCCGCAGCACCCGACCATGAGCGGGCGGACGCAAGCCCACCAGCGTGCGCAGGAAAGTGGTCTTGCCGCAGCCATTGACGCCGCGGACATGGAGCGCGGCGCCGGCCTCCAGCCGTCCGCTGATCGGGCCCCAGAGACGGCGTCCATTGCGCGCTGCCGCGACTTGCTCCCAGCTCAGCATCTGGCTCCGATGATCGACATGAAAAAATCCGGTGGATGAGGG
>JACCEC010293356.1_pt1 | contig 10853 bp, 9 predicted proteins | sample 7450121 | NCBI WGS metagenome assembly JACCEC01 (sample SAMN15323455, study PRJNA562643) | freshwater metagenome | isolation source: river surface water | place: USA:Blue River Watershed | collected 2017-08-18 | reverse complement strand
GGATGGAGAGACCAATACCTAGCTGCTGCCGAAAAAATTGGCACACCCTATTTAGTGAGTGCCTTGAATATTTTAAATGAATCCGAGATTCAATTTAAAATGGCGCGTAATAAAAGATTGCATGTAGAATTGGCTTTGATTAAACTCAATTTTTTACAACAAGCAATTGAATTAAGTATGGAGGATGGCCAACTAGTAAAAAAAAAACTAGTTGATAGCCACTACCCTATTCGCACTAAAAAAATCATTCCGTTAAGTAATATTGTCGTGAACGCCGAGGCTAAATTAGTCATTGAGACTGCAGCGCCGGCAGCGAATCCAATATCCAATCCAATTGCTTCGACAAAAGCGACGCCTCCTCCAGTTCATAATAGCCAGGCAACAAATCCATCTAGTCAACCAATTGTTCCTGCGATTGGCGGCAAAAAGAGTCTATTAGCTGTATTACAACAGAAATACGGAAACGATTATAATATTGAGGAAGTAAAAGATGCTATTTCGCTCAACATGGAGACATTGCAAGCATGTTGGAACGACTACGCTGTTAAAATGGAGAAAGAACTAAAACACTCGGTGGCAGGTACTTTTAAAATTGCAACACTTGAGATAGAAGACCCTACACATTTTACCATCACCGTGCCAGCATTGACTGCACAGAAATTTGTGGAACAAGAAAGAATGAGTTTAATGGAAACTATTTGGGAGCGCTTTCAAAATAGGGCAATCCAATTTAGTATACTTGTAGATGCGAGCGAAAAGGAAGATGTGCCATTGCATTTAAAACTCAATAGCAAACAAAAATTTGAACATATTGCAAAGCAATATCCGTTAGTTCAACAGCTAAAAGAACGCTTGAATTTAGAAGTGAATTTTTAATGCTTAGGTTTACAATTTTGCTTTAGCAAAACCTTTCTGCTTCAAATATTGAAATACTTTTTGACGATGATCTCCTTGAATAATTATTTCACCTACTTTGACTGAGCCGCCAGTACCACAAAAGTTTTTTAGTGCTTTACCCAATGCTTCTAAATCCGCATCTGCACCTTCAAATCCATACACGATCGTCACTGTTTTACCCGCTCTATGTTTGGTTTCTAAAATGACTCTGAGTAATTGATCTTCTGGGGCAAGGGTCTGCTTTTCTTCCTCGGCATTAGGTTGTATATAATCCGGGTTGGTACTATACACCAATGGTATACTCGAAAAACTATTAAAGGTATTTTTTGGCTTTTTACGCATCTTCTTTTTACTAAAAATTAAGCAACTAGTTCACCCTCATGCTCACAATCATAAATCCTTTCTTAGTGGATTGAAGCAATAAGGTCAAATTGTATTTTTGTTGACTGGATAATAATTTACCAGTGAGGTATAAAGTATTTCCTAATTTTCTTTCAGCACTTTTTTCAAATCCAACAATATTTTTTTGATTAAAGAAAGCTTGTAAGGTTTCATTGGCTTGTTGCGCATTCAAAGGCTTGGCTGCCACTTGGTCTAAAATGCTTGACTCTACCTGATTGTCCCAAAAAATTTGCAAAGCACTAAAGTTACCTGTTTGCAAATGTTGCACCAATAATTCTGTTTCATTTTGTGCATTCGCGCCAATGCTACAGTGCAAAAGGGCTAATACAACTAGTATTTTAGATATTAACTTCATTTTTGTCTATTATAGTAGGATAAAGTTTGTAATGTGCCTAGTATTTTGAAACTTTGCGATATAAAAATAAACAAATTATAAGCAGGCGGTATTAAAAGTTAAAGAATATGTCAAAAAAGGTAATATTAGTAATTATGGATGGATGGGGATTGGGTCAGGTTGCAAAGGCGGATGCAATTCAACATGCGCATGTTCCTTTCGTAACAAGTCTCTACCAACAATATCCTAATACAACTTTAGTCACCTGTGGCGAGGAAGTGGGTTTGCCCGATGGACAGATGGGTAATAGCGAAGTAGGTCATTTGAATTTAGGCGCAGGCCGTATCGTTTACCAAGAATTACAAAGAATCAATGTCGCAATAAAAACTGGTGAATTTGCAAGTCATCCAACTTTGATTCAATCCATTCAATATGCTAAGGAAAACAACAAGCCCCTGCATTTAATTGGTTTAGTAAGTGATGGTGGCGTGCATGCACATACACAGCATTTAAAAGCATTATGTGATCTATGTAAGTCGGAGGGGTTGACCAATGTATTTATTCATGCGTTCACCGATGGTCGTGATACAGATCCAAAAAGCGGACAATGTTATGTTGAATCATTAGAAACACATTTGAAAAAGTCGGTTGGTAAAATTGCCAGTGTAAGTGGCAGGTATTACGCCATGGACAGAGACAAACGTTGGGAGCGTGTTCAATTAGCATACAATGCCATGGTAAAAGGTACTGGAAGTACTGCTACTAGTGCACTTGAAGCCATTCAAACAAACTATGCAAAAGACGTTACAGATGAATTTATATTACCGACTGTCATCACCGAAAACGGACAACCTATTGCAACGATACAAGATGGGGATGCAGTGATTTGTTTTAATTTTAGAACCGATCGTTGCAGAGAAATCACAGAAGTATTGACGCAAAAGGATTTCCCTGAGTTGGACATGCATGCACTAAAATTGCATTACACAACGATGACTAAATACGATGAGACATTTAACAATGTGCATGTTGTATTTGAAAACGATAATTTAATCAATACTATAGGTGAAGTATTGGCAAAAAATAATAAAAAGCAAATTCGCATTGCTGAAACAGAAAAGTATCCTCATGTCACTTTCTTTTTTAGTGGTGGAAGAGAGCAACCTTTTGAAGGGGAAACAAGAATCATGGCGGCCTCCCCTAAAGTGGCCACTTATGACTTACAACCAGCAATGAGTGCTGCTGAATTAACAGACAAAATCTTACCTGAAATCAATGCAGGCATTCCCGACTTTATTTGTTTGAACTACGCCAATGCAGATATGGTAGGCCATACAGGTGTTTTTAGTGCAGTGGTAAAAGCAGTTGAAACAGTAGATGCCTGTGTCGAAAAAGTAGTGACAGCTGGATTAAACAATGGCTACACGATTTTCTTGACTGCAGATCATGGTAATGCAGATTTTATGTTGAACGAAGATGGTAGTCCAAATACCGCACATTCATTGAATCTAGTTCCTTTCTTTATCATTGATCAAAATTGGAAAGGCACTATTCAACCAGGTAAACTAGGCGATCTTGCCCCAACTATTTTAAAAATGATGGAATTACCAATTCCTAAGGAGATGACAGGTACGGTTTTAATCTAAGCGTACATGCTTCCTCAAATAACACAATGAAAATACATAAAGCAACCTACCTTATTTCGAGTCCTAATTACGATCAGTGCCTTGCTCTACAAGCACCTGAATATGCATTTATTGGAAGAAGTAATGTTGGTAAGTCCTCTATCATCAATGCTATTTGTGGTCAAAAGGGATTGGCTAAAACCTCTTCTGCTCCTGGGAAAACACAATTAATCAACCATTTTGAAATCATCAGCAATGAAGTGGTAAAAGGCCGTCAAGAGAAATGGTATATCGTGGATTTACCTGGCTATGGCTATGCTAAAGTATCCCAAAGTAGTCGTCGTAGATGGGAGCAAATGATTGAAAATTATTTACGTAAGAGGCCGAATTTAAATATGGTATTTGTGTTGATTGATTCTAGACATAGTCCTCAAAAAATTGATATTGAATTCGTTGAACAATTGTTTCAATGGCAGATTCCATATACCCTTATATTCACAAAATCTGATAAAGAAAAACCAGGTGTTGTAAAGCGCAATGTAGAAGCGTTTTTTGAAACATTAAAAACCATACTACCTTATTTACCAGAAGGATTTGTAACCAGTGCAGAGAAAAAATTAGGCACCGAAGAAGTGCTTAACTGTATCGCACGTTATAATCTACTTTACAACGAAGACAAAGCCAAAAATTAATATGAAAATTCTTATCCAATACATCAAGCCATTTAAAGGCTTGGTTTTATTAGCCTTTTTACTTGCAGCGATCAACCAAACCTTTTCTTTATTTGATCCAATGATCTTTGGAAAACTGATTGATGAATTTGCAAAAAATCCATTTTTAGACCCTTCAGGCAATGTTCGCACACAAGCTATGTTCTTAAAAGGCGTAGGCAATATGTTATTATTGTTAGTTGGAACAGCAATGGTGAGTAGAATCGCAAAGGCTTTTCAGGACTATATCGTGAATGTGATTATTCAAAAATTTGGCGCTGCCTTGTTTACAGATGGATTAAAGCATTCTATGCAATTGCCTTATCAAGCTTTTGAAGATCAAAGAAGTGGTGAAACCTTATCCATCCTTACTAAGGCCCGTGCTGATTGTGAAAAATTCATCAGTTACGTGATCAATGTAGTTTTTGGTATTGTAGTAAGTGTGGTGTTTGTTTCTATCTATGCCACTCGTTTACACTGGTCTATCGTACCAATTTATATTGGAGGGGCAAGTATGATTGCGTATGTCACTAATTTATTAAGCAAGAAGATCAAAGTCATTCAGAAGAACATCGTAAAAGAAACCACAAGTTTAGCTGGTACGACCACAGAAAGTTTAAGAAATATTGAATTGGTAAAAAGTCTTGGTTTAACGACTCAAGAAATTAATAGATTGAATAACAATACCTATAAAATTTTAGCACTTGAATTAAAAAAAGTAAAAAATATACGTTCCTTGAGTTTTATACAAGGCACGATGGTCAATGCTTTAAGACAAGTAATCACATTCACTTTAATGTGGTTGATTTTTAAAGAAATCCTGACGGTAGGTCAATTGATCTCTTTACAGTTTTATAGCTTCTTTATTTTTGGACCATTGCAAGAAATTGGTAGTATTATCCTGAGCTATAGAGAAACCGAAGCGTCTTTGAATAATTTTGATGCTTTGATGAAAAAACCAATTGATACGCCACCTGCAAACCCTATCGCGATTGGCGAGATTGAGCAATTGGCATTTAAACAAGTAGGGTTCCAACATCAGACTGCTGATTTTAAAGCGATTGATCGAATTAGTTTTGAAGCAAAAAAGGGCGAAACAATTGCCTTTGTTGGGCCTTCTGGAGCAGGTAAAAGTACTTTGGTAAAATTATTAGTTGGTTTATACGAACCACAAGAAGGAGAGATTTTAATGAACGGCGTGAATACAGCACAAATTGATATGAGCGCACTTAGAAACCAAATTAGTTTTGTAACCCAGGATACACAACTTTTTGCTGGTACCATCAAGGAAAATTTAGCATTCGTTGCACCAAATGCCACGGAGGAAGATATGTTATTGGCTTTAACCAAAGCAAGTTGTGCCAATATTTTAGATAAAGGTGGCAATGGCTTAGCCACAGTCATTGGAGAAGGTGGATTGAAATTAAGTGGTGGTGAAAAACAAAGACTTTCTATTGCACGCGCTTTACTAAGACATCCACATTTATTGATTTTTGACGAAGCCACTTCTTCGTTGGATAGTTTAACCGAAGAGTCTATAACAGATACCATTCGTGACCTGTCTAAAGAAAGAGAACAAATCACCATCATGATCGCGCACAGACTAAGTACGATTATCCATGCGACAAGAATTTATGTATTGGAAAAAGGCACCGTGATTGAATCTGGCAACCACCAAAGTTTATTAGAAGAGAAGGGGCTGTATTACGCGATGTGGAGACAACAAATTGGAGAACGTAAAGGAAACAACTGATAAGGATTAATTAAAGTCACTTATTCTTATCTCTTATTTTTTGTGCCTTATTTTTCGTCTCTTTCGAATTTCTTTTTTAAGTAATCCAAAACAGTTGGGTCTTCTAGCCCTTCCATGTCACTTAATTCTAGTTCGAGTGCTTTTGTACTCAAACGGATTTCAACCAACGAGATAAAAATAGATATTGAAAAAGTGATTAGACTTACAGCAAAAATAAATTTTGCAATGTCTTGGTAATGAATAAATATAAAAAACATCGAAAGTAAGGACAATAACAAGGACGCAACACCATAAGTTTGCATTCTCTGAATGAGCTTAATTCTATATTTAAGATTCTTAATTTGACTAAAGATCACTAAGCGATTTTCCTCTTGTTGATACTTATCGTGCAAAGCCCTTACACGGTTAGACAAAGCCAAAAATCGATTGGTATAGGCCAGCATAATCAGACTAATAGCTGGGAATAGTAAAGCTGGGATATTCACTGAAAGTTCCATGATATAAAAATAGTAAAAATAAACCGGTATTTTTGCATCGTCCCTATGGAGAAAGAGCAGTTTAAGAAAATACAATCTAGCATCCCGCAAGAACCAGGCATTTATCAATATTTTGATGATAAAGGCAAACTACTGTATGTTGGTAAAGCAAAGCATTTGAGAAATCGAGTGAGCTCCTATTTTCTTTCCAATCAACATAACTTAAAAACCATCGAACTGGTGCAGCGCATTGCCGATATCAAGTTCACCATTGTGAATTCGGAACACGATGCATTTATTTTAGAGAACGAGCTCATTAAAAATTATCAGCCTAAATACAATATTAATTTAAAGGACGACAAGACTTATCCATATATCGTGATTAAAAATGAGGCTTTCCCTAGGGTATTTTTAACCAGACGAAAGTTTAAAGACGGTGCTACCTATATTGGCCCATTCACACATGTGTATGCTGTTCGAGAATTGATTAACCATATTCAAGAAACCATTCCTTTAAGGACTTGTACTTTACCACTGACTCCAAAAAATATTCAACAAGGCAAATTTAAAGTCTGCTTAGAATACCATTTAGGTAATTGCAAAGGGCCTTGCCAGGGTTTTCAAACAGCGGCAGACTATGATCAATCAATTGATCAAGTAAAGCATTTATTAAAAGGCAATGTAAAACCATTGGTACAAAATTTAAAAGAAGCGATGCAAGCTGAATCCGCTGCACTCGCGTTTGAAAAAGCCAATGAAACTAAGAAAAAGATTGATGAATTAGTAAGATACCAAACCAAGTCAGAGATTCTAACAAAGCAACAGGAAGCCATGGATGTGTTTAGTATTGCCATGGAGGAAGATCAAGCGTATGTCAATTATTTGATGTTGCAAGAAGGACGCATTGTACAAACACATATGCTGCCACTAAGTACACCATTGGAAGAGTCCAAAGAAGCCGTACTTGCATTTGCAATTCATTATTTTAGAACACAAGTTGAATCCGAAGCAAAGGAAATTATTGTGCCTATAGAACCCATTGAAAAAGAACAAGGTGTTAAATATACTGTTCCAAAAATGGGTGAGAAATTGCATTTATTAGCGCTCTCTCAAAAGAATGTAGATTATGCATTAAAGGACTGGAAACATCGACAAGCATTGGTGAAAGTGAGCGAGGCTGCACCTGTCAATGAAGTATTGGTTGAATTAAAACAATTACTATCCTTACCTACGGTACCAAACCATATTGAGTGTTTTGATAACTCTAATTTTCAGGGCGCCTATCCTGTCTCTGCAATGGTCTGTTTTAAAAACGGGATAGCAAGCAAATCGGATTATCGAAAATTCAATATCAAGACTGTGGTGGGCATCAATGACTTTGCAAGTATGCATGAGACCGTTTTAAGACGCTATAGTTCGGTCTTGCAAAAAAAGCAGCCACTTCCTCAGTTGATCATCATTGACGGTGGCAAAGGGCAATTAAACGCTGCATTGGATGCATTAAAAGAACTAGGGATTCAAGATAAAGTTACCACAGTAGGTTTGGCAAAAAATATAGAAGAATTATTTTTTCCAGGGGATAGTCGTTCCATCTTATTGAACTGGAACAGTGCTGCCCATAACCTAGTTCGAAATATCAGGGATGAAGTGCACCGTTTTGGTATCACTTTCCATAGGGCTCAAAGATCCAAAGGTGCATTGGTCAATAGCTTGGACCATATCGAAGGCATTGGACCTAAAACAAAAGAAACCTTATTGACTTATTTTAAATCGGTCAGCAAAATAAAAAGTGCCAGCCCCGGCATCTTAACCGAACTAATAGGCGCTGCAAAAACGAAAATATTAATTGCTGCTTTTGAAAAGGAAAAGCAATAAAATAGATTCGGATTTACCTCAGATTTACAAACAAGCACTCATAAAAAATGCGACATCAAGATGTCGCATTTTTTAAATCAATATAGTTTGAACTAGTATACCCAACGGTCTTGTTCAAAATCAAATATTTTTTGCTTGATTTTTTCTCCTTCTTGTAATCTTTTGATAGGGTCTTTGAATAAAGCATTCAACATCTTATCATTGTAATTGTCTAAAGTAGATTTTACAACATAGCCATTGAAATAACGACTCTCAAATAATTCCTCCCATGTAATACGACTCGAGATATTTCTTGGATTGTATACTTCGGCTTTTGCAAGGCTGGTTCTTAGTTCTGGATAGTAGACCCAAAACAATGGACGCTTCACTACTTTATTACCTATTTGAATTGAAGCAATTGGAGCGATACCAATGATTCTGCTATACATTCTACTAGTCTTACTATCAAAAATCCATTGTTCCTTTAATCTAAATGTATAGATAGAATCCGGATTCGGTGCTAAGTTGGTATTGTAAATGATGCTGGTATCGTACACATTTGGATCCAATACATTTTGTACCAATTGTGTATCTAAGCTTCCTTTTAAGGACGCATTCACTTCGTCTAAACTTATTGGTGTTGTAAAACGATCATCTACTGTTGAAAAAGGCACTACCCCATCTTTTTCTATAGCACGTAATAATACAGCAAAGAAACGTTGGTCACCATTCTCATCATAGGATTGATACATGAAAGTTCTGTTGATTTTTTCTCTTGCATCAATTTCCTCCCAAACGAATTCACTGAATAAAGCATCTTCCTCTCTTAAGTTTTCATAAGGCAAAGGCAATCTTTCTTTCACGCCTTTTCTTGAATTGGTTTCAGAGAAGAAGGCATACCCGTTTCTTAAGCTTCTTTTATTGTTCGCATTAAACCCACCCACCACAGTGGTATCAATATTTTTAGTTGGCTTTACATCAGAAACAGTTGGCGCGGCCACTACTTGATTATTTGTTACAGGCTTGGTCACAGGTTTTGTGATCACTGTATCTTTTGTAGCAGTAGCAGGGGTTGTTTTCTTTTTTGCTCCATAAGAAAACTGAGCATTTGCAGAAATGGTCATTACCAAAGAGGCAAGAACCATGCAGCTTGTTTTCATTGTTGTTTTCATAAATACCTTTTTTATTATCAAATCTACTTTGTCATTTACGATAAGAGGATGTCCTATTGTAAAATAAAAGTGATTGTTTGATCTAATTTTCTTGATCCACCACCTGGCTCTGATACTTTAATTTCTCCAATGGTTACCGTTGTTCCGGCTTGACATTTTCTAATCAATGCCGATGCACCACCCGAGAATGCTGGGCCATTTACTTCTGCAAAATCAGGCTCGTCAAATCCTTTACCAGTTGCAATCACGATATAAGAAAGCACATTGAATTTCACACCTTCAAATACAAAGTCTCTTAGATCTGCAATCACCCCACCCTGTGCTCTAAATTTACCAGCAGCCATATTACCACCTGCGCTTCCGCCCACAATCGCAATAGGATCTGGGATTCTCTTTACAGGGATATTTAATTTTTGTGTTTGCTTGCCATCGTTTACAGTGACAACAGCAGAACCAGTTTGGGAGCAAGTCACAATATATTGTCCAGAACCTGCTTTTCTAATATTTGCACCAGCACCTTCAACGGTCACATTGATTTTCTCGCCGCCACCGCCACCAGTGATGCTTAATGGGTTTTCTAAGCCCTTATAAAATACCCTTGTTTTATCGGTAGACACGACTAATCCAGAAGGTGTACCAACTGTAAATTGAACATCTTTTTCGACCACTGCTGTTTCACCATTTGGTTTTAAGAAAGAAATACGAACACGTTTTCTTTGCACACCAGGTGTTGAACCAGCAACAGATTTATATACTGCAGATCCGTCTGCAGCAACAGGCACCACCACACCATCAATAGAGATCGTTGGTTTTGCTGCGCTACTAAAAGCACCCACACCTGCAGTAATCACCAATTCTTCGCCAGACATTAAGTACTGTGAATTTGATGCTGCAAATGCATTGAACTGATCGTATACCAATTCAACTTCACCAATTTCTTTATGACAAAATTCCACTACCTGCGCTTCTGTATTGCGAATATCATTTTGAAACTTTGTCAATATTGTGATGGCTGCAATGGTTGGGGTCATATTGAAATAAGCATAAGCCCAATCATCTTTTGCTGCTAAATTATTAGAAGTAGGGATCGTTAAATCCAAAGACACTGTAGGAATCACATCTTTTTCGATGGCAGGATCTATCGCAGCTAAATCTAGTTTGAATTGTTTTAATTTATTAAAGAGTTCTTCTCCTTTAGACAACCCAGATTTTTTATTCAAAAATAACCTTGTTGTGGCATCTAAATCATCTTCTTTAAATGTTTCCTTACCATCTTTAATTTCTAATCCTGCTTCCTCTTTTAAAGCCAATTTCAATGATTCCACATAGGCATACATTTCGTCTGCCATTGCTTTTGCCTTATTGGCCTTAGGCGCCCAGATAGCAGCTTTCTCCGCCGTCTTTGGGTCATTTAATTTTGCAGCCAATGATTTATAAATATCCTGATTCTTATTTTGAATAATCACATTTGCATTCGTCAAACTTTGATCGATTGTCTTGAATGCATTTAAAATCTCGCTAGATACATTCAATGCCAAGAGCGCAGTCAACACCAAGTACATGATGTTAATCATTTTCTGCCTTGGTTCTTTAGGTAACGACATTTACGCTATATTTTATTAAGTGAATT
>JACCEC010743573.1_pt1 | contig 10855 bp, 18 predicted proteins | sample 7450121 | NCBI WGS metagenome assembly JACCEC01 (sample SAMN15323455, study PRJNA562643) | freshwater metagenome | isolation source: river surface water | place: USA:Blue River Watershed | collected 2017-08-18 | reverse complement strand
GATGTCCTCAGGCAAAACCCCCCACCCGAAATGTTTGGGTTTTTTTTTTTGCCGTTTGTTTTTTTTTTTTTTTTTTTTTGCGTGTATTTATTTTTTGTTCGGGGGCGTGCCACGCTTGCCGAGATGACTTGATTTATTTGGTGGGGTTGGTATGATTGTCGTATCAACAAAAGTTGATGACACGAAAGATAGGGGAAACAAATGAGCAAATACAGCAAGCACGAAGTAGCGCAAGGAGTTTCAGCGTGGGTCGCTATGTTGTCTGGCGGAGTGGCTTTGCCGTTCACGCTTGAGTTCGTAGGAGTTCTAAACGAGTTGGAATACATAAGCCTAGCCCAGAAGCAAGCAGACATTCTGCCGTATGTTGCTGGCTCGCTAAGTGTTCTAGCACTTGCCGCAGTTGTTGGTATTGGTTCGTATGTTGTTGAGAATAAGTTTTGGCTACGCCGTAGCCTCTCGATGAAACTTGAGAAGTTGGCGTTCGCAGTTCGAGGAGGCAACTAATGGCACGAGTAAAGCGTGGCGAGTATTTGTATCCTCACGAGATTGAGTTAGCGAACGAAGCCAAGGAGCGCAAGCACAAGAAGCGTTTATTGTTTGCCGTAGCAGTTGCGTGGGTAGTATCAGAGTTGTCGAAAGACAAGGCAGATAAGAGCCTAAGAGCCAAGGTAGTTCACGATTTCGCTAATGCCGTAATCGAGAATGGCAACCAAATGCGTTAGACACTTGAGAAGTCGAAGCCCCCTAGTCGAAAGGCTAGGGGGTTTCTTTTTGCCGTAGTTCGATTTTTCGAGTTTTCGAGTGTATTTATTTTTTGTTTTGATGTTTCGTAAAAAGTTTGAAGTTTTGCGTGGCTAACTTGACTTTTGTTTTGGCTTTGCCGTATGCTGGTTTCACCAGCCAAGGTGGCTGGCAAGTTAGGGGTTTTTCAAATGTCAGTTTCTTTCTACGCAAATGCCGAGGGTTCTACCGAGGCTAACTACTCGAACCTAAACGCTGGTCGAGTTCTTTCGGCTATGGGGTTCCTTGCCGAGGCTACTTTCGAAGACGCTTGCGTTGGCGAGTGTTCTGCCGTTGATTTCGAGGAGCGTTGCTACGCAGGGCTTGCCGAGGGGCTTGACGCTATGCGTTTTGTTCAGTTAGTTCGTATCGCCCGAGAGGCTAAGGCTCTGGGCGTTCCAGTTGTCTGGGGGTAGCCCTCTAAGACCCTCACCAAGACCCTCTAGCCCCTAGGCTAGGGGGTTTTGTCTATCTAGGCAGGTAGAGAGCCTCTAGGAGGCTCACACAGCCCCTAGGAGGGTTGTAGCCCCTAAGAGGACTTAGACAGCCCCTAGGAGGGCTTAGACCCCCTTAGGTAGTCTGATAGACCTACATACCCCCTAGAGGGTCGCCTAGAGGCACACAGAGGCTATTTAGTCCCTAGGCAGGTAGATACTAGACCCACCCACATAGACACAGGCTAGACCTAGGCATACATAGATAGACCTAGACACATTGACAACATAAACACATAGACCCCCACCCCCCCACCCCCTAGGCATAGGCAGAGGCATACACAAAATGTTTTTTATTTCCAGCGCAGTTCCAGAAGTTGAAAAATGAAAAGCAAGACCCCCTCGATTTTAGGAAACAAATTGGAGAGGCGTCGAAAACAACGACTGCGTTCTCACCCGCCAAAAGCAGTTGACGCTAAGGTATCAAATATGCCGTCTACGTACACCCCCCCCTCTTTTTAAAAAACTCCCCTACCCCCCTATTTTCGGCGGACAAAAAAATTTCCAAAAATTTTTTCAAAAAAATTCGGCCCAATTTGACAGACGTCCCTATTTATGCCCTACAATGGAGAAATGTCTCGAATTTCAGCTCGCGGGCAGAAGCTTCCACCTCAAGAGGTTGAGCTTCTCAATTCGCTTACCGCGGATGTCCTCATCGAGCGAGTGAATGCCCTTTACACAGCAGGCTGGTCCTTGCAGTGTATAGGTGAAGCACTCTCGCCGAAGCGTCCACGAACTACGATACGCAGCTGGGTACTCAAGGCATCCTCTCAAGAGAAGAGCGGTACAGAAGTAATAGACGCCCCTATCCCGTCACCTAAAGTGATCGAGAAAGAGAGCGTTTACCAGACGAGACGTAATTCCCAAAGGATTCCCGCAGGAACTCTTGAGGATATTAAGACTCTGGCACCCCTTGCACGCACATTCCGATCGAGAATGGCTTCAACGTCTGCCCCAGCGGTAGCCAATGAGCGCCTAACGAGAATCTGCAAAGATCTCCACTCTAAGAATGTCTCAATCCGAGAGCTCGCCGAGGCTGCAGGCGTTACGTACCGAGCAATGTATAAACGGGTCATTCTCTAGGCCCCCAATTAGAAAGATAAGGAATAACTAAGTCAATTTGACACGTCTGTCGGGAGCAGGCTATTGTCATTGAATCACTAAACGGCTGAGAAATTACTCTCACTCAGGAAAGGTAGGCCGCCAAATGAAACAAGAAGCAACTGAAACCCACAGTGGACATAAAAGGCCAAAAGTTCTTATCCACTACGCGCTAGGAGCAGCAGTACTACTAACTGCGTCTAGCGGAATCTATCCAGAGCCACCTCACGCCTACGCGGCAAATGGTGAGGCAGGCATCGTTCAAGCTACTCAGACCGTGGAATCGTCTGATCCGCTAAACGTGATTCTCCCTCAGCCAGTGCTATCTCTAGAAGAGTACGCACTTCAAGCACAGGTGGACTCTCTGGAAGAACAACTTAATAGTGCAAATGATCGAGTTGACACAGAGATCGAAAAGATCGATGCGAAATTCGAAAAGTACGCCCAGGTTGATGACATCATCACAAAGCTGTACGGCTATGTAGGAAAGTCCCCGTATGTATTTTCGGGAATTGGTCCTTCTGGCTGGGATTGCTCTGGGTTGGTGGCGTGGTTCTACCACGAGTACCAGGGCGTATGGCTAGAGCACTCTGCTACCGACCAAATGAATGGCGGTACCAAAGTCTCTGATCCTGTACCAGGTGACGTAGTCGCCTTCTACTACAAGGGATCGAAGTCATCCTTCCACGTGGGTATTTATATCGGCGGCGGCATGATGATTCACGCGAAGAACTCCCGCGAGGACACAGTACTTGAGTCCGTAAAGGGTTTCGCTAAAGGTGAAAATAGCAAGGTTGCATTTATCCGCTACTAGTGCTATGCTGTTGATATGACAAATATTAACAACAGCCCTTACGCATGGGTTGTCTACCTGGTGATCGTTGGATTGATTTCTGGTCCGACTATATATCGCCTGGTAGGCAACCTTTTGCGTAGGTATAGAATCCGCCAGCACATCAAGAGCACCCCTGGTCCACTCCTAGGTGTTATCTACCCAGACCGTTTCGGAACTAAACCAACAGACGAGGATACAGGCCGATGAAACTTTATCTCTTCCTTCGTTCAATCATCTGGACGTCCGTTATTTCCGTTTTAGCCGCTACTGCCGCCATAGTATTGACGTTTATTGCACCGCCATTTTCTATTCCGCTAGCACTAATCTCAATCTCTTTCTCGATTCTTACTTCTGCATCGAGAAAGTCTTAACTCCGTGCCTCTACCTTTAACCCTAATTACGATTGCAGTTGCACTCATAGCCATATTTACGCTAATGTTAGGCGTTGCCGCAATGATAATTGCGTTTATTGGACCGCCACACGACATGTTTGATGTAGAGCTAGACTCTGCTGAACCAACAAAGAAAGATAAAACTACATATGCCAGCCGTTACAAGAACCGTAAACGTTAAAACTTACGACGAATTTCGAGATATGCTTCCATCTAGCGGGCTATTCGATATGGACGACTGCGTTCTAGAGATTTGGTGCCCAGAGGAATCAGACGTCGCTCAAATCGAGAAGATGGTTCACCTAGTCGAGTCAATGGTAAACGTTGTTGACGTACGAATCGGATCTCGCGTTGAAGATTTGCTGTCTGAGGACTACCACATCAACCTGATCGAAGAAAAGCCGAGCGTTCGCTCGAGATTTAAAAAGTAGCATAGAATAGACCTGGAGAGAAATGACAATCACTATGACTGAAAACGATAAGAACTACATCAAAAAGAATCAACGTCTGCCTGATGACATCAAGATGCAGTTCGAAGTAATCTCGGACAACATCCGTCGCGACAAGCTAATTAAGACGTTGGTTGACGCTAACTGGACGTACGAAGCGATTTCAAACGCTAGCGGCCTTACTCGCGAGCGCATTCGTCAAATTGCAAACGCAGTTGCCAAGCTTGCTGACGAGTTTGACTTCGATCTTGGTATTCAGATCCCTGAGCCACCCGTAAAGCCAATTAAAGAGGGCCCTAAGTATATCGAGCCATCACCAGAGACGTTAAAGCGTCTACTAGAACTTCAGCCTTACGCTCAGCAGGTGCGTGCAAACGGATCTAAGTATCGTAAGGAAGCAGAGGAGTACACTGCTCTGCTAAACCACGCCCACGAAGTGGAAGGCGTGACTCTCTACCGTTTAGCTAAGCGTTTGGGTGTAACACACGGCGCACTACGTTTCCGTCTTGTTCGCTACGGCTACAAGCAGCCTATTACCGCAAAGTCTAAAGTTTATGCACCGATTGTTAAAGACAATCGTGCACTAGAAGAGTAGAAAGTAGATTAAATGCAAGAACTAATCGATCAATACAACAAGGAACTCCAGCAGGAGAAGTTTGCAGCTCTAGTTGCAACTCGCGTTGGTGAAATCATGGACGGTACTGCCAAGGAGCTTAACTTTAAGCCGACTGGTGGCACGATGTACACCCATGCTCAGGAGACTTTGATGTACGCCGACGTTATCGCTCGCTCAGTTGTAAATTACCTAAATACACGGAATTAATTACTCACTAGACTTGGTTATACAAGCTAACCCCAAAAAAATTAGGAGAGAAATTATGCTCACTGTTGGCCAAAAGCTAGACGCATTTAGCGTAGTTGGCGTATCGCCAGAAGTACTTGAAGATGGAACCTACTTCCAGGAGATCAACGAGAAGTCATTCGCTGGTCAGTGGAAGGTTATTGTTTTCTACCCTAAGGACTTTACCTTCGTTTGCCCTACCGAGATCATCGAGTATGACAAACTAAACGACGAATTCAAAGCACGCAACGCGGTCCTCATGAGCGGTTCAACCGACAACGAGTTTTGCAAGCTTGCGTGGAAGGAAGCGCACCCAGACCTAGCTAAGCTAACCAGCTGGATGTTTGCTGACACCCGCGTTGGCCGTGGTTGGACATACGACGAGAACGACGAGCGTTACTCGGGTTCACTAGTTGACACCCTAGGCGTTCGTCACGAGTCAGGTGTTGCACTACGCGCAACCTTCCTTGTTGACCCAGAAAACGTTATCCAGCACGTGACCGTAAATGGTCTCGACACTGGACGTAACGCACAGGAAGCTCTACGAGTCTTGGACGCAATCCAGACTGGTGAGTTAACTGCTTGTGGTCGTGAGATCGGCGGGACTACCCTCTAATGCACGACGTAGTCATTGTAGGTTCTGGACCAGCTGGATTCACTGCTGCTATCTATGCAGCACGAGCTCAGCTGAAGCCGTTACTCATCGCCTCTAGCATTGCTATTGGCGGAGAGCTCATGAAGACCACCGAAGTCGAGAACTTTCCTGGTTTTCCTGAAGGTATTCAAGGTCCAGACCTCATGGCTAATCTCCAGGCTCAAGCCGAGCGCTTCGGAACTGAAATCCTGTATGATGACGTTGTCGAACTCGACCTAGATGGTGACATCAAGGTTGTAAAGACCGCCGAAAGTGGAAACTTCGAAACCAAGAGCGTCATCATTTCGACTGGTGCTCAATATCGGACGCTCGGCTTGGATCGGGAACAAGAACTAAGCGGACATGGCGTAAGCTGGTGCGCAACCTGTGATGGATTCTTCTTCAGAGACAAGATTGTCACTGTTGTTGGCGGTGGAGACTCTGCCCTCGAAGAGGCAGACTTCCTCACCAAGTTTGCGTCTAAGGTCTACTTAGTTCACCGCAAGGATGAATTCAAAGCTTCAAAGGCGATGCAACAGCGCGTCTTTGACAACCCAAAGATCGAGATTCTTTGGAACCAACGTGTGTCTACGCTGCACGGCATCAACGAGCTAACTGCCGTAACACTAGTCGATACAACTACCGACGCTGTAAGCGAGCTACCTACACATGGTCTGTTTATTGCAATTGGTTCCGACCCTCGAAGCGAACTTGTCGCTGGCAAGATTGATCTAGATGAAAATAAATTCATCAAGGTTCAGGGTCGTACTAGTAAAACAAATATCCCAGGCGTATTTGCCTGTGGCGATGTGATTGACCCAATCTACCGCCAGGCAATTACTGCCGCTGGATCAGGGTGTGTTGCTGCATTGGATGCAGAGCACTACATAACTACTTTGTGAGGTAAAAATGCTAAGAGATGTAACTCTTGATACTTTCGCCGAAGGAGTCCTAGAGGGTTCTCTTCGCAAGCCAGTCCTAGTCGAGTTCTACACCCCATGGTGTGGACCTTGCAAGATGATGAAACCAGTTCTCGAGGTTATCAACCGAGAAAAGGAAGAACTACTGAACGTATTCCTAGTTGATGTGTCAGTCCATGACTATCTAGGAAAGCAGTACGACGTAATCGGTACTCCAACGTTGATCTTGTTTAAGGATGGCGACATCGCCTTCCGCCACACTGGTGCTCTAACCAAGGCTCAGCTTCTTGAGAAGATTGACCCCCTGATCTAGAGCTATACTATAAGTGGCGAGAGCCAACTAGCTAGATAAACCGAAGACACCGTAAAATCTAGGAGGTCGGAAAACGTATCTAGTAGTGCGGCCCCCTGAGAATACTAGTACAGAGGGCCCGCACTTCTCGTCTCTAGGGAGAATCCATGTTGTATGAACGCCTGCGGGCTGCAACTCAGCCTTTGCATGATAGATCGCAGAACTCGCCGTTCATGTCACGGCTGATGAACGGTGGCATGGACCCAGAATCATTCTTTGACTATCTAGGGCAACTAAAGTATGTCTACGAAGTTTTAGAATCTACGCCAATAATTTCAAAGTCAGATTTCTATGACCGAAGACTAGAACGCCTGCCGCTAATCGTAGATGTTCTATACACACGTAAGCAGTACGTATCCGCCCTACCACCGACGTTAGAGTATGCTGACCGATTAAAGAGAATCATTCATGAGAATGACATCACTCTTTTTATTGCGCATCACTATGCAAGATATATGGGTGATCTAGCAGCAGGCCCGATGTTCAATTTCATCTCCAATAATCTTGGTGTTGACACTAAGTATTTACACTTCTATGACTTCAGCGCTATTGGAGATCCTGGAGCAGTCTATGAATACAGAAAAAACTATGCTCATTTGCTGGATACTTTGATTTCCGAGGCTGACTACGATAGGTTTATTGACGAAGTAGTCTGGATCTTCGACAAGACAGATGAAATAACTTCAGCACTAGCAGGCACCTGGGTCAGACCCAATACCTCCGAGATAGAATAGATTTATGGGCAGAAGCATTATGGAGCAGCTCGCGCTCCTACCAGAAGACGAGAGACTACTAGCACTTCAGGGTATGGACCCAGAGGCTCTAGTTTGGGACTGGTCTGTTTGGGCTAGACCAGAGCAGGTTTGTCCACCTGGTGTTGACTGGAATATTTGGCTTGTACTTGCAGGTCGTGGTTTTGGTAAGACAAGACTCGCATCCGAGTGGGTGAGAGAGCAGGCCAAATACACCAACACAGGGCAACGCCGTTTCGCACTTGTTGCGCGTACCGCAGCTGACGTGCGTGACGTTATCGTTGAAGGTGAGTCTGGAATTATTAACGTCTCGCCTCCGAGCGAGAAGCCACTTTATGAGCCTTCGAAGCGTCGTCTAACTTGGCCTAACGGAAATACGGCAACACTCTTTACCGCTGATGAGCCTGACTCCCTACGTGGTCCTCAGTTCACTCACGCATGGGGCGATGAGATCGCAGCCTGGCGTCAGACTCCAGATGCTGCAGGTATGACCGCGTTCGATAACTTGCGCGTTGGTACTCGTCTTGGCGCTAACCCACAGATGGTGGTCACTACTACCCCTAAGCGCGTACCACTTCTCTACAAACTTATTGAAGAGTCTCGCACCGATCGTCCTGGTGGTGGAAAGCCTAACGTTGTAGTTACTCGTGGCTCCACACTTGACAACGCAGGTAACTTGTCGCAAGCTTATCTTGACACCATTACTGGCGTTTATGAGGGCACATCTCTAGCTCGTCAGGAACTTTATGGTGAAATGCTCGACGACGTAGAAGGAGCTCTCTGGAGTGAAGAAATGGTTGAGAGTGCTAGAGAATCTTATTATCCTCCTAGCACCCCACTTAGAGTCATCGGAGTCGACCCATCAGTCGCGGAGAACCCCAGGGATGAGTGCGGCATTGTTGTTTGTGCGTCAACTGCAGAAGCAGATCTCTACAAACGACAAGCGTGGATTCTTGAAGACGCTACTGTTCATGGTTCTCCAGATACTTGGGCTCGTAAAGTTGTGGAGATGGCTCGTAAATGGGGTTGCCCAGTTGTTGCTGAAGTCAATCAAGGTGGCGCGTTGGTCAAGAATGCGATACTCTCAATTGATCCAAGTATTAAAGTCCTAGAAGTACACTCAAAGTACGGTAAGGCCCTCCGTGCAGAGCCAATTGTGCTCGCCTATGAGCAAGGACGTGTCCACCACGTGGGGTATCACCAGGATTTGGAGTCTCAGATGTATTCTTGGATCCCAGAAAGTGCCTCAAAGTCTCCTGACCGAGTCGATGCATTGGTTCACGCACTGACTGCACTCCTAATTAAGCCACCAGCAGGCTTTTCGGGTGGTAAATTACGTGCAAAGAGCTTCGCTGACCGTAAAATGGGTGTAACTAACCCTAATACCAGTCGAGTTGGAAGGGTTTTTAGGGTCAGGTAATGAAAATTCTGCTTGATTTATTCCCTTGCCACCTAGTTGCAGCTGCTTCAGGGAAGTTTTCGGACGTTTCAGAGCTAAAAAGCTATGAACCGACCCCTGGAGCAACCTATTTAGAGATAACAAGGGTCATCGTCACCGATGAGGTCATAATGGTCGCAAAAGACAGTGATTCAGGCCCTCAAGTCGTATTTCAAGAGAAATATGATGTTTTTCAGCGCTCCGAGGACAACAAAAAGGACTCTAGGGTTGTCACTAAGAGTGGAAAGATGCTAGCATTCAAGAAAGACACTGGATGCGGATGTGGATCACGTCTCAGAGGGTGGAATCCGTACAATACAATCAACTCGATAAGGGACTAATGACTAATTTAATTACATATTTTGTAATAATCTCGCTAGCAGCATTCAGAGTGACTCGATTTATCACTACAGACGTAGTTTTCGAGCCAGTTCGCAATAAAATTTGGAAAAAGTTTCCACCAAACACGAAGATTGGATACCTGATCACCTGCGATTGGTGTACTGGATTCTGGGTGGCCGTGCTCTTTACAATTATGATGATAACTTTACCCCTAGTCACGCTTGTGGTATCATTAGTCTTGGCCTTAGCTGCGGTAATCGGGCTACTTTCAGCCTGGATTGAACGATAGAGGAGTCCCCGTTGGGAATTTTCAAGAAGAACAGCGATAAACCGTCAGAAGCACGTCCAAATCTTCGCGCCTCTGCTCCTAAAAACGCTACTCGTGTTGCTCCAGGCATCTCTATCGACTCTTTCGGTATTGTTTATGCCGAGCCTCAGGCTTTTGGTACCCCACGCCCACTAACTGCTGCCGCTGCACAAGTAAATCTTCAGGATAAAGGCGAAGCCGAGCTATTTAAAGCTCGTAAGCAATCTGCTGCAACCTCATGGCAGACCGAAGCTTGGGAATACTACGATGCGATTGGTGAAATCAAGTACGCATTCAACCTAGTTGCGTCTGTTGTGTCTCGCATTCGTCTTTATGCTGCAGCTATCCACAACCCAGCTGAAGCTCCAGGGCCAATTGAAGGCTCTACTGCAATCAACCCAGCGTTGGCTGCAGCTGCCCAGCGTGCATTGGACAGACTAAGTTCTGCTTTTGGAGGTCAGGCTGGTCTTCTTAAGGATGCAGCGCTAAACCTTCAGGTTACTGGCGAGTGCTATCTCGTTCAGGTCCCAGAGCGTATTGGCTCTGGACTACCAGAGACCTGGGACGTTCGTTCGATTGACGAGCTTCAGGTTGACCAAAAGGGTAACTACGTAATCAACCCTCGCCGTGATGCTAGCAATGGCAGCATGATGTCTCAGGGCAACAAGGATGCAATCGCATTGCCTAGAGGCTCATTCGTTGGTCGCATCTGGCGTGCGCACCCACGCTATACCCAAGAAGCTGACTCATCACTTCGCGGCCTCCTAGACCTATGTGCCGAGCTTCTGCTCTTGAACCGCACCTTCCGTGCAACCGCACGTTCCCGCCTCAACGCTGGTGCTCTCTACTTGCCAGACGGTCTTTCGGTTGCAGCTGGACCAGATCCTGACTATCCATACGACGAGGATGGCAACTACAACGAGACTTACACTCCAGAAGAAGCTGCTGACGACTTTGAAGACCAGCTGATCGATGCGATGACTACCCCGATCAAGGACGAGGACTCTGCGTCTGCTGTTGTTCCCCTGATTATTCGTGGCCCTGCTGAACTTGGCGACAAGATCAAGCAGTTCAAGTTTGAGCGTTCATTTGACCCAGCTCTTGCTCAGCGTGCAGACCGTGTACTAGAGCGCATCATGCAGGGTCTAGACGTCCCTAAGGACGTTGTGACGGGTCTAGCGAACGTTAAGTACTCTAACGCTCTTCAGATCGATGAGG
>JACCEC012199618.1_pt1 | contig 10856 bp, 2 predicted proteins | sample 7450121 | NCBI WGS metagenome assembly JACCEC01 (sample SAMN15323455, study PRJNA562643) | freshwater metagenome | isolation source: river surface water | place: USA:Blue River Watershed | collected 2017-08-18 | reverse complement strand
TGTTGTTGTTGTTGTTGTTGTTGTTGTTGTTGTTGTTGTTGTTGTTGTTGTTGTTGTTGTTGTTGTTGTTGTTGTTGTTGTTGTTGTTGTTGTTGTTGTTGTTGTTACTTTCCGGAAACACGGTCAGTCTAAACAATACTTCAACTTACTAAATATTAAAAAGCTCCGTAGAATCTACACAGGAACTACTACTGAAACATGCTCGACCATCCCAACCACCATGGTGGCTGCCACAATGCAAAGCTCACCGATTTCCCCCCCAACAATCACAGCCTTTTTGACAAAACTCCCTCCCTATCCCTCCTCACCTCCCCGTCAGTAACAAGTGAACTGCGAACGGCGATTAAATTCGTTGTCCAGTGGCTACAATCGGCTGATCATGACTTCGAGCGCTGGCTACAATCCATCGTTTTCCCTTGCCTCGGACCGTCTTCCCCATCGCCACGACCTGCGCTGATCCCACAAGAATCTCCTATACTCCTCGTTTCACCACAGTCTCTCGCACGTCCTGACCGTCTATCGAAGACGCTCAACTCCCTCGAACATACTATAACGTCGCCGTTATATCCTGCTTCATCGCCCACAAAAGCACCTTCCGAATCTCTCAATCTGCCGACACGCTCCCCAACAATCCATCGCACGACAATTACGTCTCTCAGCTCTCCGATTGCACACAGCACGCAATCCCCGAAGTTAGACCCTCAACTACTCAACCATACACCCACAAAACTCCTTGCCTCGCCACCAACCCTCCCTCACCCAAAAGGTACTTCCACACGCGCGCCTGCTTCGCCCATCACACGTCCCACCAACAAACTCGCCAATTACCCCCATTCCAATTCATATTCGACTTTCGCCATGCCGACATCCTACCCAGAACCACACTCCAACCCAACATCACCAACCCCTCCATCAGAAGACACTCCCCAACTCACCCAAGTTCACACAGTTCGCTTTAACATGCCCAGGGCACAAGAATCGATTGGGCACATATGTCCCACCCCCTCTCCCTCAATCACTGCGCCACTGGCACCTCGCACACTGCAAACCCAACTCACTCCCCAAAAAACACCATACACCCCAGTGAAAAGCCCCAACAAAAGGCTCGCTGAGCACTCTCCAACAATATCACCACTCAAAGAATCTAGCCCGGTAATAGAATCCATGGAAGTGGACAACACAAACACCAACCTCGAGGCGGTAACACCTGTTAAACTTGCTACACGCTACGAAGGCTCTCTGCCAGGTACCTTAACCACACAACAAGCCAAAGAGATTGTCAATGACCCTGATTGGGATCTGACTGGTTGGGATAAACCAGAAATTTTCGAAGAACTCATTACATCCCCCCAAAAACCCAGCCCTGCCGAAGCACTGCCCTATGAATTCGACTGGGAGGACAAAACAACACAATCCATTCTCATCCGACTCAACAGTATACACTTGGGAGAACACATGCGATCAAAGGTTCTCAAACTACTCCATCCAGACCGTTCTCGCCTCCATCCCAAGTATGGCCCCTTCACAGCTCAATACTCCTCAAACAAACAGAATAAGATTGCTATCTTCAACTGCAAGGACAAGCGTGCCTTGGTCTGTGACACCGATACCTTCCTTCTTGAACCTTGCTGTCAGCATTTTGACCTCACAGACAACAAAACATATTTTACGCTCTGCAACTGGGACCCAAACACGGTGTGGAGTCAGGCACAACGCGCAATAGCTTGTCAGAAAGCTGGCTTTGGCAAATCCTCGGGCCCCTACACTCTCACATACAAGAAAACCAACCCGACCTCAATCACAATACACTCTATCAAAGGTGGGCGGCACACCTTCAAATGCAACCCCAAAACTCCACCGAATAAAACTAAAACAGCTACAGAATCACCATCCCCACAACATAATCGATTCTCTATCCTGGCTGACGGTGAAGATGTCCCAGAAGACAACACAGGAGACAGTATGCCTGGCAAACACACTCTCCCGGCTCCTCAACAACCCATCACATCACACCACCAACGACTCCGTCACCTTTCCGAACAACCCAGTATAGACATACCACTTCAACGAGCAACCCAAACCCAACCAGCAGGTTCTTCCCCTATCGAGTCTAGCCCGCCCAAACCAGATGCAACGGAAAACACTGTTAACACCAAATCAAAGGAGGATGATGCCAACACCCACTCCAGCATGAGTAGCACTCTCTCACCCACTGATGACATGTCAATATCCACTGTCCCTAAGCAATTTACAATCTCTGCTCACACTCCCGACGGCAATGCAAGTGACTCTTCGAAAGACTCTGAGAGGAGTCACCCTCTCTCAACGCGGTACCCTACAACCTCTGAACCACAACCCCACTCGCAACCCCACTCAGATAAACCAACCCAAGACTCTAACCAAACTACTCCCACTGTGCAAGATGGACCAACGACGCCACTCCTTCTCTCTCAGGGCCACCAATTTCACCTCTCTGTCGAAATACAACTCCAACCTAACAAAGATCATCTAGATGTCATGCTATATGAAACAAGGGAAATCCTCCGATACATTCAGCAGGTTGATCCCACAGCAAAATTCCTATCCAAATCATCCTCCTCCTGTCCTACCCCGCCCCCACCCCTGGTACGCCCAGACGACATCAACTGGCCACATAACTATATGACCTCGACGAATTGGTTTCATACATCATCTAAATACCTATTCCAATCTCCCCCCATCTCAGAGAAACAACTCACTGCCCGGCTCGAAACTCGTCGAAATAAGAGATACGAATCTTCTACCATCAACAAGACCAAACAAAAATCCAACATCCAGGATGATAAAGGCCCAACTTCTCTGTATACCACTCTCCAACTCTGGTCCTCCCTCACCACCATAGATAGTCTAGTGGATTCCATTAATATAGATCTGCGGAAATCGAACATAAAAGTTACCATCAAAACACACCAATCTTGGGACTCGGAGTCTAGGAAGATCCTCTGTGGGGTGAACAACGGTCTGTGTACTGTGGGCGTTCAACAACTTCTGGAGCACCATCTCAAAGCAATGGAAAAGAAACTCTGCAGACATGGGAAGTTAGACACCCTAGAATGGTATGATAAACCTTTGCCTCAATTTCACATGACAACACGTGGCCTACGATCACTGAAATTGCCAGACGATCCGCGCGAAAAGAAACGCCTCACCTTTGATACCTTCCCCTGGGGTAGTAAATTGGCCTACTTCCTGGAAGCTGACAACGCCGCATGGGCCCGACTAGAACCCCTGCTACAGTTACTAGTGGACTCCAACATACTCTCTAAACACTTTGGTCCCTCAGCATTCATTATGGACGTCCCAGACAACAACCCTAAGATTGGTAAGATCCGGGCTCACCATGAGTATGGACGAATTCACATGGGATACAATGTGGCTACGACAATCATAGAATGCAACGAGGTTCAGATTTATGACTACGAAGTCAAAGTAGTCATGGACGAAGTCGACGAGATAGATGAAGTGGGAAATCCCACAGGACACAAAACTCGCCCCAAATCCCCATACTCTAAAACCACCTTGAGGAATGAACTACAAAGAATTCGAATTGATGGCGATCAAATCTTCCATACAGCCATCATGGTCTGCAAAGGCCCCGAATCTGGACTCTCGAATGTGGTGGTTACATATGACACACAAGACCCTCTGTATAAAGAAAAATTCAAATTTGCCCAACATACCATCAACAATCTGGCTTGCTTTATGTTCCATTGGTTAAAGAGATGCGGCTACTTGGCTGGCACACGAACTCGCCTGATGAGATCATTTTATGAAGATAAAAATCTAATGGCGGAACACTCGTCCTGGAACGAGGATACACTCACAGTGACCCCACATTTCCCAGTCAAGAAAGACACCTACCTACTGGACAATGCCAGATACGACCCGCTCCTCCGTCAAGAACTACGCACTCAAATCGTCTCAAAGCCCAACGTACTTGTAATGGCAGATGGTCTTCGGAAAAACCTCCTCACTAAACTGGGTTATGATAAGAACATCAGAGGCCATGACATCAATAGTACAGTTAGTGGAGTGTCCAAAATTACCGGTGATGCAACATCCTCTTGTGGATCGACAATCAATTCTGAAAACACAGCCAATCGGTTTATCAGGACTCGAGAATATGCACAACAACTCGCTGAATCCAAAGCTCAACAAGCCGAACAGACCCTTTTAATACAACAACTACAAAATCAAATGGAAACAATGATTAAAACAAATGCTGTGCATCAGCAGGGTTCCCCCCACCTTAGTGGAAGCAGAGCCTCTCGTCCCACAGATCCTGGGAGCGGTGAGGCTCTGCAGGGAACATAACTCCCCCCAGTGAGCGACCTCCATCGGGCACTAAGAGGTCGTGGAAATCGTTCAGTGCCCAAGAACCTTTGGAAGCTTCAGGCAATGCGGGCTCCTCAGAGCAATTAATTAGCATACCCCACTCCGGTCGACCAACTCAATGGTGGATGGAAGGTCGACCCAGGCTGGTAACTCAGGGGGATAATGGACGAGCGGAGGGCAGGACAGTACAACCTTTCACATGCAACCAATCCAGCACTGCGCCACATACAGCTAATGGCCATCTCAAACATCCCCAACCCACATGGCATCTCCAACCAATACAACAATACCTCACTGCCTCCCACTGCGACAATGGATCACCACCTACAATGCGACAAGACAAAAATAGAGCACGGGCGCACAAACATCGAACTCGGCGGCAAAGCGCTGAGATAGCCCAAAAACGACTACAATTCAAACATGGTTCCACAGCATTCCTTAACAGCATCTCACCTAACCACCAACAGTTAAGCACATATCATAACGCTGAAGACCTAGTGCCAGACACTCATCTCTACTGCGGCGGTAACCCTGATGAGACAGCTCCAAACCGACTGCTAACAGCTGCCACACGAGAAAATTTCGAGATGAACAGAACACTTGCTATACTCACTGAAGGAGGGACCGGATTCTTGCCCACACACAAATCGAATGGCTATGTCAGAATTATGTTTGAAAACTGGAACAGTCTGGGCATCTTCACCCACAGTTGGAAAATTGATCGCATAAACTACCTAATCAAAAAACACCAGATTGACGTTGTTGCAGGATGCGAAAGTCAATGCAACTGGGCGAAGGTTCCCCGACATAAGCAACTGACTGACATTATTAGCCCAGGCTACATGAAACGAGGAATCACGGCCCATAATACGCACGAAAACTTTCACAGAGATCAAGTGGGGGGAACGGCCGTGCTAGGTGTCGGGAGAATCTGTGACCTTATCAGTGACAGAGGATCTGACCCAACGGGGTTAGGACGTTGGTCCTGGATCAAACTAGGTACGGGAAGAGTCGTCACTCGGATCATCTCAGCATACCTTCCCCGGAAACCTAACAAACGCTCCAAAGGTCGCACGGTCTGGGAACAACATGCACGGTACTTCCAAACATTCGGTGACCTACGCTACCCATCCACAATTTTCATAGAAGATCTAGTGGCCCAACTCAAACAATGGTCATTGCAAGGAGACCATATACTACTAGCCATTGATGCGAATCAAAATATATACAACGGGCACCTTGCCTTAGCACTACAGGACTCACTCAACATGAAATGTCTGATGGAACAAGCCACCGGTGAGAAAGTTCCCAACTCACACTTTAGAGGAACAAGTCCCATCTCAACCATCTTTGGTAGCGTAGGACTATCTCACGGCCATGGCTGTTGCTTTCCACACTGGTATGGGGTTGGTGATCATCGAGTAATGATACTGGAGCTCACAGCTAAGTCCCTGTTTGATGGGAACTACCCTCTCATTGCATCTCCTGGCGCTCGACGACTTAACTGTAAACTTCGGCGAACAAAACAAAAGTACTGCACACGTCTGAATGAACTCATCAATAGGCACAACCTACATACCCGACTACAGGCATTGCAACACACTCCACCGACACTCCGGGCCTCGCGGCTCCATTATCTTCACAATAAATGGGACAATGAACTAGGCGACTACATGAGGTCAGCCGAGAAAGCATGTCATAAATACAAGAATGACCTTTTTGACTTTAGCCCGACTGTCGGTCAATGGTTAAAGAGACGGGCTATCCTCAGATGGATATTGAGATGGCATGATGGCAAAGTCACGAACGTCAGGAACCTACTACGGGCAGCCCGCAGAAACAATATTGACAATCCATTGACCCTCTCCAGGGAAGACATTGAGCTGCGACTAGAGGCCTGCTTGACTCTATTATACAACCTCCAAAAACAAGCACCCTCCCTTCGACGTAAACACCTCCAATGGCGACTCCGAGTAGCCAAGAGGCAAGGAAATCACGACGCCCAAACGGAATTAATTAGGATTATGACACAAGAAGCCAAACGGAAAAGACAACGGCGTATAAACCATCAAATCAAGAAGCCAAAAGGACGTGCAATCCTACAAGTCACCGTGGATACACCCCACGGTGCCGTCACACATACTACACAAGAGACGGTCGAGAACGCATACAAAGGTGGGCTTAGTACACGGTTCAACCTCGGACAGCGCGCTCCCATTAACTTTGGGGCACTAGCACAGGACTTCGGACAGCTGGGATACTCACAGGCATCGCACAGACTGTTCAATGGTGACTATGTATTCCCAGCCGACTGTGACTCCGCCACTAGAGATCTACTGCTTGGTATCGCGCACATGAAGACACAATTCCAGCACACAGAACTGGATGCAGATGAAGTTACTCCTGAAGACTACATATCCTTCTGGAGATATGCCAAAGAAGACACAGCGTCCTCTAGGAGTGGAAGACACTTCGGCCACTACAAAGCCATTTGTGACGATCCCACTCTAGTCAAATTACACACAGACAACATTAATCTTGCGGCAAAATATGGCACACCCCTCAAACGATGGCAGAGTGGGGTTACAGTACTTCTAGAAAAACTCCCAGGCAATACCAATCTCTCAAAGCTACGAGCCATATGCCTCCTTGAAGCCGACTACAACTGGCTATTGAAAGTTATCTTTGCCAAACGTATGATTACACGAATGCACAACCAAGGCATTATGCCCCTCGAACAAGGGGCCACCAAAGGGAAAACAACAACGGACATGGCACTTCTGAAACAGCTCTTCTTTGACCAAGCGAACATCCTGCATGAATGTTGTTCCATCTCAAGCACCGACGCCGAGAATTGTTATGATGCAGTCAACCATGCAATCAACAGCCTGTGCCTTCAGGCTATGTGCGTTTCGATCTTCCTCATACAATGCTACCTGATTTGTGTCCAACTCATGCAATACTACATACACACTGGATTTGGTCATGCAGACAGTAGTTACGGTGGCACCAAGTCTAATCGCAGCATGGGACTAGTACAGGGTAGCGGTGCGGCTCCTGCAGCCTGGACAGCAGTAAGCACAGCAATCGTACATACATACAAACGCAAAGGTTTCGGAGCCACCTTGCATGCAGGACATGGGACTGCCAATCTAAGCATGGCAGCACTGCTATATGTCGACGACACAGACCTTCTACACAAACCTGCACAACGACCAGTCACAGAGATTGAGATAGTCAAGTACACACAACAAGCCACTCACTACTGGGCAAAACTTTTACAAGCCACAGGAGGTAACTTAAAAACCGAAAAATGCTATTGGTACTTGCTCAGTTACAAGTTCGTCAAAGGAACAGCTTCTCTTAAGACACTGCAAGACCTGCCTCGCTATACCCTCACGATACCACAGACAGACGGAGGCAACATAGCAATCGAATTAAAGGACGCACACACAGCATCACAAGTCCTTGGCATATGGTCCAGCCCCAGCAGCACCGACAACAAACATTTGGACTACATGGTACAGAAAGGGCAAGAGTGGACGAAGCGTCTGAAGTGCAGTACACTCGACACACAAGACGCATGGCAAAGTTTTTCAACACAAGCACTACCATCAGTTAAATATGGACTAGTGACACTGATGTCATACAGAGAAGACATTGATGACCACTTCCATGCCTGGTACTATCAATGCCTTCCATCTCTGGGGATCAACAGGAGCATTAGCAAAGTGTGGCGCACCCTACCTCCAGAGTTTCAAGGTCTTGGTTTGCCCAACATGTCCCTGGAGAAACTAGCTGCCTCAATTACCCTTTTACGACAACACTGGAACAATAACACTGCCGTTGGCCAAGCCCTCCGAGGGACATATGAACTGTGTCAACTTGAAATTGGTCTGGGCGGGAACTTCCTTGAGAAGGACTACAACAGGTACAACGTTCTCGCCTCACACACATGGTTCAAGGTGCTCTGGGACCTACTAGACCACTACAAGGTCAAGCTCATACTGATGAATACAACAATACCACCTCCTCTCGAAAGAGACTACCCTCTCATGGAACATGTCATTCAGACCTTGCCACGTCATCACTGGACAGCCTTCAACAGAGTCCGACGCTTCTACAAAGTCTACTTCATGTCACAAATCACGCGATGTGATGGCAAGACAATTAACCCAGCCTATATCCACTCACGGACTATAACAGCGTCCTCCATGAGATTTTCCACTGAACAGCCGACAGAAAGGGATTTTGAGATCTGGATCTCCGGCCTCAAGTCCGTCACGAGCCCCACATTTCACCTTTCCTATCCACTTGGAGCCTTTGTTACGAAACCATACCAAGATGTCCTATGGAAAACCACACCACAGCAAACAGAAGTCATACATTCATTGGGACCAGAGCACCACCGAGTCTATAAAAAGAACAATCCTCGCTACCACACACGCAATCACAACAGCTATCAATATCATAAGACTTGTACACAGGCTCCTCCTTGGACGCACTACGCCAGTGTCTCCTGGCTCAACCCCTCGACTATTTCGCTCCACTCCTGGGCTGTCAGAGCACCTTCCAAGACGACCAACTCAGTTCCCTTCCTACATTATCTGAGACGACACGATCCCGCGCGCTTCTTTGATCACAACCCATTCGATTCCAAAATTGAATGGATCCTCACATCGATTTCTCTAGGCTCTCTCATAATCGCTCATGATGGATCATACATGCCCCATCTTTCCAACAATACCTGCTCGGCAGCTGTAGTCTTTCTCTGCACCAAAACAGGCAAATTAGGTGCGTACACAGTATGTGAGAAAACAGACGAGTACACTGCATCCAACTACAGGGGTGAACTTCTTGGCGGCCTTATTGCCACGCATCTACTGGTCACAGCAGTCAACTACACAAACATATCTCCCAATAATGTATTGATTTATTGTGACAACATGGGTGTGGTCCAGCATGGTAACAATCCTATCAAACACCTCTCAGAAAAACAATCCCAGGCTGATGTCTTGGCCCCATTTAGGCTCAATCTAACATCTCTTGCCCCAAATATCACGTACCGACACGTCATTGGTCACTCAGACTCAACAACTGCTTACCACCTACTGACAATACCAGAACAACTGAACGTCATCGCTGACATCCTTGCACAAGAGTGCTTACAGGCACGTGCGATCAACGGTCCGTACAGTCACTCCTTGTACCCAAATGAACCTGTGCGCATATATATAGAAGGTCGGAAAATCACAGCGTCCATTAAAGCAGCCCTATACACTAACTGGGGAAAGCATCAAGCCAGGACCCTTTTTCACAAAAGAGGTATCGTAGACACGAAAGACTTCAACCTAGTGTTCTGGGATGGTTTAAGATGGGCCCTGCAGACATGTCCAAAGTCCTTTCAGCGATGGGTCACCAAACACGTCTCACATTTTTGTGGTACAAATCGCCAGCTATCGAAGATGGATAGTACAGTCAAAAATATATGCATGTGTTGTAACAAGTCTGATGAGAGTACTTCCCACATAACAAGATGTCGCAATAAAGGCCGGGTGCAGATGTTCAATCAATCCACTCAGGACCTCCTCGATTGGATGGACACTGCTCATGGAAATACACTCCTCACCGAATCCCTCGCCACATACCTGCATCAAAGAGGCCGACGGTCCATGAAATCTATCGTACGGGAGCACCCAGAACTGCACAACTTTGCCCGTGATCATGATAAACTCGGGTGGGATAATTTCATGGAAGGACGTATATGCACAGCCCTTTTTCAACTCCAAGCATCGACACTCACCGCAGTATCATCCAAATGGACTATCAAATCATGGTCGTGCCACTTCATCAAACGAGTCCTGTCCATAACACACAGACAATGGCTCTACCAAAACGCAAGAATACACATTAGGCTAGCTGATGGCCTTACAGAACCAGAACACAAAACCATCATACAACTTGTCCAAGATCTCCTTCATACAGATCCAAATGACCTGCTACCACAACACAGACACTTGTTACAAAAAGACTTTCGCCAACTTGGAGTAGGCCCATCCCTGGACAGGCAATACTGGATCTCCAGCATGCAATCTGCAATAGCTGCAGCAGACATAGTTTTTAAAAGGACATAATGAGCTTCGGGTATGGAAGAAGCTCCCACATTACATGTACATAATTAACACAGAGCCAAGCGGTTACGTGAGTAACCTCTTGGCGGTTAGACCGCCACAGGTCTGATATGCACCCAAACGGGTATGAAGAAGATACGTCACTTCTCTATGGCTCAAGAGCCATTGCTCTGCTCCACGCGGAAAAGAAAGACTAATTGTCCGTGCATTACATGTTTTTTAGGTTTACAATTGTTTAGGTAGAAATAAGCACGATTTACTAAGGAACACTATGTTGTTGTTGTTGTTGTTGTTGTTGTTGTTGTTGTTGTTGTTGTTGTTGATGTTGTTGTTGTTGTTGTTGTTGTTGTT